>ERZ650312.1074-NODE-1074-length-15483-cov-7.217980_pt1 | contig 15483 bp, 15 predicted proteins | sample MGYA00376248_ERZ650312 | MGnify/ENA primary metagenome ERZ650312 (study PRJEB26733, sample SAMN07839316) | wastewater metagenome | biome: urban; feature: wastewater treatment plant; material: waste water | place: USA: North Carolina | collected 2016-07-28 ... | reverse complement strand
TCTAGTCAGTGTTTTCATACCCAACATTAAGTTCAGTTTGGTAAGCATGTGCAGTACCTGTTACTGCCAGTGCAGCTAAAAGTGCCGATGTAATTGCTAATTTTTTCATGACAAAAACTCCGTAAAGGCTTTCAAATATTTTGTTACATAATTTCAGTCTAATGAAAAATAAAACAATGTCAATCGCTGGAAAGTAATTTAACATTAAAAATGTAAGTGAATTGTAAAATTTACATTTTATCTATTTGATTATTACTCATAATTTTTAAATGTTTTGATTTATTAAAACTTAGGGGATATTGTGTACATTGGTGTTTGTCGTGTAATTTTTACTCATTTCTATGAAAAAAACAGATAAGTATAAATATTAATCCATTAGAAAAACTATTCTGAAAAAATTCTTCTTATCAATAAAACTTGTCAAAATCAGGTGGCTGTGTCGTATAGGGCAGTTATGTTAAAATAGTGAATTGTGTGAAAAATATTGAGAGAAAAGACGCGTGGAAATTAATCCGTACTTAGTCCAATTGAAAGATTTATCTGATCGTAGCCAAACACTACGGGGGTATCTTTGACTACGATCTAAAGGCTGAGCGTTTAGAAGAAGTTTTAAGAGAACTAGAAGACCCAACGATTTGGAATGATCAGAGTCGTGCGCAAGCGATTGCGAAAGAAAAGGGCAGTTTAGAAAATACTTTAGGTGTATTTGATCGTCTTGCAGAGCAGCTAGATGATGCCAAAGCCATGCTTGATTTGGCTGTAGAAGCCGATGATGAAACTTTACTAGAAGATGTTCAGGCTGAACTTGATAGTGCTGAACAGGCTTTAGGTAACTTAGAATTCCGCCGCATGTTTAGTAATCCAATGGATCCAAATCCATGTTTCCTTGAAATCCAATCAGGTTCTGGTGGTACGGAAGCACAAGACTGGGCATCGATGTTACTGCGGATGTATCTGCGTTGGATCGAACGTCATGGCTTTAAAGCTGAATTGATGGAAGTGTCTGATGGTGACGTGGCAGGCATTAAATCCGCAACCATCCGTGTCGATGGCGAGTTTGCTTATGGCTGGTTACGTACCGAAAGTGGCGTACACCGTTTAGTACGTAAGTCACCATTTGACAGTAATAACAACCGTCATACCTCATTCTCTGCGGTATTTATCTCACCTGAGATTGATGACAATATCGAAATTGATATTAATCCATCGGATGTCCGTACCGATACTTATCGTGCTTCGGGTGCGGGTGGTCAGCACATTAACAAAACCGATTCGGCAGTTCGTCTCACTCACGCACCAACAGGTATCGTGGTGGCATGTCAGAACCAACGTTCACAGCATGCGAACCGTGACCATGCATGGAAACAGTTACGTGCCAAACTCTATGAGTTAGAGATGAGCAAACGTAATGAAGCAGCTCAAGCATTGGAAGACTCGAAGTCAGATATTGGTTGGGGCAGTCAGATTCGTTCTTATGTCCTAGATGATTCACGTATTAAAGATTTGCGTACAGGGATTGAAAATTCAAACACCAAAGCCGTGCTTGATGGTGATTTGGATAAGTTCATTGAAGCAAGTTTAAAGCAAGGTCTATAAATCTCTTGCCCTCTCCCTAGCCTTCTCCTGTCAGGAGAGGGAATACTCGAATTTAAAGTGTGAGAAAAAGTCTCCTATTCCTGAGCGGATGGAGACTTTATTCAATGAAAACAAATATATCAAAGTGGCTTCGTTCAGCATTGTTTAGTTAATCGAAAAAATAGGATATTAATATCGAAAAAAACAGATATTAATATTTAAAAAATACGATATACTGGGTTTAGGTGCTGAACAAAGTTTTGCCGCTTGATCAACATGGTGAGTCTATGGATATTGATATTATTAGCAAAGCCTTAGCCAATCCATTACGCCGACAGATTTTGCAGTGGCTAAAACAGCCTGAGCAATTTTTACCGGTGCAGGAATGTGGTGGCAGTTTTGAACGAGGCGTATGTGCAGGTCATATTGAACGTCTTGGCAAAGTTGCACAATCAACCATGTCAAATCATTTGTCTGTGTTACAGCAGGCAGGTTTGATTCAAGTTGAGAAATATGGGCAGTGGTCCTATTTCACCAGAAATGAAGCTTTGATTCAGCAATATATCGAACATTTAAAACAAACACTTTAACTGAATAAGTGTAAATTGAGGCGATCATGGCTGAACTAAATTCTGCGTTACAAGTGGGTGATTTTACGATTAAAAACCGTTTGGTTTTATCACCTTTGACCAGAGCTCGTAGTGGTGTTGAGCGTATTCCAAACGATTTAATGCTGGAATACTATCAACAACGTGCCAATGCGGGCTTAATTATTACTGAAGCGACGGTGATTAGTCCGAAAGCTGTTGGCTACGCCAATACGCCAGGCTTATGGTCACAAGAACAAGCTCAAGCGTGGAACAAAATTGTTGAAGCAGTGCATGCGCAAGGTTCAAAGATTGTGGTTCAGCTATGGCATGTCGGTCGTATTTCACATCCTGACTTATTGGATGGTGATATTCCGGTCGCACCAAGTGCGATTCAACCTGCGGGTGAAGTGAGTTTACTGCGTCCAAAACGTCCTTTCGTTACACCTCGTGCTTTATCGCATGAAGAAATCCAAGAAATCGTCGCACAATATAAACATGCGGCTGAGTTAGCGAAAGCAGCAGGTTTTGATGGTGTTGAGTTGCATGCAGCCAATGGTTACCTGATCGATCAGTTCCTGCAAAGTAGCACCAATATTCGTGATGATGAGTATGGTGGTTCAATTGAAAACCGCGCGCGCTTGTTGTTGCAAATTGTGGATGCCTTTATTGAGGTATGGGGTGCAGGTCGGGTGGGTGTGCATCTGGCACCGCGTGGTGATTCACATGACATGGGTGATGATAATCCACTCGCGACTTTTGGTTATGTGGTTGAACAACTGGATCAGCGCAATGTGGCCTTTATCTTTACCCGTGAATATGAAGCGGAAGATAGTTTACAGCCGCAACTCCGCCCTAAATTCAAAGGGGTGTGGATTGCTAACGAGAAATTAACACCAGCTTCAGCAAAACAAATTTTAGAAACTGAGCAAGCAGATGCCGTGGCATTTGGATCAGCTTATATTGCCAATCCAGATCTATTAGAACGTTTGGAAAATGATTTGCCTTTAAATCAAATCCAGTTTGAAACTTTATATGGTGCAGGTGCAGAAGGTTATACCGATTATCCTACCTTTGAATAGTTGGAAGCCTAAGCAACCTGTGCTGGATAAAAATAATCTGGACTGAACTCAGATGAAAGATCAAGCGGACCATTAGCCGCTTGATTTTTTTACTTTTAAGACTTACTTTGCTGTACTGCCTGTTCACTTCGATTCTTATAAAAATCCAGAATCACTTTGGAAAAATCATGCACCATCAATTGTGCAATCTGATTGGCATAAAAATTGACTTCGGTGCTAATTCGATAATCAATTTTTAGTGTGAGCTTAGTTTGCTGATCATTGATTGGTGTCAATTCAAACGAGGTATATCGAAGATCAAAATATTTCCCTCCAATGCTGACATGATCATCTAGCGCGCCTTGAGGAATGGAGGTTGGGGAGAAACGATAGGTCCAACTGAGATATTGATTAGGTTTGGATTGTTGAATAATTTCCTCAAAATGAATATTTTTTTGCCAAGTTGAATATCGGATCAATCCTTCATTCGTGGGTTTAGTCAACCCCGAAACAGGATAAGGCACACCAATGCTGTATAACACGCTCGGTTTAAATTCATGTGGTTGAATATTGTCGGCATGATTGAGTTGTTGCCAAATGACCTTGGCAGGAGCATTGATCAGAATACTGCGATCAACATGATCATAATGCAGTTGGGTTTTCTCAGGGATAGGCAGCAGAATAAATGGTAATAATACGAGGCTATAAATGCCCTTATTCGGTTTCCATATTTTGTAACACAGCCCTTTCATGAATAAAGCGCCAATCAGCATACCGCCCAATAAAATCGGGGTCATAATTACAACGCAAATAGCACCTTCATGTAGTACAACAATCGAGAACAATAAGAGCAAAACGAGGAAAATAATAATCACTTTAAAACTTTGTATAAATGAAACAGCCTTTCGGTAATTCTGGATATATACAATCAGTGCGCCAATAATAAAGGGAACCACAAGTAAAAAACTGGCTTTCATTAATGCGCCTAAGTGACTGGCTAGAAGCGCCCATAAGCAGCACAGTAACGCTAGAATTAAAAAAGGGAGAATAATTTTAAATGGATGACGGGGTAGATATTCTTGTGTTGTTTCATCAGAAGGTTGCTTTATTTGTTTGAACCAATCAGGTTGCATTGTTTTTCTCAAAATGGATTATTCTTTGTTCTAAGATATCATTTTTCTTTATAAAGAAATATTTAATCAAAGTGCAACATACAATAATCAATTGTCAATGCATATGAAACTTCCGCATAATGAGCTGAAATCAAATTCTAAATTATGGTCTAGGATGGCGCAGCAAAACGCAGTACAGCAAACACCATTTTGGTATAACTTTTTACTGATATGTCTCAAGCCTTTATACCGTTGGAAAATTAAACAACGGGCTGAAAGTGATGCACTATTTCAGCAAGAGTGTCTAGAGCGTTTTGGACCATTTCAACCCCCTAAAAATTTAAATACGATTTGGTTTCATGTGGTATCGGTTGGAGAAACGAATGCTGCTCAACCTTTGATTGAGCACTATCTAAAACTTGGACATTCAGTTTTAGTGACCAATACCACCAAGACAGGACAAGCCAGAGCCAAGAGTTTATTTTCCGAAAAATATCCGACACTTTTTCAGGCGGTCTATTTGCCTGTTGATCAAAAACCATTACTGAAACAATTTTTTGAGTTGTATCAACCGAAACTTCTTGCTCTAGTTGAAACTGAAATTTGGCCAAACTTAATTGCCCAAGCGAAACAGCAACAAATCCCATGTATCTTATTGAATGCTCGTCTTTCTGAAAAATCAGCGAAAGGTTATGGCAAAGTTCGTCGTTTAACACAGCCGATGTTGCAGCAACTCACATGGTTGTTAGCTCAGGACATCGCGACACAACAGCGTTATATGGATTTGGGGCTAGATCAAGCCAAGAGTCAGGTGGTTGGTAATATTAAATTTGATATTACAGCACCGCAATCTTATGTAGAAAAAGCTGAACAGTTAAAACAAGATTGGCAATTGCTAAATCGTCAGGTGATTACCTTAGCTAGCACCCATTCACCTGAAGAAGAAAATTTATTAAGACAATTACAACCACATTTAAATTCAAATCCAAATTTGCTCTGTATTGTGGTACCACGTCATCCTGAGCGTTTTGATGAGGTGTATAAAATTTGTCAAAGTTTAAATTTAAATACGCAACGCCGTAGTCTTAAACAGCCAATTCAAACTGATACACAGGTTTTTCTAGCCGATAGTATGGGTGAAATGTGGTTATGGTATGCACTCAGCCAAGCTTGTTTTGTTGGTGGTTCATTGAATGAGCCAGGTGGCGGACATAATATTTTAGAACCGATGGTTTTAGATGTACCGACTGTGATTGGCCCACGCTATTTTAATTTCCAAAGTATCGTGGATGAGTTTGTAGCGGAACACGGAATTTTGATTGGAACAGATGCTGTACAAGTGGTACAGCAACTTTTGAGTTGTTTAGATGACCCAATACAGGCTCAGCAATTGATTGAACAGGCTGAATTGGTTCTACAAAGAAATAAAGGCTCACTCCAAAAGCATATTCAATTGATTGATCATTATTTAGAATTTAAAGCCTTGTCATGAATATTGTTTTACTTGAACCTAATCAAATCACGACAACAGATAATATCTGGCAGATTGAAAATAAACGTCAACTCCAACATTTACAACAGCATATTCAGTTGAATTGTGGTGATACTTTAAAAGTCGGCGTGCGTAATGGTCAACGCTATCTTACGGAAGTAATATCTGTTTCTGAGCAACAGATTCGCATAAGACCAATTCAGGTTGAAGCAATCCCAGCAAAGTTACCTGTGCATTTAATTCTTGCTTTGCCACGTCCTAAAGTGTTACGCCGTATCATCATGGATGCGGTGACTTTAGGCGTGGAACGGATCAGTTTGATTCATAGTTATCGGGTGGATAAAAGCTATTGGCAAAGCCCATTTTTACAGCAACTCGATGATTATGTGACTTTAGGTTTAGAGCAAGCAGGCGACACGATTGCACCTGAAATTCAATTGTATAAACGCTTTAAACCTTTTGTTGAAGATGTTTTGCCTACATTTATTTCGGATCAGAAACCTGCTTATGTCGCACACCCTTATGCAGAACAGCAGATGCCTTATGCGATTCAACATTCATGTCACTTAATTGTTGGCCCAGAAGGTGGATTTATTCCGTATGAGGTCGATCTGCTCATAAAAAACGGCTGCCAAGCGATGAGCTTAGGCAACCGAATTTTACGAACTGAAACGGCAGTATCACATATTTTAGGGCGATTATTTATCTAAGTTCTCTGTATTATCAGATTGATCACCACGATACACTTTGACTTCTTGTACTGGGTAAGGAATCGAAATTCCTTTTTCATCGAAGGCTGTTACAACCAGTTCTTGAATTTCACTAATTGATGCAGATGTGGTGGTTTCTGTGGTATTTACCCACCAACGGACGGTTAAATTAATCGAAAAATCTGCAAGTGCGGTGACATTGACCGAGAAACCGGGTTGGCTCAGTACATTGAGATTACGGTCTAAAATATCCATAATGATTTTTTTTGCTTTCTGCATATCATCTTCATAGCCAATACCCACTATAAACTCACAACGGCGGCGCTGGTAGGCATTGTTCACTGTCACGGCACTGGTGTAGACCGTTGCGTTGGGAATCACGATACGGCGACCATCAGGTGAGCGTAAAAAGGTTGCGCGAATTTGGATATCTTCAACATTGCCTTCAAAACCATTCACAACAATATCATCGCCGATGCGGAAAGGTTCACTGAGTAAAATTAAGATACCTGATAGCAAGTTTTGGAAAATATCTTTGAAAGCAAAACCGATCGCAACAGAACCGATTCCCAATGCTCCGATTAACTGGCTTGGGGTGAAACCTGGAATAGCGATGACCAATGCAATTAAAAAACCAAAGAATAGAATAAAAGTGCTTCCGACACGGTTGAGCACTAATACCAAGTTTTGTCGGGTGTAGCTACGGTTTTCCAAAGTTTTGTGAATAAAGAATTTAAATAACTTAGTCAGTAGCCAAAAAATGACAAATACTGTGATCGCAATACAGATATAGGGTACACGCTCCCAAAAGCTATCCATAATTTTATCGATTGTTGTATAGGCATCATGATATTTTTCAGTATGTGCCAATACCGTTTGCGTGGTTTTTGCACCTGCTTGATGAATCAATTCACCAGTATCTTTAGCGACCTCAGTTAATGTCGTTTGCTCATTTGCCACGGGAAAATCTCTATTTCGCAACGTAAGGAATTTATTAGGGGAGCTATCATAATGAATTTATGCTGATCATGCATGATAAATTCCGTAACGGTTTTATTTATTGAGTAGTTCAAATTTGGCTGTTCGATAAAGTATTAAAAATACTCAGTTGTATTTTGTAAGATCTGGGTTGGTGTACCCCAAAAGTCAGGGCTAGCAAAATAATAGCTAAAGATAAACATGCCAAATATCATCATTAAACTGAATATAATCATGATCCATGCAAATAGTTTTTCCCATGTGGTGGATGGGCGGACATCGCCATAATCATTGCGATGAGGTGTGCCTGCTGCAAATAAGACATAAAGTGTAAAAAAGAATTGAAGGATTGGCACCAGTAATAATAGACATAGCCACCCTGTTTTATTCAGATCATGTAAACGTCGGATTAAAAAAATGATCTGAAAATAAAAACCAGCAAACCATAGTGCAATCAGCGCAATTCCTCCGATTCCTGAAAATGCAGATAAGATTGGTTCATGAATCTCTACATTATTTACACTTAGACTCGCCGAAATTGTGGCAATAAGAATGAAAAGAACCGTCCAACTGATACTCAGTAAACCATACCAACCTAGATAGCTTAAGCGATTAAAACGTCCTTTAGCAGATAAAGGATGATCGTATTGAGGCTGAATTGGGGCAGATAGTGTTTGATCGAACATGATGAATTCCTATTTTTTGATTATTAAATCTTTTAAGGTCTTAGCAATGATCAAAATAATCACTTATTTTAAAAGTAAAAAGCATAGACAAGCAGTTCAAATTTAAATTATTTTGAGTAAATTTTTGAAAAAAATTTGGTTGCTAAAGCATAACATTCTTACGACCAAAGCCGCATTGTTTGCTCTTGTAAATGATGACCATACTGCAAGAGAAAACAAAATATACCCGAAAAATAGATGTGTATATCTAAGGTATGAAATAAAAAACAAAGGAAGTGAGCTATGAAAGAAATCTACCCAGTGCCTGATAAATTCAAAGAAATGGCAAGAATCTCGGAAGCAGACTATTTCAAACGTTATCAGGATTCAATTGAGCAACCCGAAGTATTTTGGGCACAAGAAGCAAAAAATATTGATTGGATCAAACCATTCACACAGGTTAAAAATACAAGTTTTAACGCAGATAATTTCAAAATTGAGTGGTTCGCCGATGGTGAACTGAATGTTTCAGCCAACTGTTTAGATCGTCATCTTAAAGATAATCCTTTAAAGCCTGCGATTATCTGGGAAGGTGATCATCCTTCACGTCATAAAATCATTTCATTTTCTGAACTACACGATGAAGTCTGTCGTTTTGCCAATGTGCTAAAAAAACAAGGCATTCGCAAGGGTGATCGTGTGGTGCTATATATGCCAATGGTGCCTGAGGCAGCGATTGCCATGTTGGCCTGTGCACGAATTGGTGCTGTGCATTGTGTGGTGTTTGGTGGGTTCTCACCAGACTCATTGGCTAGCCGTATCGAAGATAGTCAAGCAAAATTAGTGATTACTGCGGATGCGGGCATGCGCGGCGGTAAGCTTATTCCACTGAAAGAAAATGTAGATGCAGCCTTAGAAATTGATGGCACCAGTAGTGTCGAAAATGTGATTGTGGTGCATCGTACAGGGAATCCGATTCAGTTCAATGCTGAGCGTGACGTTTGGTATCACCTTGCGATTATGGAAGTAAATGAACACTGTCCACCAGAACCGATGAAAGCAGAAGATCCGCTCTTCATTCTGTACACCTCGGGTTCAACAGGAAAACCGAAAGGCGTGTTACATACCACAGGTGGTTATCTGGTTTATGTCAACACTACTTTTAGAGAAGTCTTTGATCTCAAAGAAGATGATGTCTATTGGTGTACTGCAGATGTAGGCTGGATTACGGGACATAGTTATTTACTTTATGGTCCGTTGAGTAATGCCACTACTACGGTCATGTTCGAGGGAATTCCACAATATCCAACTTGGGCACGTATTGGTCATGTGATTGATAAACATAACATCACGATTTTATATACTGCACCAACTGCAATTCGCGCCATGATGCGTGAAGGCGATGCCTACGTGCGTGAAAGTGATCGGAGTAGTTTACGTTTGCTGGGTTCAGTCGGTGAACCAATTAACCCTGAAGCATGGAATTGGTATCACGAGGTCGTAGGTGAAGGCCGTTGTCCAATTGTCGACACATGGTGGCAAACAGAAACAGGTGGCATTTTAATTTCACCATTGCCGGGTGCAACTGCACTCAAACCGGGTTCAGCAACACGTCCATTCTTTGGAGTACAACCTGCGTTAGTCGATGGCGAAGGAAATGAATTGGACGGAGCAACAGAAGGTAATTTGGTCATTAAAGACTCATGGCCGGGCCAAATGAGAACGATTTGGGGCGATCCAGAGCGCTTTATTGAAGCTTATTTCTCAACTTTTAAAGGCTATTATTTTACTGGTGATGGTGCACGCCGTGATGCCGATGGCTATTACTGGATCACTGGGCGTGTTGATGATGTACTGAACATTTCAGGTCATCGTTTAGGGACAGCCGAGATTGAAAGTGCATTGGTTGCACATGAAGCAGTGGCTGAAGCGGCAGTTGTTGGTATGCCACATGACATTAAAGGTCAAGGGATTTGTACTTTTGTCACCTTGCAAGCCGATGTGGCGGAATCTGAGGAGCTACGCAAGGAGTTGGTGAGCTGGGTGCGTAAAGTGCTTGGGCCAGTGGCTACCCCTGATGCACTGCATTGGGCGCCTGCTTTGCCGAAAACTCGTTCAGGTAAAATCATGCGTCGTATCCTAAGAAAGATTGCGGCAAATGAGTTGGATAGCTTAGGCGATACCTCAACATTGGCTGAGCCGGCTGTGGTTGAACATCTGATTGCCACGGTTTATCCAAACCGATAAACCTATTCAAATTTAAAAAGAGCGTTCGATGGAACGCTCTTTTTTTCTGCATGATTTAATTCTGTGCTAAAAAATCAGCCGTGTTTTGTACTGTGGCAAAGAAACCGAGTGCAGATAAAAATGCCGTTTGTACATCGGCTGCTTTGACGATCTTAGCATCATGTTCAAGATCACGGGTTGCAGTGGCATCTGCGATCACAATGGGTTGGTAGCCAAGTTCTTTGGCTGCACGTGTCCCTGAGTCAATACAGACATGGGTCATCATACCTGTGATCACTAACTGTTCAACTTGATGTTGTTCAAGGATGGTTTGAAGATTGGTTTCCAAAAAGCTATTGGGAAAATGCTTTTCGACAATCACTGATTGATCTGTGACTTTAAGTTGAGGATGTAATTCAACACCCACGGTATTTTCCTGAAAGAAACTGGCAGAGGCAGGGTTAATATGCTGAATATAAATAATCGGTAAATTGTTTTGAATAAAATGGTCTTCTAATAGATTGGTTTGCGCTAGAGCAAGGTCTGGATTGACCAATTCCATTTTGCCATTTTTAAAATAATCGTTTTGGACATCAATAATCAGTAAGGCTTGTTTCATCATTTTTTTCTTCCAGCGTTAAGATAAAACAAGAGTAGGGGAAGTGTGAAAAATCCGCTATATTCAGATGAAAGCATTGTTGCTGGTTTTCTTTCGTAATGAAAAATGAATATTGAACTTGATCCGATTGATCTGAAAATTATTGAATTGCTAAAACAAGATTCGCGTTTAAGCCATAAAGAAATTGGACAGCGGGTGCATCGGACTGGGCAGGCCGTTGGCGCTCGTATTGCACAGTTAATGGATGCAGGCTTTATCAAAAATTACACCATCGCGATAAAATATGAACATAAACAATTCATCCAATTGTTTATGAATGATCAGCAAGCTTTTATTGAGGTTGAGCGTTTGGTCAAACAATATGAGCAAGTGGATGAGTGTTTTAAAATTCTCGGCAACGCCTGCTATATGATTGTTAGCCATTTTAATCCATCACAATTAAATGAGTTTATTGAGCAACTGTCGCAGTGGTGCCGATATTCGGTTGAAACGGTCATGCGGGAAATTGAGACCCGTTAAAATAAAAAAAGCCCCAAGCCGAGCCTTGGGGGGAAGATTTGCCATTTCTTTTGTTTTTCTTCTTATTCAGCACTGAAAACTAAGCTGATTTTGCTGCGAGACGCTGTTCCTGTTGTTGCTCAAGTTGACGGACTAACGGTAGAACTTTTGCTCCAAAATATTCTACTTCTTCAATAAAATGTAGAAAGCCTGAAAGAACCAAATCAACGCCAACATTCTTTAAGGCCACAATCCGTTCCGCAATTTGTTGCGGCGTACCGATCAGATTTGTTTTAAAACCATCATTGTATTGAACCAAATCATCAAAGGTCGATTTTGCCCAATTGCCCTCACGCTCAGGGGCTGCTGCACCTGCTTCACGGGTGGCATCACCGAAGGCATTCACCGCTTCGACATTGGCTTGAGCTATGATTTCATTCAGTACTGCTTTGGCTTCTTCCTCAGTATCACGGGCAATGATAAAGGCATTAACCCCAATCTTGACTTGTCTGTTGGCTAACTTTGCTTTGCTGCGGACATCATCAATCTGTTTCTTAATCTCTGCAACGCTATTTCCATTGGTAAAATACCAATCAGAAACACGAGCTGCCATGTCTCGTGCGGCGCGTGAACTGCCACCTTGAAAGACTTCGATATAGGGTTTCTGTGCTGGTTTGGGCTTTAGCGTATAGTTTTGAAATTGGTAATATTTACCTTCAAAACTGTAATTATCTGTAGTCCAAATGCCTTTAAGGGTACGAATAAACTCTTCAGAACGGATATATCGTTCATCATGCTCAGGCCAAGGCTCACCGATTGCATCAAATTCTCCACGGAACCATCCACTGACCACATTAATGGCAATACGACCTTGAGTTAAATAATCAATCGTTGCCAATTGCTTTGCTGCAAGTGCTGGTTTCCACGGCCCTGGCAAAATCGCCGCAATCACTTTGAGTTTCTCTGTTTTTGCCAACAAAGCGTGACTAAAGCTCACCGATTCATGCTGATTTTCTGCACCATAGCCCGCAGTAAAACGGATTTGAGTGAGTGCATATTCGAAACCATTTTTTTCTGCTGTTTGCGCCAAACGAATGTTGTAGTCATAACTCCAGTCAGTACGTTGTTCAATTGTACTGACCACTAAACCACCACTCACATTTGGAACCCAATATGCAAACTTAATTTCTGATGATTGCAAGGACATAGATTTTCCTCCCTCAGGTCGCTTATGCAACCTGAGTTAAATTTTTATTAGATTTCTGATGTAAACGTGATTCCGCAGCATCCAAATCTGGGACAGCGGCTGAAGGGAGAACTTCGGCTTGTTCAATTTGTTTATTAATGCCGAGATTCTGATTGGCCTGTTCAGTTTTTGCTTTGATAACTTCGGCACGTTTGCCCTCGCCGGGTGCCCATTCCAAAATAGGCAGAGCTCGTGCTACAGCCAAGGTGACTCGATCCGCCAATTGTTCACTTTTAACAGTATATTCTGGGGTAAAGTCGCGATCAGTGGCATAGACCCCGATAGGTAAGGTTTGTGCTTGGAAAAAGCTAAATAACGGGCGTAATTGATGTTCTAGTACCAAAGCATGGCGGTCGCTTCCTCCTGATGCAGCCAACAAAACAGGCACATCAACTAAAGCGGTTTGCTCTACGAAATCAAAAAAATGTTTAAACAAACCTGTAAATGATGCACGGTAAACAGGTGTTCCCACGATCAATGCATCGGCAGCTTCAACCGCAGCTAAATCATCTTGGACACGTTGTGGTAACTGATTTCGATAGATGGCACCTCCTAATAAGGGACCAATCTCACTGAGTTTAATAAAATGCACATGGATCTGAGTTGCCTCCGCAAGTTCATCCAAAATTGCTTGTACCAAGCTTTCTGTTTTTGATGGGCTATTTAAGCCACCTGAGACCGCAACAATATTTAAGGGAGTAGAAAGGTTATTTTGATGTGACATGGATAAACGCCTAAATCAGCAATAAGGAATTGCTATTTATTTATCTCTAGCTCGTGTCGGCTGTAAAATAAGGAAATGCTGCAAGCTTATCTGTTTTAAATATAAGTTGAAAAATCACGTTTTGAAGCAAATTAAATGAATTTAATGCTCTGTTTCTATTCGCTATTTCGGTATAGTAGTTTGGGAATGATCTAGGTTGTGTGAGTTATATCATTATCTGATTTATTTTTCATATTTGCGAAATAAATAAGTTTTGATGCTCTTACAACAGTTTATTTCAAAAATAGGCTAAGATAGATTAGATTTGAATAAACACCGTACAGTGACGTACTTGCAGATTGCGTAAAGCGCTTATGAATATTTTAATTGTAGACGACCATCCGTTATTTAGACACGCTTTGATTCAAGCGGTTCGTTATAGCATTCCGCAGGCACAAATTCAGGAAACTGCGGATGTTGATGAATTTTATGAACGCTTAGAACATGGTGCAGAGCCAGATTTAGTTTTGTTGGATTTAAATCTACCAGGTGCCTCTGGTTTTTCTGCCTTGGTATACGTACGAGCACAATACCCAGCGATTCCAATCATTGTTGTATCAGCACATGAAGAAGTCTCGATTATCCAACGTGCAATTGCACATGGTGCAATGGGGTATATCCCGAAATCATCACACCCAAGTCATATTGGCGAAGCAATTAAACATGTATTAGAGGGTGAAATTTGGCTACCGCCGAATTTAGCCATGCATCATGGTTTCGATCCAAGAGCTGCGGATGAAACCGCGTTGGCAGAACGTCTGCAATCGCTTACACCACAACAGTTCCGTGTATTGATGATGGTGGCAGAAGGTCTGCTCAATAAACAAATTGCTTATGAGTTAGACGTATCAGAGGCAACGATTAAGGCGCATGTGACAGCAATTTTCCGCAAATTAGGCGTACAAAACCGTACGCAGGCAGTACTTGCGATTAGTGCATTAAATATCGAAGATAAAAAGATGTAATTAACAAGTTGAATAACTCATTCATTTATTCAAATGTTTAAAGACAATAAAAAAAACCCAGTTCATGAACTGGGTTTTTTTATGCATAGATGCTGAATTAGAACATCTATGACTGCATTAGAAGCGTACTTTAGCGTTTAAGCCAATAGTTTGCATATCTGCATCAGAACCAACAGCATTCGCATTTAAGTAGCTTGCACCAACAGCGATCGCTGGAGTGATGAAGTAATTTACGTTCACGCCCCAAGCTGAGTCTGGTGAACCAGCAAAGCTAGATTCAGCGTAAGAAACGCCAGCGCTAAGTTGAGAGTTTAAGTACAAATCAGTTTTTAACTCGTATGCAGTGTCTTCACCGTAAACGATACCTGTTTCGAAACCGATTGACATAGGCGTGCCATCGATAGCACCAACGTATTTAGTACGAGCAGTGATTGCATCTTGCTTGTCAGCGATAGTCGCTGTTTCACCAACTGCTTTACCAAAACCTTTATTTAAGATTTTGAAAGTATCCAAAGATGTTTGTTCAACAACGTTCGTATAACCTACAGCAACAAGGAAGTTTGGAGCGATTACCGAACCAAATTCAACAGCCCAACGCTGACCACGGTCATCAGTCTCACCATATTTACCGTCATTGTCAGTCGCGCTATAGCTTAAGCTTGCATACGCTGGTGTATATGGAGTTGGTACATAAGCTTCAGCTTTAACACCTACGTTTTGAGATTTAGTATCATCAAGATTAGCAAAGTTATATCCAAGAGCTACATTTGATGCTTGGTTAACAAAAGCTGCTTCTGCTAAAGGACCTTTAGATGCATCTACATTTTTGAAGTAGTAAGTTGCTTGTCCGCCAACAGTGTAATTATTAAAATCTCTGTTTTCATCGTTAGAATCTAGAGCTTCAGACTGACCTTGGATTTCGAATTGGTAAGCTTGAGCACCGGTCATGGCTAATAATAAAGCAGTGGCTAAACCGAGTTTTTTCA
>ERZ650312.1072-NODE-1072-length-15486-cov-14.990798_pt1 | contig 15486 bp, 19 predicted proteins | sample MGYA00376248_ERZ650312 | MGnify/ENA primary metagenome ERZ650312 (study PRJEB26733, sample SAMN07839316) | wastewater metagenome | biome: urban; feature: wastewater treatment plant; material: waste water | place: USA: North Carolina | collected 2016-07-28 ... | reverse complement strand
TTCACTCACGCTCATTGCATCGCCTCACATGCTGAAATCGGGGCCGCTGCGCCCCTTCGTGTTCGTCGGCCCGTCATTGCTCAAGGCCGCGTGTTTCGGGGCTTTCGCGGCCCGCTCCTGTGCCGCCTGCTCGGCGGCGCGCTCCTGGGCGACTCGCTGCGCCTCGGCCGCCAGCCGTGCGCGCTCGGCCTCGATCTTCGCGGCCATGTCCTGGGACTGCTGGAACCGGGCCTTGAACGCCTCCATGCCTGCGCTCGCCGCGCCGGCCACCTGCTGCCGGGCTGCACGCTCGGCGCGGGCCTGCTCGATGTCGATGATTTGCGCCGACACGCTGCCCAGCTCGGCACGATCAGCGGCCAACTGACGGCGGTCGTTGTTCACCTGGAGCCGGGTGACGGGGGCCAGCGGGGCGCGCTGCTCGCGCTCGCACTCCCGGCGTATGGCCGTCACCCGTGGGCCTTCGTGGATGGTCGGCAGGCGGTCAAGCTCGGCGGCGCGCTCCAGCTCGCCCGCCTCCAGCGCGGCGGCGCGCTGCTCGACCAGTGAGCGCCGGTCTACCCGCTCGGCGCTGCCTGCCCGCTCCAGGGCGTGGTTGGTGCGCGCCTCGATCATCGCCCGCACCCACTCGACTTCCTGCGGGCCGCGCTTCACGTCGTCCAGTTCGCGGGTCTTCTCGCCCAGCTCGCCGGACGGCTCAAGGCGGCGGGTGGTCATCAGGATGTGTGCGTGGTGGTTGCGCTGATCGCCCTCCCGGTCGGGCGTGTGCACGGCCAGCGTGCCCGCTGTGCCGTAGCGGTCGGCCAGAGCCTGGGCGATGCCCTGGGCCAGCTCCCGGCGCTGGGCCGGGGTCAGCTCGGCGGGCAGGGCCACCAGTACCTCACGGGCCACGCGGGCATTCTTGCGAACCTCGGCGGCTTCGGCCCGGTTCCACAGCTCGGCGGATGGCTGCGGGGCCATCCCTTCGGGCGCAAAGCTGGCGACGTGTTCCACGCCAGTGCGCCGCCGGTAGTCGTGGACTTCGCCGGTACGCTCGTCGGTGATCTCTTCGCCGTTTCGATAGGCAGCGGCGGCGGTGGCCGAGCGGCCCCCTCCCCTGCTGACTGTCTTGACGCTGGCTGAGTAGATCGCCACGGCTCTGGATTCTCGCTTTTGCTGTTTGGCTTTGGCTCTTGTCGGCTTGCCGACCGCGCTGCAAACGAAGTTTGCGTAAGTGCGCCCTTCTCTTCTTTCAGGGTCGGACTGTGCACGCCCACACTCTAGCGTAGAATCAACGAATCCGACACCAGCAGAGGGAAGCACACATGGCCGATTTAGAAGCGCTCAAACTCAAGCGCGACCAACTCAACGCACGGATTCAGCAGGCAGAAGCACGACAGCGAGCCACAGCCAAAAAGGCAGATGATCGGGTCAAGGTGCTGGTAGGTGCCGCCGTTCTGAATCAGCAGACACGCACACCCGAAAAGCTCCCTGCCCTGCTCTCACTGCTCGACAGCTTCCTGAGCCGACCGGCTGAACGGCTCGCGGTTTTGGGTGAAGACGGGCAAGGCTCCGAGGCGTTCAAACGACTGGTGGCCGGGGGTGGTGAATGAGCTTCCTGGTCAGCGTCCACATGCACCCGGACGTTGAGGCGGTTCGGGGAGAACACACGCTAGCCCTCTGGGAAGCTGGGTGGCCCCAGTGGGTCGATGATCTGCTTGAGGCCGGGAAGCTCACACAGTCCCGCTCTGACAACTTCCCCAGCCTGTACAGGGGTCTGGCCAGCGACATTCTGCCGATGCTGCCCGCAAACCGGAGGATGTACCCGGCGCGCTACTTCACGCCCGAAATGCTCCAGGAGCGAATCAACGCATGCCCGCCTGATGCCGTCCTGGGCATCGAGATTTGGGATCAGGGCTGACCGCGTGAAATCGGTAGCGCGCCCGCTTGCTGATTACTTGGTTTGCCCTGCTCCGGGCGCTGGGTTTCCTGGCTGTGCTACCGCTGATCCCGTTTGTGTTCGTGTGGGCGTTCCTGGTTGAACTGTTCCGGCCAAAACATCAGCCGCCGGCCCCGATCCAGTCAGCCACACAGCGGACGGCCGAAGTCATCGACCTGGCCGCCTGGCGTCGGCGGAAGGGAAAAGCAAAAGAGTAGAACTGCAAAAACTCAAATGAGTTTATCGGCTAAAGCGTCGCGTCCCTCAAGTGTCAATGAAAGGCCCGCCAAGTGCGGGCCTTTCCGCGTCCAGCCTGCCAGGCTCCTGCCTCCGGCTACGGTGGAAGAGGTTTCATTGACACTTGAGGGGCCGGGCCTCACTCCCCGCCTTTCTTCCTGGTGCTCGCGGCCTTGCCTTCGACCGGGTTGATGCGGGCCAGCAACGCGGTGGCCTGTTCCTGATGCGCCTGGAGCTGGCCGGCCAGCCGGGCGGCTTCCTCGCGGGCCTCGGCGGCGCGGGCCTGGGCGGTGGTCAGCGCGGTGCGTAGTTCGCCATGGGCGGCGTCGGCCTCGATGCGCTGGGCAGTCATGCGCTGCTCGGCTTCCTGGGCGCGTTCATCGCTGCGGGCATTCGCTGCGGCCAGCTCGGCAGCCAGTGCAGCGGCGCGTTGCTCTGCGGCCTGGGTGGCGGCCTCGGCACGCTCGGCGCGGGCATTCGCTGTGGCCAGCTCGGCGCGGCTGCGCTCCTGCTCCTGGTGGGCATGGTCGAGGGCGGCGCGCAGGTCGGCGGCGCGCTGCTCGATCTCCTGGGCGCGGGCCTCGGCACGCTCGGCGCGGGTGGTGGCGGTGGCCAGCTCGGCGCGCAGGGCGGCCAGTTCCTGGGCGCGTGAGTCCTGCTGCTCCTGGTGCAGCTCGGCAGATCGTGCAGCGGCGGCGCGCACTTCCTCCAGCTCGGCGGCCTGCCGTTCGTAAGCGTCGGCCAGCTCCTGGCGGTCGTGGTCGGCCTCGGCCCGCTCGGTTTCCCATGCAGCCTGGGCGGCACGCAACGATTCGTTGGCCAGCTCCTGGGCGGTCTGCCAGAGCGAGGCAAGCGCGGCGCTGTGCGCCTGGGTGACGGCCTCGGGGACGGTGACAGCAACCGGCGCGGCCTGGGCGGTCTGCGAGCGGCGCCATTCGCGCATCACGGCACTGGCTGAGTTCATATCGACACGGGCCAGACGGCGCACCGCATCAACGGTGGGCATCGTCTCGCCCCCGCTCTGCTCGTACAGCTCTTGGGCAGCCTGAATGACGCGCTCGCGCACGTCTGCGGGGATGGCGGTGGACATTGCAGCGACTCCTTCCTGTGTGTGTACCCATATCATACCATAAGAATAATAATAAGATTATTATTCTTCTTATTATTATGGCGGTTATTCTCCATGCCGGGGTTTGGGGAGCAATGGAACCAAAAACCAACGTAAGCCCTACCAACGCTTTTCGGTGTCTTCTTCCCAGGCGCCCATCTCGACAAAACAGTTGCGCATGTCGGCCTCCTGGCTGATCTCGGTCAGCAGGTCATGCACGCTCTTGTCCAGCTCATCGTCGCTCCGATACGGAATGGTCAACTCATAGTGGCCGGCATCCAGCCGCTTCATGCCATAGGGCTCCAGGCAGTAGCGCTCAATGTTCTCCGTGGCCCGCTTCCGGCCGCGCACGAACTTGCTGTTATTCACCACCGCGAGGCGCAGGGTGACGGTGGCCACCCGCTCGGCGGCGGGCGGCTCTGCCGGCGACGCGGCCGAAGGCTGCTGGTCGCGTGACCTGGCGCTCTTCTGGTACGCGCCGATCTCGACACCACGGTGGCGCAGGTAGCTGTACAGCGTGCTCTTGGAGATGTGCAGCTTCTCGCCGATCGCGCTGACGCTCAGGCGACCTTCGCGGTAGAGGGTTTCGGCCGCCATGGCGGTGGCCTCAGCCTTGGCTGGCAGGCCCTTGGGACGGCCACCGATCCGGCCACGCGCCCGTGCGGCCGACAGACCCGCCTGAGTCCGCTCGCGGATCAGCTCGCGCTCGAACTCCGCCAGCGAGGCGAACAGGTTGAACACCAGGCGGCCTTGGGCGTGGGTGGTGTCGATGGGGTCATTCAGGCTCTGTAAGCCGACCTTGCGCTCTGCCAGCTCGCCGACCAACTCGACCAGGTGCTTGAGGGAACGCCCAAGGCGATCCAGCTTCCAGATCACCACGGCATCACCCGGCCGCACGTTGGCCAGCAGTTTGTCCAACTCCGGCCGGGCGCTTTTCGCGCCGCTGGCGATGTCTTGGTAGATGCGTTCGCACCCGGCCTGTTTCAGGGCATCGACTTGTAGGTCGGCTTTCTGATCCCGAGTGCTCACTCGCGCATAACCGATCTTCATCAAAAGTACTGTTTACTCGACTACGTTAGTAATAGTTGAACTTTGATTAAGCGTACCAGTTATTTGAACCGTAGCGCGGGGAGCTTAACGAACCGAGCCATTCCTCGATAGAGTTCGGCAAAACCTTCGTTTTGTCGAACCATTGCATCGCCCTTTGTGATTGGCGTATAAACACACAAACACCTATTAGCGGAGAACGCTATGAATACCATTCGCTGGAATGTCGCCGTCTCGGCCGACACCGACCAGTCGCTTCGGATGTTTCTGGCCAGCCAGGGCGGCGGCCGTAAGGGCGACCTGTCGCGCTTCATCGAAGAAGCGGTACGGGCACACATCCTGGAGCTGAGCGCTGAGCAGGCCAAGGCCGCTAACGCCCATCTGAGTGAGGCAGAATTGACCAACGCGGTTGACGAAGCGCTCGACTGGGCACGTAAGCGCTGATGCGGGTCGTGTTGGATACCAACATCCTGTTCAGCGCCCTGATCTCGCCACATGGCGCGCCCGATGCGATCTACCGTGCCTGGCGGGCGGCGCGTTTCGAGGTGGTGACCTCGCGGATGCAACTCGATGAAATTCGTCGAGCCAGCCGCTATCCCAAGCTTCAGGCCATCCTACAGCCCGCCAAGGTGGGCGCCATGATCAATAACCTGCAACGGGCTGTGGTACTGGAGCGCCTGACCATCGAGGTCGAAGCCGATGATCCGGATGACTCGTTTTTGCTGGCCATGGCCTTGGCGGGCGATGCGGACTACCTGGTAACCGGTGATCGCCGCGCCGGCCTGCTGCAACGCGGGCACATCGAACGCACGCGGATCGTCACGCCCGCCGTGTTCTGCGTCGAGGTGCTGTGATCAATGCCGGTCGGTTTTCTGACTCAAGAGCAACGCGACGGTTTTGGCCGCTATGTTGATTCGCCCAGCCGTGAAGAGCTGGAACGTTACTTCCACCTGAGCGATGAAGACCGTGAAGCCATCCAGGTGCTGCGGGGTAACCATAACCGTCTGGGTTATGCCGTTCTGCTGACCACCGTCCGCTTCGTTGGCGTTCTGCCGGACAAGCCCGCCGCCGTGCCGGTGGAAGTCCTGCAGGTGCTTTGCCGACAACTGGCGATTCCAGACCCCGACTGCCTCCAGCGCTATAGCGATCATCGCCGCTGGATACATGCCACCGATATTCAGAACCGCTTTGGCTATCGTCATTTCACCGATCCGGGCATCGGCTTTCGCTTGAGCCGCTGGCTGTATGCCCTCTGCTGGACGGGCACCGACCGGCCGGGAGTGCTGTTTGAGCGAGCCACCTCGTGGCTGTTCACACAGAAAGTCCTCCTGCCTGGTGTGTCTCAACTAGAGCGCTTTATCGCCCAGTTGCGCAGTCGGGTCGAAGAACGCCTCTGGTTTACGCTGGGCCGCAGCGTGACTGAGGAACAGCGATTGCAACTGCAAGACTTGCTGACGGTGGCCGAAGGCAACCGCAGCTCCCGGCTGGATCAATTGCGCTCCGGCCCGGTCATGGTCAGTGGCCCCGCGTTGATTCGGGCACTGCGCCGGCTCGATGACGTGCGCGGCATCGGCATCACCTTGCCGGCGGCGGCGCACATCCCTCCCAGCCGTATCGCCGCCCTGGCCCGCTTCGCCAACACGGCCAAGGTCACCGCGATTAATCGGCTGCCGGCGTCGCGGCGGATGGCGACACTGGTGGCCTTCGCACTCTGCCTGGAGGCGACTGCGCACGACGACGCACTGGAAGTCCTGGAGGCCTTGCTGCGCGACCTGTTCAGCAACGCGGAGAAGGCCGACAAGAAAGCCCGCATGCGCAGCCTGAAAGACCTGGATCGGTCGGCCGCGACGCTCGCCGCCGCGTGCAAGGTCGTGCTGGACAGCTCGATCAGCGATGACAACGTGCGCGCCCGGCTGTTCAACGACCTGCCGAGGACCACCCTGGAAAAGGCCCTGGAAGAGGTCAACGCGCTGATCCGCCCGGTAGATGACGTCTATTTTCTTGCATTGGAAGCGCGCTACCGCAGCGTGCGCCGCTTCCTGCCCGACCTGCTCAAGCACATCCGCTTCGGCTTCAGCCCGGCCGGCAAGGGCGTGGCGGCTAGTCTGGAGTGGCTGCAACTGAACCTGCCGCGCCGGAAGCCAGAGGATGACGCGCCGCAGGAGATCGTGGCCAAGGCTTGGCAGAAGCACATCACCCGCGAAGATGGCTCCCTCGACATGGGTGCCTATGTGTTCTGCACGCTCGATGCGCTGCGCACGGCCCTGCGCCGCCGCGATGTCTTCGTCTCGCCCAGTTGGCGCTATGCCGACCCGCGTCTTGGCCTGCTCGACGGTGCCGAATGGCTGGCGGCGCGACCGATCATCTGCCGGTCACTGGGCCTGACCATCGACGCCAAAACCACCCTGGACGCCTTGTCCGTCGAGCTGGATGCAACCTGGCTGGCAGTAGCCGCGCGCCTGCCCGACAACCCGGCGATTCAACTGAGCGAGAACACCGAGGGCAAGACCGAACTGTCGCTCGGGGCGCTGGACAAGCTGGACGAGCCCTGCTCGTTGCTGCAACTGCGGGCGGCCGTGTCTGACCTGATGCCGCGTGTCGATCTGCCGGAAATCCTCTTGGAAATCGCCGCCCGCACTGGCTTTTCCGAGGCCTTCACCCATGTCTCCGAACGCAATGCACGCGCCGACAACCTGGTCACCAGCCTCTGCGCGGTGCTGTTGGGCGGGGCCTGCAACACCGGCCTGGAGCCCTTGATCCGCACCGACAACCCGGCGCTGCGCCGTGACCGGCTGTCCTGGGTCAGCCAGAATTATATCCGCGACGACACCCTGTCAGCGGCTAACGCCATCCTGGTCGGAGCGCAAAGCCAACTGGAACTGGCCCAAGTCTGGGGTGGCGGCGAGGTCGCCTCCGCCGATGGCATGCGCTTCGTCGTACCGGTGCGCACCGTGCATGCCGGCCCCAATCCGAAGTATTTCGGCACCGGCCGGGGTGTCACCTGGTACAACCTGATTTCCGACCAATTCTCCGGCCTCAACGCCATCACCGTGCCCGGCACGCTGCGCGACAGCCTGGTGTTGCTGGCGGTCGTGCTGGAACAGCAGACCGAGTTGCAGCCGACGCAAATCATGACCGACACCGGGGCCTACAGCGATGTGGTGTTCGGGCTCTTCCGCCTACTTGGCTACCACTTCAGTCCGCGGCTGGCCGATGTCGGCGGTACCCGCTTCTGGCGCACGCGCCCGGACGCGGACTACGGCAAGCTCAACGGGCTGGCCCGCCAGTCGGTCAAACTCGACCTGATCGCCGAGCACTGGGACGACCTGCTGCGCCTGGCCGGCTCGCTCAAACTCGGCCGGGTGCCGGCGACTGGCATCATGCGCACGCTGCAAACGGGAGATAGACCCACCCGGCTGGCCCAGGCGCTGGCCGAATTCGGGCGGATCGAAAAGACTCTGCACACGTTGACCTATATCGACGACGAGTCCAAGCGCCGCGCCACCCTGACCCAGTTGAACCGAGGCGAAGGCCGGCACAGCCTGGCCCGCGCCGTGTTCCACGGCAAACGCGGCGAGCTCCGCCAGCGCTACCGCGAAGGCCAGGAAGACCAGCTCGGTGCTCTGGGCCTGGTGGTGAACATCATCGTGCTGTGGAACACCCTCTACATGACGGCGGCCGTGGAACGGCTCAAGCAGCACGGCTATCCAGTGCTGGAAGAGGATTTGGCCCGGCTATCGCCGCTGATCTACGAGCACATCAACATGCTCGGGCGGTATTCCTTTGCGGTACCGGAAGAAGTTGCGCGCGGCGAGCTGCGGCCACTGCGTAATCCAGACGACGACCTGTGATCCCCCTAAACGCTATGAGCAACACCCAAGCTGCTGCTGGATCGGCGGGCACTTCACCGAGCCGAACGAACAGAAAACGCAGCAATCCCCTGGGTTGGGGCGCAGCAGCGCCTTGCAGTTGCTGCACTCGTAATAGAACTGGCAGGCGTCCGTGGGCATGGTTTCCGGCTTGGCGAAGCCGCAGCGCGGGCAAGTCAGCACGGACTCAAGGACAATGGCGCTCATCGTGACCTCACTTCTGCACTGTGGAGGGGTATCCCGCGTTCGCGGTCGCCTCAGTCAGTGCCTCGGGCTGGGCCTTATCGGGATCGTAGGTGACGGTCGCCGTCTTCTGGTCGAAATTGACCTGGACGTCACTCACGCCGGACACCTTCTCCAGCGACTTCTTGACCGTGATCGGACAGAGTCCGCACGTCATGTTCTGCACGTCGAGCGTGACGGTTTTCGGGGGAGCCGCCAGCGCCACGAAGGGCAAGGCGAAAAGCACGGCGATCAGCAGTTTGCGCATGGTTAATCTCCTTCAGTAGAACAGCGGGGCGAGCCACGGCACGGCCAATAGGCCGAGCAGCAGCACGCTGACGATCCAGAACACGAGTCGCTGTCGCACGAGCGTGCGCGGATCGGCGCAGGGTGTACCTGGCGTACAAACCTGTGGCACCAGGTAGAGCTTGCGGAATGCCAATCCCAGGAACAGTAGAGTCAACCCGATGAAGAGGGGGCGTAGTGGCTCCATCATGGTCAGAGCGCCCACCCACGTACCGCCGACACCGAGTGCCAACAGCACCAGTGGCCCGACACAGCACACCGACGCACCGATGGCGGTCAGCGAACTCGCGACCAGCGAGCCTTTCCCGGTGAGTTGCATCCCCATTCCCATCTCCTGAGCCTGATTGCCTAGGTGCTATTCTAAACTCCGTACCAAAGTACGGAATCAAGGAGAAAGTGATGGCCACAGAGCTGACCATTGGCAAGCTGGCAGACGCCGCCGGGGTGAACGTCGAGACGATCCGCTACTACCAGCGACGCGGGCTGCTGGATGAACCAGCCAAACCCTTGGGTGGCCATCGGCGCTATCCGGTGGACATGGTGAAGCGACTGCGTTTCATCAAGCGGGCTCAGGCGCTGGGTTTCACGCTCTCGGAAGTCGGTGGACTGCTGACGCTGGATGAGTCGTGCGCCTGTGCCGAAACGCGAGCACGGGCTGCACGCAAGCTCGCGTTGATCGAGCAGAAGATGGCCGACTTGGTCGTCATGCAGCAACTGTTAGGCGAACTGGTGCAGCAATGTGATGCGGGAGACGGCGGAACGATCTGCCCGATCATCGAGGCACTGATCAGAGAGTAATGCCTGGCGGGTGAGCTGGAGATCGGAAAGCCCCTTTACGGTGGGATTCAGAGCTTACGTTGGTTTTTGGTTCCATTGCTCCCCAAACCCCAGGTACTGTAAAATAGAAGAGTGAGCACTTGATTTGCTGGTGCTTTCAAACAACGGTGTTGTTTTTTTAACAGCCGAACTGGAAAGGGAGGCTGAGCTGCTCAGTGATCACTTTATCCGTTGGCTGATTTACGCCGGCATGTTCGCTACAGGCACTGAACGACAACGCAGATGGTATGGTCTGTGCGTTCTGACTCGTCAAGGATCGGCCAATGGATCGTTTGTCTAATTTGCTCTCGCGGTTCGGCGTGCGGGCCAATCTGTTCTATGACGGCGACCTATGCGGCTCTGCATCTTACGATGGCGCCGAGCGGCGAGGTTATATCCATCTGCTTCAGGCCGGCAGCGTGACGTTGCTTGGTCCCGATCGCAAGGATTTGCAGCTCACTCGCCCTAGCTTGATTTTTATGCCACGCCCCGCCAAGCATCAATTGTTTGCGGGTGAGTCCGATGGCGCAAAGTTGTTGTGTGCTTCCATGGAGTTTGAGGGCGGAATTGATAATCCTTTGTCGGCTTCATTACCGGACTGTTTGGTGCTCGCACTCGATGATCTGCCCATGCTGGCAGACACGTTGGAGTGGATGTTTGCCGAGGCGGCAAATGTGCATTGTGGAAGGGAAGCCGCGCTTGAGCGCTTATTTGAGCTCCTAATCATTCTGTTGCTCCGTTACCTGCTCGATCATCACCAGTTGCGCACCGGAATGATGGCTGGACTGGCCGACATGCGGCTTGCCCGATCGCTTTTACAGATGCACAACTCCCCGGAACATGCCTGGTCAATAGCAGAGCTGGCCAGTGAGTCAAATATGTCACGCGCTGCGTATGCCGTGCATTTCAAGAGTGTCATCGGACAGACGCCTGCTGATTATTTGTTGAGTTGGCGAGTTAGCCTGGCTCAGAAGCTGATGCGAGAAGGGCGCTCGATTACGCTGATTGCAGCTCAAGTCGGCTACGAAAGTCCTTCGGCGCTGTCTCGCGCATTTAGACGCAAGACGGGGTTGAGCCCTCGTGACTGGTTGAAAGATCTGGCGGGGGAAAATGATGGCAAAAAGGCCTAAGGCATTACTGCCTTAAGCCATTGAAAAAATTATGCATTAATTTTACGTTTTTCCAGTTCAACCAGCGAATGGCCTGCCACAAATATCGAAACAGCAAGCAACCCTAAGTCTTTAAGCAGAAACTGACCTGGCGCAACGGAAATCGCCGGAAACCCTAAACTAGGCTCAATGACGCCCGGAGTGGAAAACATAAAGCTAAGGGTTGTGAAGAACAGGCCTGCAGACAGAGCGCCTCCTACCACGGATAGTTTGGGCGACAGCATGCGGCCTGCGATCAGAGTGCCGATCGAAATCTCTAGTATGCCGAGCAGGCTGGAGAACATGTCGACCGAAAAAATGCTATACACCCATCCCAAAAGCGGGCTGTTGCTCACCAGTGGAACCAGGCCCTCGGCCTCGTAGTGGGTAAATTTCATGCCGCCGAACCAGAAGTAAATAATAGCGAGAGCCAAGTACGCGCCATAGATACCTAGCCCCATAGTTTTGGTTCCAAGCGTTAAGTGGGCCTGTACGCTGGACTTCGAGTTTTCAATGCCTATGGTTTTCATGTCTGAGCTTCCAGTAGTGAGTGAGAGTGTGTTGGCTGCCGAACGCCGTATGCGTTGGCGATGAGATGATTATGGCTGGCATCTCTAATCAAGAGGCATCAGAAAGTATTGATTTCAGTGCAGATCGTCTTGGGCGGTGCAATTCGCGATGAAGGGATCGCCGTGGAGAGCGATGAGGGGTCTGTTTGATTGCTGTGCAATTTTCGACGGTAGGTCCATCCAGTACTGACGCGACTTTCCGGCCGACGCGGACCAAATTTCCCTTTTAAATCAGGCGCTTGCTGACTACCCAGCTTCCTTCGCCGCGTTGTTCCACTGAGAGGATGCGCACTGCGCTTATCTGGGCTACAATGTGGCTCAGTAAATAGGAGAAGCACATCATGGCTGAAAACGCAGTTGTCCGTGCCCGCATTGACGAGCACATCAAGGAGGAGGCGTCTGTCGTCCTGGCAGCGATGGGCCTCACGGTATCCGACGCATTTCGCATCATGCTGACCCGAATCGCCCGCGAGAAAGCGCTCCCGTTCGAGCCACTGGTCCCGAACGAGACCACTATTGCCGCTATGCGTGAAGCCCGCGTCGGCAACGTGAAGAGCTTCGACGGCGTTGATGCACTCATGGCGGATCTGCATGCGGAGGATTGACCGCACTGGGCAGTTCAAACGGGATTACAAGCGCGAAGCCAAGGGGCAGCATCGGGCAACGCTCGATGCCGACCTGATGGCGGTCCTAACAGCTCTTGCCACAGATCAATCTCTCGCAGAACGCTATCACGACCATTCGCTTACAGGTGATTGGAAAGACCACCGGGATTGCCACGTCAAGCCCGATTTGGTTCTGATCTATCGGAAGCCGGACGAGGAATCGCTGCAACTTGTTCGCCTCGGCTCGCACAGTGAACTTGGTCTGTAACAGGGAAGTTATCCATGAACGAATTCCGCCGCTTGGCCGCGAAGATCGATCAACACATGCAGCAGCTGGCTGTACAGGGCATCAGCGAACCTCATGCCATCATCAATCGCATGATGGGGTATGTCCCTGACCTGCACAAAATCTGGGTCGGCACCTCCGACCAGCAGCTGATGGCACTGTCCCGAGAGTTCGCCGGGTTCTACCGTTACGCCGTTATCATGGAAGAGGCGTCCGAAGCCGAACGTCAGAAGGCGTCGCGGCCGTATGACGGTATGGCCGAGTTCTCCGAACAGCACAAGCAAATGGGCGCTCAATTGTTGACCGCGGCGGCAACGCTTGAGCGCGGATTTCAGGCATATAGTGCTGGCCGTAATGTGCAGGCATTCCGGCCCCAGCTCGATGAGTTGGAGCGTTTGCATAAACAGTGGCTGCTCGACCTGGATGCCTTCAAAGGCTCGCTGCGTAGCCAGGGGGCCGAACCCAAGGTACTGGATTATGTGAACGAGGCTTTCGGTCGCCTGGCCGAGAGAATCCAGCAACTTGCAGATTGATGGACAGATCGGCCGCCAAGTATTCAACGCTTCCAAGCCGACTGGCGTCGTTTCATTACATCCATTCCTAACGGCATGTAAGGCTAAAACGTCAGTTTAAAAAACAGTCATCCAGGATAAACATCATTATCGTGTCCAAACAGACTTGGACGATGGCTGAGCTGGCGAAGCTAAGTCAACGCGTGATGATAATGTAGACCAATCAGCAAGCGTCTGATTTAAAAGGGAAATTTGGTTCGCGTCGGCCGGAAAGCCGCGTCAGTACTGGATGGACCTACCGTCGAAAATTGCACGGCAATCAAACAGACCCCCAGTTCCTTTCCTGGAAAATTCCGTCTTCGGATCAACAACGCGACACAACCGCCTATCGCCGCTTTCTGGATCAGCTGGCGCATCGATTGCGTGCCTATCTGAAGCGCCGCTTGGTTAATATGCACGATCACATCGAGGACATCGTGCAGGAGACCTTGTTGGCGGTGCATAACGGGCGCCACTCCTACCGGGCGGAGCATCCGCTGACCTCGTGGGTGCATGCGATCGCCAAGTACAAGCTCATGGATTTCCTGCGGCTGCGCGCGCGCGGCGATGCGCTCAACGATTCGCTGGACGACTGTGAAGAGATATTTAGCAATGCGGACGAGGAAGTGGCGGAAGCGCGGCGTGATGTGCATGTGCTGCTTGCGCAGCTGCCCGATCGTCAGCGCTTGCCCATACAGTTGGTGAAGCTGCAGGGGTTGTCGGTCGCGGAGGCCGCGCAGGCTACCGGATTTTCAGAGTCGGCCGTCAAAATTGGCGTCCACCGGGGACTCAAAGCGCTTGCGCTGCATATCCGCAGCGTCAGGTAGAGGCGGACAGGGGCGCTCCCTATAGAGCGCGGCGACGATCAGGCCGGCCATCGCCATGGCTAAGCCAGGTGCGTCGCCCGGCTGCGGCACGGCGCCCAGGAAGGTCCAGCTGAAGACAGTGGAAAGCGCCGGCGTCATCACGGGAAAAATCGCCGCCCTCGATGCGCCGAGCATCTGGACCGTTTTGGCGGAGGCATAGATGACGCACGCTCCGGCCAGCACGCCCTGAACTAGCACCTCGGTCCAGGCGAGCGACGTGGTGGCGGCGCGCAACGTGGTCGCGCCAGTCGCGTACAGGTAGATGGGACCGTAAGTAATCAGCGCAAGGAAGGAAGTGACGGAAGTGGCAAGCAAAGCGTCGAGCTGGTATTTCCTCAACAGGATGAATAATCCAGCCCACATGGCGCCGGCCAGGATGAACAGCAGGTCGCCGATCAGGGCGCCGCTGTCGAATGGATCGGGCAGCAAGCGCCACAGCATGGACAGTCCCAGCACCACCATCGCGGCGCCGAGGATGTGCGCGGCGCCGAGCCGGTCGGCAAGAAATGCGGCGGCCAGCAGCATGCCCATCAGGCTGGTTGATGCAGCCGGAAAAATCGCGGCATGGCTGGCCGGCGCAAATTGAAACGCGGTGAAGATCACCAGGCCGAACAGCGGGCCGGCAAGCAGCGCGACGCCGATCAGGGCGTAGCGCTTTTCCAGCAGGTCGCTGCGGTCCCGCTTCAGGTGATACAGCAGCACGGGCGCGGTGACGACGGCGGCCACGCAGTACCGCAGGAAGGTGATGTCGTAGGGCGTGAGCCCTTCATGCAGACCCATCCGCGCAAACACGGTGTACAGCGCGCTGGCCATGGCCGTGAACAGTCCCGCGCCGATACCTAGGGCGGCGCAGGATTTATGTGGCGTGCTGCAGTTCATGGACGCTTACAACGCGACGCGCGGGAAGTCGATCTCCGTGCCGGCCAGGTTGTTGAAGTAGTTGGTCAACACGTTCAGCGCGACGGCGGCCACGACCTCGGTGATCTGTGCATCGCTCAGGCCGGCATCGCGGGCGGCGGCCATCGCTTCTTCCATCGCCTTCATAAAACCGGCAAGGCGGCCTGTGCCGGTGTTACGTTCCAGCGGGCCGGGGATGACGCCGATTTCGCGGTGACCGCGTTCAATCAGATAACGCCCGGCCATGTAGCCGCCTTCGAACGCGTTATCAATGACCGCATCGGTGAAGTCAGCTTTTGCTTCACCCCAGTCCATCACCACCATCGGGATATGGCGATACTCTTCCAGCATGCTCAATACCGAATCCGGATACTCGGAACACATCACCAGCAGACCGTCTACGCGCTTTTGCGCCATCATCGACAGATAGGCGCGCTGTTTTTCCAGATCGTTCCACGCGTTACCGAGGATCAGAGTATAGCCCTTCTGGAAGCAGCTCTTTTCAACGGACTCAATAATTTCAGCGAAATAGGCGGCTTCGCTACTGGTCGCCAGCAGGCCAATCGATTTGGTGTGATTGACTTTCAGGCTGCGCGCCACGGCGCTCGGCGAGTAGTGCAGCTCTTTGATCGCCGCCCACACCGCATTGCGCGTCTCTTCGGCAACGAAACGGGTTTTGTTAATTACATGTGACACAGTTGTAGTGGAAACGTTTGCGCGTTTCGCTACATCTTTAATAGTTGCCATTACATCTCACTCCATGCCTTGACCTGATCGCCTGATCATCGATACGTAAACGTTTGCCTACACACACCCTGAATACAATTTTCAACATTGCATCACGTCGGGAAAACGACACAGAACGACAGGAAGGGGTCAATGGCCGATACGCTTTTAAATTAGCGTGGGATTTTGTCCGATCTTGGGGCAAAGTGGAAGAGCAAAAATGTGCATCGCCCTAAATCCCGGAAGATTTTTGCGATTTTTTGTGCAAATTCAATCAATCCATTTGAATCTAAAGAACCATAGATTTTTTCTGGAATT
>ERZ650312.1071-NODE-1071-length-15487-cov-4.530780_pt1 | contig 15487 bp, 16 predicted proteins | sample MGYA00376248_ERZ650312 | MGnify/ENA primary metagenome ERZ650312 (study PRJEB26733, sample SAMN07839316) | wastewater metagenome | biome: urban; feature: wastewater treatment plant; material: waste water | place: USA: North Carolina | collected 2016-07-28 ... | reverse complement strand
CCAACCCCGCCAACGTGGAGCAATACAAAGCCGGTAAAGACAAGGCGTTTAACGCGCTGGTCGGGCAGGTGATGAAAGCCTCCAAGGGGAAGGCCAATCCTGGCCAAGTCAATGAATTGCTGAAGGCCAAGCTGGCGTAAGCCACCAAGCGCGATGTAAGCCAAATCGGCCTCTAACCCTTACCCAGCAAGCGCAAGCAGCTATGCTTTTTGAAGAAAATTCCGCCCACCTGCAGCACTGCTGGGGCTGCCCTCGTGGCTGGGCAGGATGGCGCGGCCTTCGCGCAGGGCGGCGATGAGCAGGTCGGGCGTGGTGCGGATGTGCGCCTCCAGCGCCAGCGCGGCGCGGGCCTCGTGCCCGGCCAGGGCGTAGCGGTAAATGTCTGCGTGCTCGGCGTGTACGTCGCGCATACAGCCGGGCAGCGTCATCGCCAGGCTGCGGTAGCGCTCGGTGTGGCGCGACAGCAGGCGCAGCACGCGCAGCGTCCAGGCCGAGGCGTGGCCTGACAGCAGCACCTCGTGGAAGTGAACGTTTGCGCCCTCCCACTGCTGGCGCCGCTCGGGCGTGATGGGTTCGAGCCCCGACAGCGCGGCAAACGCCTGCGCCAGCGCCTCGCGCCAGGCTGCGCCGCCCTGGCGCATGGAGTGGCGCAGCGCCTCGGTTTCGATGTGTACGCGCAAATTGGTGATGTCGGCCAGCTCCTCCACCGCAATCGGCGCCACGCGAAAGCCGCGCTGCCCTTCGGTGGCCACCAGCGCATCGCTGGCCAGGCGGGTGATGGCCTCGCGCAGCGTGCCTGCGCTCACGCCGTAGCGCGCCTTCAGGTGCTCTACGCGCAGTTTTTCGCCGGGCAGCAGCCTGCCGGTGACGATGTCGTCGCGCAGTTGGGCGTAGGTGTGCTCGATCAGCGTGCGCGCGGTGGGAGTGGGTTCGTCCAGAGCGCACAAGGCGCTGCGTTTGGCCATGGCGTGCCTTTGTTTGCGTGGTGGGTTCGGGAAGGTGGCATGGCGGCAGCCGGGCAGATGCTCCAGCTCAGCCGGTACGGATTTTGCCCAGGCGGTAGCTCAGTTGCGGGCGCGTCAAGCCCAGCTGGCGGGCGGCGGCGGCCAGGTTGCCATGGTGGCGGGCCACGGCCGCTTCAATGAGCTGCGCCTCCAGCGCCTGCAGGTCCAGCGGGCGCTGCAGCAGGTGCTGCAGCAGTTCTTCGTTGCACACCGCAGGCGGGCAGGCCGCCAAGCGCCCGCTGGGCTGCAGGCTGTGGGTGGGCGTGGCCGTGGCGGGCGGGTGCTCGGGAAAGAGGTGGGGGGTGTCCACCGGCTGGCCCGGATCGGCCAGGATGACGCCGCGCTCGATGAGGTTTTCCAGCTCGCGCACATTGCCCGGCCAGTCGTAGCCGCGCAGCGCCAGCAGGGCGTGGTCGGTGAAGCCGCTGATGTGCTTGTCGTGCTGCGTGGCAAAGCGCTGCAGCAGGTGCTGGGCAAAGGCTTCGATGTCGTCCAGGCGCTCGCGCAGCGGCGGAATGCGGATGGGATAGACGTTCAGGCGGTAGTACAAATCTTGGCGAAAACGCCCGGCGCGCACCGCATCCAGCAAATCGACGTGCGTGGCCGCCACCAGGCGCACATCCACCTGGCGCGGCTGGGTGCCGCCCAGGCGCTCCACTTGGCCGTCTTGCAGCACGCGCAGCAGCTTGGCCTGGGCGGGCAGGGGCAGCTCGCCCAGCTCGTCGAGGAACAGCGTGCCGCCATGGGCGCGTTCAAAGCGCCCGGCGCGGGCGGTGTCGGCGCCGGTGTAAGCGCCTTTTTCGGTGCCAAACAGTTCCGACTCCACCAGGTTGCCCGGCAGCGCCGCGCAGTTCACGGCCACAAAAGGTTTGGTGGCGCGCGGGCTCAGGGCGTGCAGGGCGCGGGCAAAGCGTTCTTTGCCCACGCCGGTTTCGCCCGAGAGCAGCACCGTGACTTGCGTGGCGGCCGCCTTGCGCAGCAAGCCGGTGGCTTTCAAGAAGGCGGGGGAGCGGCCCATCAGCGGGCCCAGCGCGTCCAGGGGGGGCTCGGGCCGGTCTTCCAGCGGCACCTGCGGCGGCCAGGCCACGGCGGGCACGCTGCCGGTGCGCAGCACGTCGGGGGCGTAGTCGCTGGCCAGGGTGTCGGCATCGGGCCAATCGTGCAGCGGGCGGCCTTCAATGCGGCACTGCGCATGGCCACAGGCGGCGCAGGCCACTTCTTTGTAGAGCACGGTGCGCCCCATGAAGGCACTGGTGTAGCCCGAGGCGTAGCCCAGCAGCGTCCAGCACACGGGTGCGCTTTGCGGGCCAAAGTCGCGCACGTGCGTTTCCACTTCCCACGATTGCTTCCACATAAAAACGCCGTGAAAGTGCCCGCGCGCCACATCCAACTCCAAGGTTTCAGGGGTGACTTGCACGGCCCCTTGCAGCATGTGCAGCTGCGGCCCGACGCTGAACATGGCAAACGCATCAGCACCGGGGCGCAGCTGGTGGGCCAGCGCGGCATCGCGCTCGCCCGAGGCGTAGCCCACGCGCATCATCAAACGCCGCGCAGCAGCCCAGCCCATGGTGTGGATCAGCTCACGGCGCAAGATGCCCAGCGAGGCGGCATGCATCAACACCATGCGCTGGCCTGCGAGCCAGATGCGGCCATCGGCCGCAGAAAAATGCACCTGGCGGCGCAGGTCGGCATCAGACGGCAGAGCAGGAAGATGGGCCATGGAAAAATTTTATCGATAAAAGAGCCCAGCCCCGAAGAGGGAAAACCTGCACAAATTCACCATTTCGTCACATTTGCGTCCATCGCGATGCATGAAATGATGATGCTGCACAGCAATATAGGTGCGGGTTTTCCCGGAGGGGCTCTCTCCAGCTGGCACCGTGTGGCCATGCGTTTTTAGGGGTTAACCCGAAAATTATCGATATTTTGGCCACTTGCACGCCACATTGGCACAGGCCGTGCATAGCACCTGGGCATGACCCAGCAGCCACCTCCCCCGACCCCCGCATCCCCTGCCGCCTGGGATGTGGCGCAGCGTTTCATCCGCATCGTGCAAGAGCATGACAACGGCATGGTGGAGTTCGAGTTCGCCGTGGGCGAGCCCGAGCTGTTCGTTGAGATGGTGATGCCGCGTGCGCAGTTTGACGAGTTTTGCGCCATGCAAGGCGTGCAGCCCACCCAGGGGCGCTTGCCCGAACAAGCCGACGGCAGCGCCGCCCACGAGTGGGACTGGAGTCTGCGCGATGCGCGCGAGCGCCACTTCCGCCACGAGCCCTGAGGCTTGCTTTTTCACCCCCGGCACTGCCACCCCCACAGAGGAGACACCCCCATGCAAATCGATCTGCGCACCGTCAGCATCACCCCGCTGCGGCAGACCTACAACCACATTGCCGAGCGCCAGGGCGCAGACAAGCCGGCCTCGCGCTACATCGAGGGCACGATGAATGTGCAGCCCGATGCCAACTTCCACTACCGCCCCACCTGGGACCCCGAGCACGAGCTGTTCGACCCGCGCCGCACGCGCCTGGTGATGAAAGACTGGTACGCGCTGAAAGACCCGCGCCAGTTCTACTACGGTGCCTACACCCAGGCGCGTGCGCGCATGCAGGAAGTGGCCGAGGCCGATTTCGAGTTTGTCGAAACCCGTGGCCTGGCCGACCGCTTTGACGACGCCGCACGCCGCGTGGCACTCGATTTTTACGTGCCGCTGCGCCACGTGGCCTGGGGCGCGAACATGAACGGCGCCTACCAGTGCGCCTACGGCTACGGCACCGCCATTACCCAGCCCTGCCTGTACGCGGGCATGGACCAGCTGGGCATTGCCCAGTACCTCACGCGCCTGGGCCTGCTGCTGGGCAACCCCGGCGAGCTGGAGGCGGGCAAGCAAGCCTGGCTGGAAGCACCCGCCTGGCAGCCGCTGCGCCGCCTGGTGGAAGACACCTGGGTGATGAAAGACTGGTTCGAGCTGTATGTGGCGCAAAACGTGGTGCTCGACGGCGTGCTGTTTGGCCTGGCCTACAAAGAGGTCGATCAGGCCTTGAGCGAGCGCGCAGGCCCTGTGGTGTCGATGCTCACACGCTTTCAGGCCGAGTGGGCGCAAGACGCCAACAAGTGGGTCGATGCCGTGATGAAAGTCGCCGCCGCCGAAAGCCCTGAGAACAAAGCGCTGCTGAGCGAGTGGTACGCCCACTGGCGCGCCCGCGTGCAAGAAGCGCTGGCCCCCGTGGCCGAGCTGGGCCTGGGCAGCGACGACGGTGCGCAGGCGCTGGAGCGCGCGCTGGCCGCCGTGGATGCCCGCATGAACAAAGCTGGCCTGAGCCTCGCGGCCTGAGCCCCACCCCCACGCCGTACAGGAGCACAGGCATGTCCAACGTATTCATTGCATTTCAGAAGAACGAAGACTCGCGCGCCATCGTCAACGCCATCTTGGCCGACAACCCCAACGCCATCGTCAACGACCAGCCCGCCATGGTGAAGATCGATGTGCCGGGCCACCTGGTGGTGCGCAAAGCCACCATCGAAGAAGAGCTGGGCCGCGAATTTGACCTGCAGGAAATGCAAGTCCACCTCATCACCATGAGCGGCAACGTCGATGAAACCGACGACGAATTCACCCTCACCTGGCACCAATAACCCCCACGCCACCGTCACCCCTTTAGACGACGCAAGGAGACAGACACCATGGACATGAAAGTCAACAAAAAGCTCGGCCTGAAAGAGCGCTACTCGCTGATGACGCGCGACCTGGCCTGGACGCCCACCTACCAGGCCGTGAAAGACGTGTTCCCGTACACCGAGTACGAAGGCATCAAGATCCACGACTGGGACAAGTTCGAAGACCCCTTCCGCATGACGATGGACTCGTACTGGAAGTACCAGGCCGAGAAGGAACGCAAGCTCTACGCCATCATTGACGCCTTCACGCAAAACAACGGCCACCTGGGCGTGACCGATGCGCGCTACATCAACGCGCTCAAGCTGTTTCTCACCGGCGTGAGCCCGCTGGAATACATGGCGCACCGTGGCTTTGCCCACGTGGGCCGCCAGTACCCTGGGGCTGGCCCGCGCGTGGCCTGCCTGATGCAAAGCCTGGATGAAATCCGCCACTCGCAGACGCAAATCCACAGCCTGTCGAACTACAACAAGCACTACAACGGCTTTCAAAACTGGCGCCACCAGCACGACCGCGTGTGGTACCTGAGCGTGCCCAAGAGCTTCTTTGACGATGCCGTGAGCGCCGGGCCTTTCGAGTTCATCGTGGCCATTGGCTTTGCGTTTGAATACGTGCTGACCAACTTGCTGTTCGTGCCCTTCATCAGCGGCGCGGCCTACAACGGCGACATGGGCGCCATGGCCTTTGGCTTCTCGGCGCAGTCCGATGAGTCGCGCCACATGACGCTGGGGCTGGAGATCATCAAGTTCATCTTGGAACAAGACCCAGACAACCTGCCCATCGTGCAAGCCTGGCTGGACAAGTGGTTCTGGCGCGGCTACCGCGTGCTCACCCTGGTGGCCATGATGATGGACTACATGCTGCCCAAGCGCGTGATGAGCTGGAAGGAAGCCTGGGAAATCTACGCCGAGCAAAACGGCGCGGCCCTGTTCAACGACCTGGCACGCTACGGCATCAAAGTGCCCAAGGGCTGGGAGCAAGCCTGCAAAGACAAAGACCACCTCAGCCACCAAGCGTGGAACGTGTTCTACAACTACGGCGCGGCCGCCCCCTTCCACACCTGGGCGCCCAGCGAGAAGGACATGGAGTGGCTCTCGGCCAAGTACCCCGACACCTTCGACAAGTACTACCGCCCCGTGTGGGAGCACTACGCCAAAGAGCAAGCCGAAGGCAAGCGCTTTTACAACGGCACGCTGCCCATGCTGTGCCAGGTGTGCCAGATTCCGATGTTCTTCACCGAGCCGGACGACCCCACCAAGATTGCCTACCGCGAGAGCGAATACAAGGGCATGAAGTACCACTGCTGCTCAGACGGCTGCAAGCACATCTTCGACAACGAGCCCGAGAAATATTCCCAGGCCTGGCTGCCCGTGCACCAGATTTACCAGGGCAACTGCTTCCCCGAAGACGCCGACCCCACCCAGCCCGATTTCAACCCGCTGGCCGAAGTGCTGCGCTGGTACAAGATCAATCAGGGCCAGGACAACATGGACTACGCCGACTCGCCCGACAAGAAGAACTTCGAGGCCTGGCGCGCCCAAGCCACCGGCAACTGACACCGCGCGCGGCAAAAAACAAGGAGAGACACCATGGCTGTGAAATCCATCGCCCCCTACGAGTTCGAGCAAAAAGACACGGTGGACAAGTTCCCCGCGCCGCTGCTGTACATCGGCTGGGAAGACCACAAGATGCTGTGCGCGCCGTTTTGCGTGCCCATGCCGCCGACGATGAAGTTTGGCGAGCTGGTGCAAGGCGCGCTGCCCGGCATGTACGGCGCCCACCCCGACTTTGCCAAGATCGACTGGAGCCAGGCCGAGTGGTTCTTGTCGGGCCAAGCCTTCCAGCCCGACATGGACAAGACCCTGGCCGAGAACGGCATTGGCCACAAAAGCGCCATCCGCTTTCGCACACCGGGCCTCACGGGCTTGAACGGCTCGTGCTTCTGAGCCGCTGACTCCACGGTTTGGGTGCAGGAGGGTATATGCGGCCCCTCCTGGCTTTTGCCCTCCCCTTCGGGGGAGGGAATTTTGCTCAAAAGTGCCTCAAACCCTTTACTGGCAAGCGCAAGCAGCTATCACTTTTAATACATCGAGATTGCCATGAGCCACCAGCTCACCATTGAACCGCTCGGACAGGTCATCGAGATCGAGGAAGGCCAGACCATTTTGGATGCCGCGCTGCGTGCCGGCATTTACCTCCCCCACGCCTGCGGCCACGGCCTGTGCGGCACCTGCAAAGTGCAGGTCAGCGACGGCGAGATCGAACACGGCGAGGCCAGCGGCTTTGCCCTGATGGACTACGAACGCGAAGAAGGCCTGTGCCTGGCCTGCTGCGCCACCGTCGAATCCGACGTGGTGGTCGAGGCCGAAATCGACGAAGAGCCCGACGCGCTGAACCTGCCCGTGCAAGACTTCCACGGCGTGGTGGCGCGCATCGAAGACCTCACCCCCACCATCAAGGGCGTGTGGATCGAGCTGGACGCGCCCATCACCTTCCAAGCGGGCCAGTACGTCAACCTGCACATTCCCGGCGAGGGCAACACACGCGCCTTCTCCATTGCCAGCGCCCCGGCGCAACGCAACGAAATCGAACTCAACATCCGCCGCGTGCCCGGCGGCATGGGCACGGCGTGGGTCCACGAGCAACTGCGCGCAGGCGAGCGCGTGAAAATCTCGGGCCCCTACGGGCGCTTTTTCCTGCGCCACAGCGAACACCAGGCGCACGATCTGGGCTACCTGTTTTTGGCAGGCGGCTCGGGCCTGTCGAGCCCGCGCTCCATGATTTTGGAGCTGCTGGCCAGCGGCTGCACCCGGCCCATCACCCTGGTGAACGGCGCGCGCTGCCAAAGCGAGCTGTACCACCACGACGAGTTCGTGCAACTGGCCCAGCAGCACGCCAACTTCAGCTACGTGGCGGCCCTGTCCGACGAGCCCGAGGACAGCGGCTGGACGGGCGCGCGTGGCTTCGTCCACGAGGCCGCCAAAGCGCACTTTGCCAACGACTTCCGTGGCCACAAGGCCTACCTGTGCGGCCCGCCGCTGATGATCGACGCCTGCATCACCACGCTGATGCAAGGGCGCCTGTTCGAGCGCGACATCTACACCGAGAAGTTCATCTCGGCCGCCGATGCGCAGCAGGTGCGCAGCCCGCTGTTCAAGAAAATTTGAGCCATGCCTGGCCGCTGCTGCTGCGCCCCCCGCTTTGCGTCACAGCGCGTCGTCGCGCGCACGCGCCGGGCGCGTGCCCTGCGCGTCTTTGAAGGCGCGCACCACGTCCAAGAACGCCTGCAAGGCGGGCGAGGGGTCGCCGCTGCGGTACAGGCAACTCAGCTCCAGGTCTTTCAGCCGGGCGCTGTGCAGGGGCCGAAACACCACGCCCGGCAGGCGCAAATTGGTGGCCGATTGGGTGGTAATGGCCGCGCCGAAACCGGCCGACACCAGCGCCACCGCCGTCACCACGTCCTGCACCTCCTGCTCCACGCGCGGCACCACGCCCTCGGCGCGAAAGGCGTCGGTCACCTCCTGCGCCAGGCCGCGCAGGGGCACGTTGGGGTAGAGGATGAGCGGCACGCCTTCCAAATCCGGCAGGCGCAGCGAGGGGCGCACGGCCAGCGGATGGCTGGCTGCCAAGGCCACCACCATGGGCTCGCGCAGCACGGTCTCGACGCTGATGTCCGCCTCCTGCGGCACCAGGCGGTTAAAGCCCACGCTGATGCGCCGCTCGCGCAGCGCCTGCAGCTGCGCGTCTTTGGTCAGGTTGTGCAGCACGATCTTCACCTCGGGGCGCGCCTGGTGAAAGCGCGCCAGGATGCGCGGAATCACGTCCAGCACACCCGAGCCGAACAGCCCCACATCCAAACGGCCAATCAAACCCTGGCCCGCCAGCCGGGTGCGCTCCAGCGCCTGCTGCGCCAGGGCGAGCAAGTTGGGGGTTTCTTGCAGCAAGGTGCGGCCCGCGTCGGTGAGCGTCATGCCCTTGGGGGTACGCACAAACAGCGCCACGCCAATTTTTTCTTCCAAGGCCTGGATGTGGCGCGTCAGCGGCGGCTGCGACAAATGCAGGCGCGCGGCGGCACGGCCTATATGGCCTTCTTCGGCCACGGCGAGAAAGTGGCGCATATCACGCAAATCCATGAAAACTCCGGTGGGTGCACTAGAAATACTGAAACGGTATTAAACACCGCAAAAAACAGTATTGGAAGGTATCAAGAGATCGCTTCATCATCCCAAGCATCGCCCGCTTGTTGAACGGCGCAGCTTTTCAAGGACACCGCACGATGGCCAGCTCTTCCACCCCCCACCCTTCTGCCACCACCACCGCCACGGCAGCAACCCCGGCCAGCGACACCGCGCGCCGCGTGGTCACCGTGCTGATTGCCCGCCGCGTGGCACCCGCTTCGGTGGCCGCGTTCGAGGCCGCCATGCAAGGCATGTTGACCGCAGCCGAAAGCTTTGCCGGGCACCTGGGCGGCCAGGTCATCCGCCCTGAAGACAGCGACGCTCCCAGCGAGCGCCCGAGCACCACCGACAGCAACGAACCCCTGCTCTACCACGTCGTTTTCGCTTTCGACAACGAGGCCCATCTGGCCGCCTGGCAAGACTCCCCCGAGCGCGCCCACTGGCTGGCGCAGGTGCTGCCGCACACCGTGGGCCCGCAGCAGCTGCACCGCGTTACCGGCCTGGACTACTGGTTTGCCGCACCCAACAGCACCACGCGCCCCGCACCGCCGCGCTGGAAGGTGGCCACCGTCACCTGGCTGGGCATTTTCCCCACCGTGCTGATGCTGTTCTTGACCATTGCCCCGCTGATGGAGAGCTGGTACCTGGTGCCGCGCGTGATGGTCATCACCGTGCTGGTGGTCTTGATCATGACCTGGGTGGTCGCGCCGCGCCTGACGCGCTGGCTCCATCCCTGGCTGCACGCCAAGAGCTGACAAGCCCTTACCACAAAATAAAGGGTTAACCCCAATAAATACAAAAAAGGTATTGAATACAGGAAAAAATGGTATTGGACGGCATCGAAATGTCTTTTTATCGTTGCCGTCTTGCCCGCAGGTGCCTGTTTTTCATACCAAGGTGCCGCGAAGGAGACACACCACCATGCAGAAATTTGTCATTTGCATCGAAGACACCGGCGAGCAGTACGCCTGCGCCGACAGCCGCTCTGTGCTCGAAGGCATGGAAGCGCTGGGCAAAAAAGGCATTCCCGTGGGCTGCCGCCAAGGTGGCTGCGGCGTGTGCAAGGTGCGCATCCTCGAAGGCCAGTACGTGCGCCGCGTGATGAGCCGCGCCCACGTCAGTGCCGAGGAGGAAGCGGCAGGCTGTGCGCTGTCGTGCCGCATCTACCCCAGCAGCGATCTGCGCCTGCAGGTCATCGGTGCAATGAAAAAAAATGTCTGCCGCACCGTCGCGGCCCCTCTTTCCCCCAACCCATGAACCAATGTAAAGGAGACGACTCATGGCAATGACAGGTGTTTTGCGCCCCGGCCACGCACAAATTCGCGTGCTCGATCTGGAGGAATCGGTCAAGTGGTACACCGAGGTCATGGGCCTGGTGCCCATGGGCCGCGATGCCCAAGGCCGCGCCTATTTCAAGACCCGCTCCGAACGCGACCACAACAGCGTGGTGCTGCGCCAAGCGGACCAAGCGGGCATCGACTTCTTCGCCTTCAAGGTGCTGGACAAGGCCACGCTGGAAGATTTCGACAAGAAGCTGCAAGCGTTTGGCGTGAAAACCGAGCGCATTCCCGCTGGTGAGCTGCTGGAAACTGGCGAGCGCGTGCGCTTCCAAATTCCCACCGGCCACACCGTGGAGCTGTACGCCGAAAAAACCGACGTGGGCAACGGCATCGGCTACCTGGACCCCGATGTGGACGTGCTCGACGGCCCCGGCATCCGCCCCATCCGCATGGACCACTGCCTGCTGTACGGCGGCGATGTGGACGGCAACGTCAAGCTGTTCACCGAAGTGCTGGGCTTTACCCTGGTCGAGCGCGTGAAGCTGGAAGACGGCAAGACCGATCTGGCCGTGTGGCTGACCTGCAGCGCCAAGGCGCACGACATCGCTTTTGTGCGCCACGCCGAAGACGGCAAGCTGCACCACGTGTCGTTCCAAATGCCCAGCTGGGAAAGCGTGCTGCGCGCTGCCGACATCATGAGCGTCAGCCGCACCTCGATCGACATTGGTCCCACGCGCCACGGCATCACCCAGGGCACGACGATTTACTTCTTCGACCCCAGCGGCAACCGCCTGGAAACCTTTGCTGGCGGCTACGACCACTACCCCGACATGCACCCCATCACCTGGAGCTGGGAGAACGTGGGCCGTGGCATTTTCTACCACGACCGCAAGCTCAACGACGCCTTCCTGAGCGTAGTGACCTAAGGAGCGCACGGCGATGGCACAACACAGCGTTGAACAACGTGCCATCACCGCCGAGGCCGCCAATGCCGCCGTTGTGGCGGCGGTGGCCAAGGCCGGTGAACTGGGCATCCGCATCAATGTCGCCGTGACCGACGCCTCGGGCGTGCTGGCGGCCTTCCTGCGTATGCCCGGGGCATTTTTGCACTCGGTGGACATTGCCATCGACAAGGCCTACACCAGCGCCGGCTTTGGCTTTGCCACGGCGCAATGGGCTGGCATTTTGCAAGGCGACGAAGCGCTGCGCCTGGGTATGCCCACGCGCCCGCGCAACGTCGTCTTTGGCGGCGGCCTGCCGATGCGCGAGGGCGGCGCCCTCATTGGCGGCATTGGCGTGTCTGGCGGCTCGGCTGAGCAAGATGAAATCTGTGCCCGTGCGGCTTTGCAGGCTCTGGGGCTGGACGCGGCCTGACCACCCGCCCTCTCCCTGCGCGCCAGGGCCTGCCTCCCACCACCCCTGATGGAACACACACAATGAAAAAAACCCTCATCTCTAGCGCAGCCTGTGCCCTGTTGGCCCTGGCTGCCACCGGCGCACAGGCCGCAGGCCACTACGTCGCCGGTGTGGAAGGTTCGCAGGCGGCCAGCGTGCCGCCCCCAGGCATGTACTACCTGGGCTATCTGGTGAACTACAACATCGATGACTTCCGCATCCCCGGCACCAGCGACAACCTGCCGGGCCACAACAGCGGCACCGTCACCGCCCTGGCCAACCGCTTTGTCTGGATCACCAACTACAAGCTGCTGGGCGCTGACTACGGCATGGAAGCCATCGTGCCGGTGATGCGCACTTCGCTGACCCTCAACGCCGCAGGCATCTCTGACTCGCGCACCGGCGTGGGCGACATCTACCTGGGCCCGCTGGTGCTGGGCTGGCATGGCCCGCAGTGGGACGCTGTGGCCGCCGCCGGTCTGTGGCTGGACAACGGCAGCACCAGCGACCCGGCCTCGCCCGGCAAGGGCTACAAGAGCACCATGCTCACCGGTGGCCTGACCTACCACTTTGACGCAGCCAAAACCCTCTCCGCCTCGGCCCTGGCCCGCTACGAATTCAACGGCAAGAACGACGCGGGCTTTCGCCACGGCGATCAAATGACCGTGGAGTGGGGCCTGAGCAAAGGCCTGGGCCCGGTCTCGCTGGGCCTGGTGGGCTACAGCCAGTGGCAAACCAGTGGCGACAGCGGCCCCGGCGCCGGTAACGACAAAGCCGCCCGCCACGCCGTGGGGGCCGAAGTGGTCTATCCCATCCTGAGCGCGGGCGTGTTCCTCAAGGGCGCGTACTACAAAGAAGTGAACGTCAAGGCGGGCAGTGGCGGCGCAGAACCCAAGGGCTCGATGGTGCGCTTCACCCTGGTGAAAGCGTTCTAACGCACCCTCGCTGCGCTGCACCCGCTGCAGCCTTACCCTGTGGGCGCTGCGCTGCAGCGTCTGCGGGGTGTTCCCAGCACCGGCGTTTCGTTCCGTTCGATTATTTTTTTCTCCAAGAGCAAGACCATGAAAGAGTTCCTGAATTTCATCAACGGCGAATATGTTCGCAACGCCAGTGGCAAAACCTTTCAAGACATCAACCCGGTGAACGGCAGCGTCATCGGCAACATTTACGAAGCCGGTGAGGTGGAAGTCAATGCCGCCGTGGCCGCCGCCAAAGCCGCGCTCAAGGGCGACTGGGGCCGCCTGTCGGTGGCCGAGCGCTGCAAGCTGCTGGACGCCGTGGCCGGTGAGATCAACCGCCGCTTTGACGACTTCCTGCAGGCCGAAATTGCCGACACCGGCAAGCCGCACCACCTGGCCTCGCACGTGGACATTCCACGCGGCGCCGCCAACTTCCAAATCTTCATCGACACCATCAAGAGCACGGCCACCGAGTCGTTCAACATGCGCACGCCCGACGGCAAGACGGCATTGAGCTACGGCGTGCGCGTGCCGCGCGGCGTGATTGCCGTGGTCTGCCCCTGGAACCTGCCGCTGCTGCTCATGACCTGGAAGGTCGGCCCGGCGCTGGCCTGCGGCAACACCGTGGTCGTGAAGCCCAGCGAAGAAACCCCCGCCACCGCCACGCTGCTGGGCGAGGTGATGAACGCCGTGGGTATGCCCAAGGGCGTGTACAACGTGGTCCACGGCTTTGGCCCCGGCTCGGCGGGTGAATTCCTCACCAAGCACCCCGACGTGAACGGCGTGACCTTCACCGGCGAAACGCGCACCGGCACGGCCATCATGAAGGCCGCCGCCGACGGCGTGCGCCCCGTGTCGCTGGAAATGGGTGGCAAGAACGCCGCCGTGGTGTTTGCCGATTGCGACTTCCAAGTGGCCATCGACACGCTGACCCGTTCGTGCTTCGAGAACGCCGGCCAGGTCTGCCTGGGCACCGAGCGCGTGTACGTGGAGCGCCCGATTTTTGAGAAAGTGGTCGCCGCCCTGAAAGAGCGCGCCGAAGCCATGAAGCCCGGCCTGCCCTTTGACCACGACACCAAGATTGGCCCGCTGATCAGCAAAAAACACCAAGCCAAGGTGCTGGGCCTGTACAAAACCGCCAAGGACGAAGGCGCCACCATCGTTACCGGCGGCGGCATTCCCGATATGCCCGAGGCGCTGAAAGACGGCTCGTGGGTGCAGCCCACCATCTGGACGGGCCTGCCCGAAACCGCCACCGTGGTGACCGAAGAAATCTTTGGCCCCTGCTGCCACATCAGCCCCTTTGACAGCGAAGAGGAAGTGCTGGGCAAAGTGAACGCCAACCGCTACGGCCTGGCCACCGCCATCTTCACGCAAGACATTGCGCGCGCCAACCGCCTGGCGCACCAGATCGAAGTGGGCCTGTGCTGGATCAACGCCTGGTTCCTGCGCGATCTGCGCACGCCGTTTGGTGGCTCCAAGCAGTCGGGCATTGGCCGTGAAGGCGGCGTGCACTCGCTGGAGTTCTACACCGAGCTGCGCAACGTGATGGTGAAGTTCTAAGCCATTTTTTGAGCCAAATCGGCCTCTCGCGCTTGTCTGGCAAGCGCGAGCAGCTCTCATAAATATAGCAAAGAGACCACCCCAAATGAGCGCCACCCCCTCCAATCCCGAGATCGGCCAGAGCATCACCGCCGCAGGCATCCGCACCAACTACCACGACAGTGGTGGCGCTGGCGCCCCGGTGCTGCTCATCCACGGCTCGGGGCCGGGCGTGTCGGCCTGGGCCAACTGGCGCCTGGTCATGCCCGCGCTGGCGCAGCAAGCGCGCGTGATTGCGCCCGACATGGTGGGCTTTGGCTACACCGAGCGCCCGCAAGGCTTTGTCTACAACATGGACGCCTGGGTGCGCCAGGCTGTGGGCCTGCTCGATGCCCTGGGCATTGAGCGCACCGACCTGGTGGGCAACTCGTTTGGCGGCGGCCTGTCGCTGGCGCTGGCCATTGCCCACCCCGAGCGCGTGCGCCGCCTGGTGCTGATGGGCAGTGCCGGTGTCTCCTTCCCCCTGACCGAGGGGCTGGACGCCGTGTGGGGCTACACCCCCTCGGTAGAGAACATGCGCGCCATCATGGACTACTTCGCCTTCGACCAAGGCCTGATGAGCGACGACCTGGCGCGCCTGCGCTTTGAGGCCAGCATCCGCCCCGGCTTTCAAGAATCGTTCGCCGCCATGTTCCCTGCGCCGCGCCAGCGCTGGATTGAAGCCCTGGCCAGCGCCGAGGCCGACATCCGCGCCCTGCCGCACCAAGCCCTGGTCATCCATGGCCGCGAAGACCGCGTGATCCCGCTGAGCACCTCGCTGACCTTGTCCAGCTGGATTCAGCGCTCCCAACTGCACGTGTACGGCCAATGCGGCCACTGGACGCAAATTGAGCACGCCGCGCGCTTCGCCCGCCTGGTGGGCGACTTCCTTGCTGAAGCGCGCCCCGACGAGCCGCTGCCGCTGCAGCCCTGAACGACTTTTCTGAACACCCTCGCCAAAGGAACCCCCATGACCATGACCCCTGCCTTGATCGAACAACTGGGCGACGAGCTGTACCAGGCGCTGACGCAGCGCCAAACGCTGGAGCCACTGACCAACCGCTACGCCGACATCACCATTGAAGACGCCTACGCCATCCAGCAAAAAATGCTGGCGCGCCGCTTGGCCGCCGGTGAAAAAGTGGTGGGCAAGAAAATTGGCGTGACCAGCCAGGCCGTGATGAACATGCTGGGCGTGTTCCAGCCCGACTTTGGCTGGCTGACCGATGGCATGGTGTTCAACGAAGGCGAGGCCGTGCCCGCCAACACGCTGATCCAACCCAAAGCCGAGGGCGAGATTGCCTTCGTGCTGAAGAAAACCCTCAAAGGCCCGGGCGTCACCGCTGCCGACGTGCTGGCAGCCACCGAAGGCGTGATGGCCTGCTTTGAAATCGTGGATTCGCGCATTCGCGACTGG
>ERZ650312.1069-NODE-1069-length-15491-cov-7.821975_pt1 | contig 15491 bp, 9 predicted proteins | sample MGYA00376248_ERZ650312 | MGnify/ENA primary metagenome ERZ650312 (study PRJEB26733, sample SAMN07839316) | wastewater metagenome | biome: urban; feature: wastewater treatment plant; material: waste water | place: USA: North Carolina | collected 2016-07-28 ... | reverse complement strand
AATCAAAGTCACGATACTTTTAGGTGTGTAATATTGCCCACCTTGCTTGCCTTCAGCTAAAGCAAACTGCCCTAAAAAATATTCGTAAACATGCCCAAGAATGTCTTTACTGTGCAAACTCAGTTTTTCCCCGTTATATTCAGGCTTGGTAAAACTTGTATCTGAAAATGTATTGATCAAATCCAACAGCTTGTCGTTATCTAGCTGATACTGCCCGATTCGATTCAGAATACCTTTTAATTTAGGGTTGGCTTTCTCAATTTCATCAAAAGCATTATCAACTAACCAAGAGATAGAACGTAGTTTGACATCTTGCCCATGTTCATCTTGCCAAATAATCGAGCCAATGGCTAAAGCGGCTGTATTTTGTAACGTCGTCCAACGTGCTGCTTTGGGCACCCAAAACACATTTTTTTCTTGATAATAATCAATAATTTCTAATTCATCAGCGATTGCTTGTTTGTATTCTTCTTCTGTGTCGTATTGATCACGAGGCATGTAATAGATGTTGTGATCATCCGCTTGTGCAAATAAATCTTTAAGTTCAGACTGACGTTCATCAAAGGCATCCGATACATATTTTAGGAAAATCAACCCAAGCACAATATGCTTGTAGTTGGCAGCATCTAAGCTACTACGTAATTTATCAGCGGCTTTCCAAAGCTTATCATCTAAGTCATTTAGAAACTTTTGTTCCAATGAGTTCATTCTTTATCCTCAATCAATGATCAACCGCTGTGGTTTTATACTTAATCTTCAATAGTTTATTACGTTAGCGCAGTTAAGACAGAATCATTTATGGCAAATCCATGCCTTGGAAAATGTAACGCTCACCAATCCACGTACAGGGCAAACCATCTTACGGGATGTTTGATGAAATAAATAAATTCCTTTTCGTATCAGGAAGCGTTTTAAACCTGAAACCGTAAGGTGCAATCTACAAATACAAGGATTGCACCCATAACTTTTAGCTCACTAGGCAGCAACCGCTCTGGCACGTGCGGCATGCAACTTTTTATAACTGTCAATCAGGCGTAAGTGTCGATCTAGCCCCTCCAGTTTCATACTGGTTGGGGTGAGACCATAGAAACGGACACTGCCATCTACCGATCCAAGTACCGCGTCCATTCGTTCATCACCAAACATACGGCGGAAGTTAATTAGATAATCATCCAATTCCAGTTCATCATCCAGAATCACCTCCAGCACCACATTCATGCACTGATAGAATAAGCCTCGCTCAGCCGTGTTGGTGTTGTATTGCAGGAACTGCCCGACCAATTCTTTTGCTTCTTCAAATTGCTCTAAAGCAAGATAAATCAACAGTTTTAACTCAAGAATGGTCAGTTGCCCCCACACGGTATTGTCATCAAATTCGATACCAATCAAGGTGGCGATTTCGGTGTAGTCATCCAGCTCACATTCCTCCAGACGCTCAACCAAGGCCTCAAGGCTGTCATTATCCAGACGATGCAGGTTCAGGATATCTTCACGGAATAACAGGGCCTTGTTGGTGTTGTCCCAGATCAGGTCTTCTACCAGATAAATCTCGGAATAGTCAGGCACCAAGATACGGCAGGCGGTTGCACCTAAATGTTCATACACCGCCATGTAGACTTCTTTGCCCATCTGCTCAAGAATGGCAAACAGTTCTTCCGCTTCTTCCACATTGCTGTTTTGACCCTGGTGGGTAAAGTCCCACTCGACAAAATCGAAATCAGCTTTGGAGCTAAAAAAGCGCCATGACACCAAACCGCTGGAATCAATAAAGTGTTCCACAAAGTTGTTTGGTTCAGTCACCGCATTACTTTGGAACGTTGGCTGTGGTAAATCATTGAGACCCTCAAAACTGCGCCCCTGCAACAACTCAGTCAGGCTACGTTCCAACGCAATTTCAAAACTTGGATGCGCACCGAATGAAGCAAAGACTCCGCCTGTACGTGGATTCATCAGCGTCACACACATCACAGGGAATTGTCCACCCAGCGAGGCATCTTTCACCAGCACAGGGAAGCCCTGTTCCTCCAGCCCCTTGATGCCAGCCAGAATTGCTGGATATTTTTCCAGAACCTGTTGCGGTACATCTGGTAGCGTCATTTCGCCCTCCAGAATTTCACGTTTCACTGCACGCTCAAAGATTTCAGAAAGACACTGCACCTGTGCCTCAGCCAAAGTGTTGCCGGCACTCATCCCGTTACTGAGATAGAGATTTTCAATCAGATTGGATGGAAAATACACCACCTCGCCATCCGACTGACGGACAAATGGCAATGAACAGATGCCTCGCTCGGTATTACCTGAGTTGGTGTCATATAAATGCGTGCCCAGCAATTCATCGTCGGGGTTATAAATCTCTAGGCAGTATTCATCCAGAATTTCTACTGGCAATTCACCATTCGGGCCTGGCTGGAACCATTTTTCATCAGGATAATGCACAAACTCAGCATTGGCGATTTCCTCTCCCCAAAACTGGTCGTTATAGAAGAAGTTACAGTTTAAACGCTCAATAAATTCGCCCAGTGCCGATGCCAAAGCACTTTCCTTGGTTGAACCCTTGCCATTGGTAAAACACATCGGCGATTGTGCATCACGAATATGCAGTGACCAGACATTCGGAACAATATTACGCCATGATGCAATTTCAATCTTCATGCCCAAGCCAGCCAAAATGCTAGACATATTGGCAATGGTCTGTTCTAAAGGTAAATCTTTGCCCTGAATATAAGTACTGCTTTCCGAAGTCAGGCTTGGCATCAGCAATGCCTGTGCATCAGCATCAATACTTTCAACTTCTTCAATAATAAATTCAGGGCCTGTCTGGATCACTTTCTTCACGGTACAACGGTCAATCGAGCGTAGAATCCCCTGACGGTCTTTTTCAGAAATGTCAGCAGGCAACTCGACCTGAATCTTAAAAATCTGTTTGTAGCGGTTTTCAGGGTCAACAATATTGTTTTGTGACAGGCGGATATTGTCGGTTGGAATATCACGCGCTGCACAATACACCTTAACAAAGTAAGCTGCACATAATGCCGATGAAGCCAAAAAATAGTCGAATGGGCCTGGTGCTGAGCCATCGCCTTTATAACGGATCGGTTGATCCGCGATTACTGTAAAATCATCGAACCTGGCTTCCTGACGAAGATTGTCGAGATAATTAACCTTGATTTCCATGCTGGTACCTAATAATGCCTCTTATGTACCAGCATTGGCACATAAGTGTGTAAAGATGAATAAAATAGAAGATAATCTGAAATTGGCTTCAACAGAATAATAAATGAGGCTCATCACGATTAATGAGCACCCATGATCAGCCAAGATAATATATGACGCATATTATAGAGGGATTTGCCTGAATTGATAACGTTTCCCCGTGTTTCCAATCGACATACAACCAGCCCAAACAAGTCTAGTCGTAATAATGATTGCGCTTTTTAGAGAACTTATCCAGTTGATTTAAAAAGCCCTCAAAATAACTCTTGTCTTTATCTTCAGTGCGATAGCCTGCATAGAGTGTGCGTCGGAGACCTTTGGGTGAGACACAATCCAGACGGCGCGAAGTGACCCAACCTTTTTGCTCATATTCATTTACCACCCAGTCAGGGAGTGCCGAAATCCCGCGCCCGCTGGCAACCAGTTGGATCAACATTTGCGTTAGTTCCGTTGTGCGGATTTCTTTCGGATGCAGATTGGCTGGAATAAATAGTTTCGCCATAATGTCCAAACGGTGTTTATCTACAGGATAAGTCACTAATGTTTGCTCCGCCAACTCCTGTACCGTAATCTTTTCCATCCGAACCAAAGGATGAGTGTTGGACAAAACCAGTCTGGATTCATATTCAAAAATTGGAAAATACTCAATGCCTTTTAAAGCAATTGGGTCAGCAGTAATTAATAGGTCAAATTCCGCATTCTGTAATAACTCGTGTGGATTGGACTCAAAACCTGAGACAAAATCCAGATCAACATCTGGATATTGCTGGCGGTATTGATTCAACAACGGCATCAGCCAGTCAAAGCAACTATGACATTCCGAAGAGAAGATAATTCTGCCTGTTTGCCCATGCACAATACGAGCAATATCGGTATGTGCGATCTGGATCTGCGGTAACACATCATCCGCCAGCTTTAACAGGCGCAAACCAACATGGGAAAATGAGACAGGTCGGCTACGGCGATTCACAACCTCCACGCCAAACCATTGATCCAGCTCTTTCAATTGATGGGAAATTGCAGATGGCGTTAAACACAGATCTGTTGCCGCAGCAACCAGTGAACCATGTTCACGCAAGGCGGTTAATGTCTTTAAATGACGAAGTTCTAACATACTAATAAACCAGTAAAACATGCCTTAGCTTGTGTCAATACAATTGAGCAGACAATATTTATATAGATAAAATTGAATTAAATTCATCTGTTATAAAACCAGATTATTTAAAATTAGGCAAAATGTGGCTGCCCTTGCAATACCAAACTATCAATCTTAACAGGCCTGCCAAGCAAGTATCCCTGTAATTGATTACAGCCTAAATTTTTAAGAATATCCGCTTGTTGCTGTGTTTCCACTCCCTCAGCCGTGACAATCAAACCTAATTTTGCAGCAAGATGAATAATACTTTCTAAAATCGCCTCTTCTTTGGAATTGGGTTGTAAATCCATGAGGAAACCACGGTCAATTTTGAGTTCATCGACAGGTAAATCTTTTAAATACAGGAAGCTTGAGTAACCCGTTCCAAAGTCATCTATTGCGATTCGAATACCGAGCTTACGCAGGCGTTCCAGGGTACGAATAGTTGAATCAATGTGATGCATTGCAGTTGATTCAGTAATCTCCAGGATCAGGTTGTGAGGTTGGATTTGATATTTTTCCAATAATTGTTCAAGGACACTGAATAATTTCTTATTTTCAAACTGTAATGCTGACAGATTCACTGCAATTGGATAAAACGGGTTCTTGCTCTGCTCCCATTTCTGAATTTGTTGACAGGCTTGTTCCAGCGCCCAATATCCCATGGGAATAATTAAACCCGTTTTTTCAGCACTTTCAATAAACATTTGTGGCGTAAGCAGCCCCAAAGCTGGATGCTTCCAGCGAATCAGAGCCTCCACACCACAGACTTCATAGTTCGCGGTAAATTTTGGCTGGTAAAACAAGACAAACTGCTGCTCATCAACCGCCTTATATAAATCATTGATCAGTTTGGACTGGCTGCGTACATCTTGCTGATCGCTCATGGACTGGAACACGGTATAGGTATTACGCCCCTGATCTTTTGACACCAGCATGGCAACATCGGCATTAATCAACAAATCCTGAATATTGGTGCCATGTTCAGGATACATCGCAATCCCAAGGCTCGCGGATATGTTTATGTCTTTGCTGGCAATTAAATAAGTTCCCTGAATAAAATGCAGAATTTCTTCGGCAAGCTGCATTGCCTCGTTGATATCGGTATTTTCAGATATCAGGACAAATTCATCGCCACCTATACGGAATAACTTATGGCTTTGATTTAGCTTATTGTGTAGACGATTGGCCATCTGGACCAACAACTGATCCCCAATATGATGCCCAAAAGCATCATTCACCGACTTAAAACCATCCAGGTCAATATATAAAAAGGCAGCCTTTTGCTCATGCAAGCGATGATGGCTAAACACAACCTCTGCATACTCGGTTAAATACATACGGTTAGGCAGCTTGGTTAGGGCATCATGCAGAGACTGAATCTCAAGCTCTTTATTTATAAAGGTAAGTTGCTGATTACGTTCTTCCAGTCTAGATTCTAAAACCGCAACAGCAAAACCTGCGACAAACACCAGACTGGTAATAAAGATGATTGTGAACAACAATACACTTTGCTCTGTCTGTGCTGCATTCAAGGCCTTAATAATACTTGCATCAAAATAGGTTGCCGCCATACCTGTGTAATGCATACCGACAATACTCAGTGCCATTAACACCGCAACAATGGCTTTTAGCCCAATCCGATACCTGACTGCTGACTTATATTTAAAGATAAAGAAGAAACTTAGACCAGCCCCACTGATTGCAATTAAAACTGAGCAAATAACCAATAAGGGATCATAATGCATCTGATAATGTTCAACTGTCAGAGCCATCATGCCTGTATAATGCATACCCGCTATACCCAAGCCCATAAACACGGCACCAAGAATCAGGCGAGGCAAAGGCAAGGTTGGACGTGAAGTCAGCCACACCGCAAAAATAGAGGCAATTGCACCCACCATATAGGAAAGCGTCGTTAACCCCAGATCAAAATGATAGCTTTCTGGCAAATGAATCGCTAGCATTCCCACAAAATGCATTGCCCATATCGCCAACCCCAGGATTAAGCCACTCGCAACCAGAATGCTTTTTTCAAACTTTTTATAAGCGGTCTTGAAAACCAGCTCTTGCATTGAAAATGCGGCATAGCATGTTGCCACCGCAACCAGAATGGAAACGATGACCAATGTACTATCGTAATCAACGTGTACCATAAAGGAATTCCATGATTATCCATGACTTTTTTATTTGCCGAGCAAATTGCCTAGGCTCAGAACGATCTTTCACACTCAAAAAAAGATACGAATAGCAGTCATAATCTTTCCTTAACAATAACATCATATAACATAAGGTCAAGTCTTTTTCATTTTATAAATCAATAGAATAAAAACACATATTCATTTCAAACCAATGAAAATTCTTGTTTTTTTACTGCAATTTTAAAAGCAATCAACAATTATAAAAGATGCACTACCTTTAATAAATGCTCTAAACATGTATATAGTATGCCTTTTTATCATGCTGTTTGTTATAACTCTGTTATTAAAAAAGACTAAGAATATGAAGTTTTTTATATTGAAAGCAAATAAGTGACTACACTCCTTATCAGGTAATTTATTTTTTATACTCTCAATAACATCTTAAAAATTCTGCTTACTTCCATACGAGCCGTGAGAATTAACTTAACAACCTAAACGGCAAGATTAGGCTATCATCACAAGGTACAGCACTTTAAGTGATGCAATAAAAAAGCCCTTGTATAAACAAGGGCTTTTAAAGATTAAACTAAAACTTAGTTCTTCTCTTTATCAACGATTTTGTTCGCTTGAATCCAAGGCATCATCGCACGTAACTTGTTACCTGTTACTTCGATACCATGCGCAGCATTTTGACGACGACGAGCAGTCATAGATGGGTAGTTTAATGCACCTTCTTGAATGAACATTTTCGCATATTCACCAGATTGGATACGTTTCAATGCATTACGCATTGCTTCACGAGACTGTTCGTTGATTACTTCAGTACCAGTCACATATTCACCGTACTCAGCATTGTTAGAAACTGAGTAGTTCATGTCTGCGATACCGCCTTCGAACATCAAGTCAACGATTAACTTAAGTTCATGTAAGCATTCGAAGTAAGCCATTTCTGGTGCATAACCAGCTTCAACCAAAGTTTCGAAGCCCATTTTAACCAATTCAACAGCACCACCACAAAGAACTGCTTGCTCACCAAATAAGTCAGTTTCAGTTTCTTCACGGAAAGAAGTTTCGATGATACCTGTACGACCACCACCTACACCTGAAGCGTAAGAAAGCGCTACGTTACGTGCATTACCAGAAGCATCTTGGTGAATTGCGATTAAGTCAGGAACACCTGAACCACGTTGATATTCAGAACGTACAGTGTGACCTGGTGCTTTTGGAGCAACCATGATTACGTCTAAATCTTTACGTGGAACAACTTGGTTATAAAGAATAGAGAAACCATGAGCAAATGCTAAAGTCGCGCCTTCTTTGATATTTGGCTCAATTACATCACGATAAAGTTGAGATTGGAACTCATCTGGAGTCAAAATCATCACTAAGTCAGCTTGAGCAACAGCTGCTGGAACTTCAGATACTTTAAGACCTGAATTTTCAGCTTTTTTCCAAGATGCTGAACCAGCACGTAAACCAACAGTTACGTCAACGCCAGAATCTTTCAAGTTAAGTGCATGAGCATGACCTTGTGAACCATAACCAATGATTGCAACTTTTTTGCCTTGGATGATTGATAAGTCACAGTCTTTATCGTAAAAAATTTGCATCTGTTTTCTCCGCTAAAATTTTTGTCATTTCCCTTGTCATACAAGGATAGATTCTTTGAAACTTCCCAATTCTTGCATTTCTATATGAAGAATTGGGGAAGCGATTAAATACTTAAAACTTTTTCACCACGTGCAATACCAGACACACCAGAACGTACAACTTCTAGAATGGTATTTTCAGCAAGTGCATCAATAAAACCATCAATCTTTTCAGTTGTACCTGCGATCTGAATCGTATAAGTGGTTGGTGTTACATCAACGATTTGGGCACGGAAAATATCAGCTGTACGCTTAATTTCCGCACGAGCAGCACCTAAAGCTTTCACTTTAATCAACATAAGCTCGCGCTCAATATGTGCACCTTCTGACAAATCAACCACCTTAACCACTTCAACTAATTTATTCAGTTGTTTTGTGATCTGCTCGATTTTGTGATCATCGCCATAAGTTGTCAGCGTCAAACGAGATAAAGTTTCATCTTCAGTTGGCGCAACGTTTAAAGTCTCAATGTTGTAACCACGTTGAGAGAATAAACCGACCAAACGAGAAAGCGCGCCTGCTTCATTTTCTACAAGTACAGAGATAATGTGTCTCATGCCGTGCGCTCCCCTTTACCTAACCACATATCTTTCATCGACTGACCTGCAATCAACATTGGATAAACATGTTCTGTACGATCAACCATGACATTAATGAATACACATTTATCATTAATTGCCATTGCTTCAGCCAGTTTAGATTCCAATTCATCTGCATGATTGATTTGAATACCTACGTGACCATAAGCTTCCATCAATTTTGCAAAATCAGGTAAAGAATCTACATAAGAGCTTGAATGACGCCCTTCATAGTTCATGTCTTGCCACTGCTTCACCATGCCTAAAGCTTGGTTATTCAAGCAAAGAATTTTCACATTTAAGCCATATTGCTTACATGTTGATAATTCTTGGATACACATCTGAATTGATGCTTCACCTGTAATACACACGACTTGTTGATCTGGGAATGCAAGCTTCGCTGCCATTGCATACGGCAAGCCAACACCCATGGTGCCTAGACCACCAGAGTTAATCCATTGGCGTGGACGTTTGTATTTGTAGTACAAGGCACCAAACATCTGGTGCTGACCTACGTCAGACGTAATGATCGCTTCACCATTGGTCACACGATCAAGCGCTTCCACCACTTGTTGTGGTTTCATTTCACCATTTTGAGCCGCTTCATAGCGTAAGCCATGAACTTTACGCCACTCATTAATCTGAGACCACCATTCAGCAATTGCTTCAGGATTTGGCTTAGACACATTCATCTGTTTAAGCTGAGCTAACATTTCTTGAAGAACTGGCTCAACCGCACCAACGATAGGAATGTGCGCCATGATGGTTTTAGAAATGGTCGCTGGATCTACATCAATATGAATAACTTTCGCATTCAAACAGAATTTCGCAGGGTTATTGGTTACACGGTCATCGAAACGTGCACCAATGGCCAAAATCACGTCTGCATTGTGCATCGTCATATTGGCTTCATAAGTACCATGCATCCCTAACATACCCACAAATTGTGGATCATTACCTGGGAAAGCACCTAAGCCCATCAACGTATTGGTCACTGGATAACCCAATAGATGTGCAAGTTCAGTCAATAGTGCAGAAGCATTACCTTGAACAACACCACCACCTGTATAGATAATTGGGCGTTTAGCAGTGATCAGCTCATCAATTGCTTTGCGAATTTGACCTGAATGTCCACGTGAAGGCGGTTGATATGAACGCATCTTCACTTTTTCAGGATATTCGTAGGCAAATTTTTCTGCTGGATTGGTGGCATCCTTAGGAATATCAACAACCACTGGGCCTGGACGACCAGAAGAGGCAATATAAAATGCTTTCTTAATAATGGCAGGAATTTCGCTGGCGTGACGCACTTGGAAACTGTGCTTTACGATTGGACGAGAAATACCAACCATATCTGTTTCTTGGAATGCATCTTCACCAATTAGGTGACTTGCAACTTGCCCTGACAAAATCACCATTGGGATTGAGTCCATATAGGCAGTTGCAATAGGAGTAACAGTATTTGTTGCACCTGGACCAGAAGTCACAAGAACAACACCTGTTTTACCAGTTACGCGCGAGTATGCATCTGCCATATGACCAGCAGCTTGCTCATGACGTACAAGGTAATGATTAATTTTGTCTTGTTGAAAAAGCGCATCATAAATATGTAAAACTGCGCCGCCTGGATAACCAAAAACATGCTCTACGCCTTCGTCCGCAAGCGCACGAACGAGCATTTCACCACCAGATAAAAGTTCCAACGTGATTCACCCTAGTGTTAGTACAATTTATGGGAGACATAAATTGTATTTTCATTCATTAACTTATGCACTTTTCTAAGTGTGCGTATTCTACTCGTTTTTGCTGCAATAGGAAAAATTTTCTGACTCATCAGCCGTATAAGCTGTTATTACATCTCGAATCAAAACATGTTGGGATAAACATATTTCAAAAAATCATTCTCTCGGCTAGAAAGAATGTCCATTGCAAGCCATGACATTTATTCGAAGGGTGATCAAATAAGCGCATATAAAACTAAAGCAAGCATTTTTGTTGCTTTCATACACAAAGTCAAGAATAAAGGAAAGGTTTTTCTATAATATTTTTTAGCTGTTGTTTTTTTAGGCTTATTCAAGGTTGTGGTTTAGTCTATTGAAACGTCCATTTATCAAAAATTCATTTTCTTTTTACATAAAACGATGCATTGTAAATTGCATCCTGAATACACTTTGATCGAATATAGACAGAATTCTCTTGGAGAGATCAAACATGAAACCATCTTATTTAAAAACGGGCTTATATACGATTGCTACAACAGCACTGTTGTTTTGTTCAACTCAAAACCATGCTCAACAGTACTACAAATGGGTCGATGCAAATGGATCGACCCACTACACCACCACACCTCCGCCTAAAGGTGCAAAACGTTTAAACAAAGTTTCAACCTATGGTGGAAATCAGCCGACACAAGCACCAGCCACAACAGCAAATCAGGCCCCACAGCAAGCCCAGAATGCTGCGCAACATGTATCACAAGTAGCAAATGTGGCGGTTGAAGCGGCTGCAACAACCTCACCTCCTGCTCAGGCACCATCTGCACCATCACATTCAGACCGATAAAGTAGCCTAAATAGATCAAGGCGGTATCTAACCGCCTTGAAGATAAAATCCCAATCTAAAAACTGACATTTCACCCAGTTTTGCGCTATGCTGTGCAGCAATCTTAATCTTACTTTTTTGTTGTATCGCATATCCCTATGACGACTTCTCACATTGACACCGAATATCAAGCAAGTGCCATTGAGCCCCAAGTTCAACAAGACTGGGACAATCGCAAAGTTTTTAAAGTTGCAGACACTGTAGAGGGCAAACATCGCTATATCCTGTCGATGTTCCCTTACCCAAGTGGCAAACTGCATATGGGGCATGTGCGTAACTACACCATTGGTGACGTGATCAGCCGTTTTTATCGTTTAAAAGGTGAAACGGTATTACAACCAATGGGTTGGGATGCATTTGGTTTGCCTGCTGAAAATGCAGCGATTGCGCACCAAGTTGCACCAGCAAAATGGACGTTTGAAAACATCGCGTATATGCGTGACCAATTAAAGAAATTGGGCTTATCCGTCGATTGGGATCGTGAGTTTGCGACCTGTACACCAGAGTACTACCACTGGGAACAATGGTTATTCGTACAACTTTATAAGAAAGGCTTGATCTATCGTAAGCTTTCAACCGTGAACTGGGACCCAGTAGACCAAACAGTGTTAGCCAACGAGCAAGTTGAAAATGGTCGTGGCTGGCGCTCTGGTGCATTGGTTGAAAAACGTGATATTCCAATGTACTACTTCCGCATCACCGACTATGCACAAGAATTATTAGACGATTTAGACACCTTAAAAGATGGTTGGCCACAACAGGTCTTGACCATGCAACGTAACTGGATCGGCCGTTCGACAGGGATGGAAATTACCTTCCCTTCTGCAAATACTGAAGTCTATGCAGATGGCCTAACCGTTTATACAACGCGTGCGGATACCTTAATGGGTGTGACTTATGTTGCGGTTGCAGCAGAACACCCTCTTGCGCTTAAAGCAGCGGAAAACAATCCTGAGTTAGCTGCATTTATTGAAGAATGCCGTATGGGTTCAGTCGCAGAAGCGGACTTAGCCACGGCTGAAAAGAAAGGTATGGCAACAGGCTTATCTGTTAAGCACCCAGTCACAGGTGAAGAACTCCCTGTTTGGATTGCCAACTATGTATTGATGTCATACGGTTCAGGCGCTGTAATGGCAGTTCCTGCACATGACGAACGCGACTTTGAATTTGCCAATAAATTTAACTTGCCAATCAAGCAAGTCATCGATGCTAAAGGCACTGATGATGCTGAATACTCAGTTGCTGAATGGCAAGAATGGTACGGTTCTAAAGATGGCAAATTGGTGAATTCTGGCGAGTTTGATGGTTTAGCATTCCAAGCCGCTTTTGATGCCTTCCTTGCAAAATTAGAACCACAAGCTTTGGCAAATTCTAAGGTTCAATTCCGTTTACGTGACTGGGGTGTTTCTCGTCAACGTTACTGGGGTTGTCCAATTCCAATGATCAACTGTAATAGCTGTGGTCAAGTCACCGTTCCAGAAGATCAATTGCCTGTGGTATTACCGACCGATGTGGTTCCAGATGGTTCGGGTAATCCATTGAACAAGATGCCTGAATTCTATGAAACCAAATGCCCAAGTTGTGGTGGCGATGCACGCCGTGAAACAGACACCTTGGACACCTTTGTAGAATCCTCTTGGTACTATGCACGTTATGCATCTCCAGATTTTACTGGCGGTATGGTAAAACCTGAAGCGGCTCAAAGCTGGCTTCCTGTGAACCAGTATATCGGTGGTGTAGAGCACGCAATTCTGCACTTACTTTATGCACGTTTCTTCCATAAATTGATGCGTGATGAAGGCGTAGTACAAGGCAATGAACCATTTACTAACTTGCTCACCCAAGGCATGGTGTTGGCAGACACCTTCTACCGTGAAGCAGAGAGTGGCAAGAAAACTTGGTTTAACCCTGCTGACATCGAATTAGAGCGTGATGAGAAAGGTCGTATCCTTTCAGCGAAATATTCAGGTGATGGTCAGGAAGTTGTGATCGGCGGACAAGAAAAAATGTCTAAGTCGAAAAACAACGGTATTGATCCACAAGCCATTATTGACCAGTACGGCGCAGATACCGCACGTGTCTTTATGATGTTCGCTGCACCACCTGATCAATCTTTAGAATGGTCAGATGCAGGTGTTGAAGGGGCTAACCGCTTCTTGAAACGTGTATGGCGTTTGGCTGCTGGTTTCTTGGAAAAAGACAATCAAGCGACTGCAATTGATACAGCAAACCTCTCGAAAGACGCGCAAGATTTACGTCGCAAAACCCATGAAACCATCCAGAAAGTGGGTGATGACATTGAACGCCGTCATGCGTTCAATACTTCTATTGCGGCATTAATGGAGTTATTGAATGCGACCAATAAGTTTGAAGCAAAAGATGACAATGATGTAGCCGTTGCACGTGAAGCAATTACAACTTTATTGACTTTACTTGCCCCATTTGCACCACATTTAAGTCAAACACTTTTAGCACAGTTTAGTATTGATATTAATACGACACTGTTCCCACAAGTGGATGAATCAGCGTTAACCCGTAATACGCAAACGATTGTTGTACAAGTGAATGGTAAACTGCGTGGTAAGTTAGACGTCGCAGTCGATATCTCTAAAGATGAGTTATTGGCTTTGGCAAAAGCACTGCCAGAAGTTCAACAATTCTTAACTGGTCCAACCAAGAAAGAAATTGTAGTGCCAAATAAACTTGTTAATTTAGTTGTTTAATAATTCTTTCTAACCTCTCTTAAATATAAGAGAGGTTTTAATCCTCTACCAAAGAGGAATTAGAATAGATTTGATTAGAGGAATAAATATGCACTTAGCACAACGTTTAGCTGCTATCGTTTTAACTTTAGGTCTAAGTGCAGGCTTAGTTGGCTGTGGCTTTCATTTAAAGGGAAGCTATCCAACGGCAACACCATTGGTTTATAACAAACTAACTTTGGTTTTACCTGACAATACCGATGAACTCGAGAATCGTCTCAGCATCTATCTCAGTGCTACGGGCGTACAACTCAGTAATGCCAATGATGCCTATGTACTTCGTATCTTAGATTATACCCCTCGTCGCCAGTTATTGAATGGTAAATTGACTGAAGTACTATTGCGTTTAACCGTGACTTTCCAAATTGAAGATCGTCAAGGCAATAAAATCACAGAACCACGTACACTCACTGCATCTCGCACGTACCAATATGATGTGGCAACTGTAAATACAGATAACCAACAAGAAGCGTATCTGAACCGTATCATTATTGATGATATTGCCCAGCAAATTACGCGTCAAATTGCAGCGAATCGTTTACCCAAAGCTCAACCATAATTACTTTTTATGAAGTTAGATTATGTTCAAGCATTAAAACGCATTACAGAAGCCCGTGGTGCATGGATCATTCATGGGCAAGAACCTTTGCTTGAGCAAAACTTACTTGATGGATTTCGTAAAAGTTGGCAACAGCATGAAGTTGAACGTCAGCGTTATGACATCAGTAGCGTCAATGATTGGAAAAATGTTTTTAATGCGCTGAATAGCTTATCGCTGTTTTCTCAGCAACTCGCCATTGAAGTACATGGCAATATCAAGCCTGATGCCAACGGCCTAAAACTGCTGAAAAACTATATTCAACAGAATGAACATAACTTATTGCTCATCGTTTTACCTAAACAAGACAGCAGCAGTTTAAAGTCTGCCTTTTTCCAAGTCGTGGAGGCCAATGGTGTTGTGGTTTCTTTGACCGCAACTTATCCACAAGACCGACAAAAAATCTTAAATTTAGAAGCAGAAAAACTAGGCATTCAACTAGATCATGATGCTTGGCAATGGCTGATGCAGCACCATGAACATAATTTACTGGCTGCAAAAAACAGCCTGATGCGGGTTGCGGACACATTTCCAGATCTTAAGCAAATTCAGACTGAACAACTGTATGCCTGTTTACAGGATCAATCCCGTTATACTACTTATGATTTAAGTGATGCCTTGTTGGCAGGCAACCTAGCACAGTCGGTCAAGATTTATCAGTACCTGATTGCGGCTGGCGAGCCTGACAGCCTGATTTTATGGACACTCAGCAAGGAAATGCGTCTATTGATGCAGTTGTTTGAGCAACCACAAAATGCCTTGCAACTGGGTATTTGGAAAAACAAAGTCAGTGTGTATCAGCAAGCTTTGCGAC
>ERZ650312.1065-NODE-1065-length-15514-cov-8.360631_pt1 | contig 15514 bp, 13 predicted proteins | sample MGYA00376248_ERZ650312 | MGnify/ENA primary metagenome ERZ650312 (study PRJEB26733, sample SAMN07839316) | wastewater metagenome | biome: urban; feature: wastewater treatment plant; material: waste water | place: USA: North Carolina | collected 2016-07-28 ... | reverse complement strand
CGTGTGTACTGTCTGCGGCTCGCCGCCTTGTTAGCTTACTTTTTTGAATGGGTATGAAACAAAAAAGCAGGCTGCGCCTGCTTTTCTTTCCGCTTTATACCGCGCTTTGCTGCCACTCGGCCACAGCCGCGCCCAAGCGCTCGATGCCTTCGTTTAAATCTTCATCGCTCAGCAACAAGCCGGGGGCGAGACGCACCACATCGGGGCCGGCCACCAAAATCATCAGACCGTGTTTGAGCGCTGCCTGCACCAATTCGCCCGCGCGGCCGGCATATTCATCGGCCAGCACACAGCCGATCAGCATGCCCATGCCGCGCACGCTTTGAAACACGCCGGTTTCTTCACCCAAAACCCGCAAGGCCGTCTGAAGCTTTTCGCCTTGGGCGGCGGCGTGCGCGAGCGTGTCGGCGCGGTTGATAATGTCAAACGCGGCATTGCCCACGGCGCAGGCCAGCGGGTTGCCGCCGAAGGTGGAGCCGTGGGTGCCGGGGCCGAAGCTGGCGGCGGTTTTGTCGGTGCACAGCATTGCACCGATGGGAAAGCCGCAGCCCAGCGCTTTGGCGCTGGTGAGGATATCGGGCGCCACGCCGTAATGCTCGTAGGCAAACAATTTGCCGGTGCGCCCCATGCCGGTTTGCACTTCATCGAATATCAGCAGCGCCTGATGCGCATCGCAGGCGCGGCGGGCGGCTTCGAGAAAGGCTTTTTGCGCGGGCAACACGCCGCTCTCGCCTTGCACCGGCTCGATCATCACGGCGCAGGTTTGCGGGCCGACAGCGGCTTCGAGCGCGGCGGCATCGTTATACGGCACATGGGTGATGGCCGGCGGCAGCGGGGCGAAATCTTGGCTGTATTTGGGCTGGCCGCCCACCGACACGGTGAACAGGGTGCGGCCGTGAAAGCCGTTGACACAAGCGATGATTTCGCCTTTGCCCTCGCCGAAATGGTCGCGTGCGTATTTGCGCGCCAGCTTCAGCGCCGCTTCGTTGGCTTCGGCGCCTGAGTTGCAGAAAAACGCCTTGTCGGCAAATGTGGCCTGCACCAGCTTTTGCGCCAGCTTTTGCGCGGCTTCGGTGGTGTAGATATTGGAAATGTGCCACAGCTTGTGCGCCTGCTTTTCGAGCGCCTCAACCAACGCCGGGTGGCAATGCCCCAATGCGTTTACCGCAATGCCGCCCGCCAAGTCGATGTATTCGCGCCCTTCGGTGTCCCACACGCGGCTGCCTTGCGCATGATCGGGAATGATGGGGGCAAACGAAAAATTGGGGGTGAGATAATTCTGCATGGCGCCGCTTCCTTTGGTGGTGTGTGTTGTCGCGGCTTATTATGCGCTGCTCGGGCGCTCATTTCAATACGCTTTCTATTGGTTCAGACGGCCTGTTTTATATGGCAGGCCGTCTGAAAGCGCATTCGCAAACAGCTTGGTTTCGTTATTGCTTGCGCCTTAACAAAACAATTTGCTGATAAATAAAAGGCCGTCTGAAACGTTTCAGACGGCCTTGCAATCGCTATCGATTTATTTCCGGCTGATGCCCATTTGGTAAATCCTGGCCACATTTTGCGCGGCCGACACCAGATTATCGCGCCCGTGCTGCAAAATTTCTTCCAGGCTGCCGAGCTGGCGGATAATCGGAAACACGGCATCGATGCCTTGCGCATACACCACTTCGTAGTCTTCACGCAGGCAGCCCACAATCGCAATCACGGGCTTGCCGAAGGCTTTGGCTGTGTGCGCCACGCCGATGGGCGTTTTGCCGTGCACGCTTTGCGCATCCATGCGCCCCTCGCCGGTGATCACCAAATCGGCATCTTGCACTTTCTCGGCCAGCCCCACCGCTTCCATCACAATTTTCACGCCCGCTTGCAGGCGCGCATCGGGCAGCAGCAGCACGCCGCCGCCCATGCCGCCGGCCGCGCCGGCACCGGCCGGGCTTTGAATATCCAAGCCTAAATCGCGCGCGGCAATGGCGGCAAAATGGTGCAAGCCCGAATCCAGCGCTTGCACCATTTCGGGCGTGGCGCCTTTTTGCGGCCCGAACACGGCCGATGCGCCTTTTTCGCCGCACATTGGGTTATCCACATCGCAGGCCACCACGATTTCCACGCCGGCCAGGCGCTTATCCAGGCCGCTAAGGTCGATGGCGGCCAAATCCTGCAAACAGCCGCCGCCGGCACCGATGGGCTGATGCTGCGCATCCAGCAGCAAAGCGCCCAGCGCCTGCAACATGCCGGCACCGCCGTCGTTGGTGGCGCTGCCGCCGATGCCGACAATGATTTTTTCCACGCCCTCGGCCAGCGCGGCCAAAATCAATTCGCCGGTGCCGTAGCTTGTGGTGCGCAAAGGGTTGCGCGCTTCGGGCGGCACCAAATGCAGGCCCGATGCGGCGGCCATTTCGATAATGGCGGTGCGCCCGTCGCCCGAGAGGCCGAATTCCGCTCTTACCTTGTTGCCCAAAGGCGCGCGCACTTCTGCGCTTATCAATCGGCCTTCGGTGGCATCCACCAAAGATTGCACCGTGCCCTCGCCGCCGTCGGCCATCGGCACTTTCACATATTCGGCATCGGGCAGCACTTTTTTCAGGCCGGCTTCAATGGCTTCGGCCACTTCCAGCGCGGTTAAACTTTCTTTAAACGAATCGGGGGCGATCACGATTTTCATCACTTGCTCCTTAAAATTTAAACACGCCGAAAATCAAGGTAGACACCAGCGCCAGCGTTAAGCCCACTGCGCTCTCATAAGGAATCAGCTTCAAGCGCTCTTTGATGTCCATGTTTACGCTGCCGCCGGTGGCGTGGAAAAACGAGCCGTGCGGCATGTGGTCGAACACGGTGGCGCCGGCATGAATCATCGCCGCACCGGCTATGCCGCTGATGCCCAATTCGAGCAAAGTGCTGCTGAACACATTAGACGCTACCACCGTGCCCGCCGTGGTCGAAGCCGTGGCCAGCGACATCAGCGCGCCGGAAATGGGCGCAAGCAGGTAAGAGGGCAGCCCCGATGCGGTGAGCCCGTCGATCAGCACATCTTTCAGGCCGGAATTGGCGATAATGCCGGCCAGCGCGCCGGTGCCCAGCAGCATAATCGCCACCGGCGCCATTTTGCTCAGGCCGCTGATGGCGTAATGATTGCTGTGTTTGAATTTGCCCATCAAAAGCGCGCCCACCAAGCCGCCGGCCGGCAGCGCAATCAGCGGATCAACGGCAATGCCGGCAATCGGGCGCAAGGCCAGCAGCACAATCGCCACCAGCGGCGCGGAAATGGCGGCGGCAAAATGCGGCAGCTTGCTGTGGTGCTCGGTTTCCACTTCGCTATCTTCCACCATGCTGCCTTTTTTCACCAAGCGCTTGGCCAGAAAATAAGTGACCACCACGCCAAACAGCGCCGGCACAATGCCCGCAGCCATCACCGAGGTGAGCGGAATATCAAAGGCATCGGCCGCGGCAATGGCATTAGGGTTGGGCGACATAATATTGCCCGCCTTGCCGCCGCCCACCATCGCCAGCAAAATCGCCGCTTTAGACAAACCGCCGCGCTTGGCCAGCGCCAGCGCAATCGGCGCCACGGTGATCACCGCCACATCCACAAACACGCCCACGGTGGTGAGTATCATGGTGGCGAGCGTAAGCGCCAGCAGCGCGCGGGTTTCGCCGAGCTTTTTCACAATGGTTTCGGCAATCACCGTGGCCGCGCCCGATTCAATCAACACACCGGCCAGCACACCGGCGGCCAAAATGCGCATCACGGCGGTGGTGATGCCTTGCGCGCCGCCTATCATCAGGCTCACGGTTTCGCTCAAACCCGCGCCGCCCACTAAGCCGCCCACTAAGGCGCCCACAATCATGCCGTAGGCCGGCGGCACTTTCTTTAAAATCAATCCGATGGCCACCACCAAAGCGGTGATGGCGCCCAAAGCCGATACGCTGACCATGTGTTTCTCCTTGTTAAATCCGGTAAATATATTTGTTTGCGGCCACCATTATCGGCGTTTGATGTGAAAAAAGTCTTTATATTTTTGCACAAAAAATTATGCTGAAAATGTGTATATTTTGTGAAATTATCCAATTCCGATTCTAAAAAAACGGCAAGCCGCAAACCGCACAGGCAGCACGGCAAGGCGGGGCAACGCCGTGAGCTTGTTTTTCAGGTTGGGCATCAATCTTCATGCAGCAGCATGCCCAGATAAAGCATGGTTTGCTCATCGGTTTTGTGCAGCGATAAGCCTGTGATCTGCTCAATCTGCGCGAGCCGGTAGCGCAAGGTATTGGGATGCACAAACAAAGTTTGCGCCGCGCGCGGCACATCGCCCTCGGCATCGAAATAATGCCGCAGCGTTTTGAGCCATATCTGCCGGCTGTCTTTCGCGCGCAAGGCTTCCAGCGGCCGGCGCAATTCCTGCGCCTGCCACGAGCCGGAAAATTCGGCCAAAAGCGCGGGCAGCCGATAGTGGCGGTAAAAATAATGTGCCTGCTCGGGCGCGCGCGTTTGCGCATAAGCCAGTGTGCTGGCGGCGGTTTGATAAGCCATGTGCAACGCATCGGCGCCGCTGAAGGCCGCGCCGGCGGCCATATGGAAATCCTGTGCCGCCATGCCCTCCGGCAGCATGGCCTGCAATAATTTTTCATCGGCCTCTTGCGCGGCTGCAAGCGCTTTCAACACAGTGATTTCATCAAGCGCCGTCATCACCACCCATTGCTTGAATTTGGGCTGCTCCAGATAAGCCACCAGCCGGTGGGTGAGCAAAAATTCTTCCGGGCGGCGTCATTTGATCACCACCGCCGCAAAGCGCCCCGACACATCCAGCCCCAGCGCGGCGGCGCGGCGCTTCAAATCGGCCGGTTTGGCGCTGCCGCGTATCGCTTCGAGCAGAAATTCTTCCTGATAGCGGCGGCTCCAATGCTCCTGCGCCAACAAAGCGCCCTGCTCGATAATCAATTCTGCCGTCATTTTCACCAGCTCGGCATAAGGGCGCACTTCGGCGGGCACGCCCGAAATGCCCACCACACCCAAGGGCTTGCCCAGATAAGTGATGGGCAGATTGATGCCGGGCAGCGCTTCATAGCGCCATTGCTCGGCCAGCTCGCGGTCGATTTCCACGATTTTATTGTCGCGCAGCGCCAAGAGCGCACCGGGGTGGCGCTGCCCCAGCCGGCCGGCATTGCCCGAGGCGATAATGATGCCGTGCTCGTCCATCACATTCACCGATTTGCCGATCACCTTCATGGCGCGGTTGACGATATTTTGCGCGGTGGTTTTGCTGATTTTCATTGATGTGGCTCTCTAATACCCATTCAAAAAAGTAAGCTAACAAGGCGGCGAGCCGAAGACAGTACAGATAGTACGGCTAGGCGAGCCAACGCAGTTAGGTTATTTTTTTGGATTGGTATAAAATGCGTTCAGACGGCCTTCATCTCAATATGTAAGGCCGTCTGAAATATGATGCAGATGGATTCAATAATAGCGGTAATAAGGCCGCCGGCGCGGATAGTCCACCGGCTCGGCATCTTGGTAAATCACGGTGGTGCCCGGCGGCGCGTTGATGGTGACGGTTTTGTTGACCGTGGTGCTGGAATGCACCGGCAAATCAACGGCCGCCACGCGTCCGTAAGGTGTGTCGGCATACATGCAGCCGCCCAGCAGCAAGGCGGTGATGCAAATGATGGTTTTATACATGCGCGCTCCGTTTCAGACGGCCTTCAATCATCAAGGCCGTCTGAAACTTTTATCTTAGCGATGCCGGATTTCCCAACATTGGTGGATTTTTTTATTGCGGAAATCTTCCGGCACCGATTGTTTGGAAATCTCTTTCACCGCATATTTCTGCGCCACGGCTTCATCAAGCGCAAAGCTGCGCAGATTGTTGGAGAAAAACAGCAGGCCGTCTGAAGCGAGCAGCGCCATTGCGCCATCGATCAGCTTTTGATGGTCACGCTGGATGTCGAGAATGTCGAGCATTTTCTTGCTGTTGGAAAAACTGGGCGGGTCCATCACGATTAAATCGAATGGTTTGCCGGCTTGGGCAGCCGCTTGAAGATATTGAAACACATCGGCGCGCACGATTTGGTGGCGCGCTTCATCGATGCCGTTCAATTCGAAATTGCGCCGCGCCCAATCGAGATAAGTGTTGGATAAATCCACCGTTTCGCTTGCCGCTGCACCGCCGGTGGCGGCATACACGCTGAAGCTGCCGGTGTAGGCAAAAAGGTTTAAAAAACGCTTGCCCGCCGCCATTTCGCCCACACGCTGCCGGGTGTTGCGGTGGTCGAGAAAAAGGCCGGTGTCGAGGTATTTTTCCAAATTCACCCAAAAGCGGCGGCCGTGTTCGTGCACGATAAAATCTGCGCCTGCTTTGCCGGTTTTCTCATATTGCTGCGTGCCTTTTTGGCGTTCGCGCCGTTTCAGATGGATGTCGGCCGGCGCAAAGCCTGTGATAAAAGCCACCGCTTCGAGCACTTCCGAGAGCCAGGTTTCATATTCTTCCGGCTGCATCAGCCAGCCGGTGTCGTATTCCTGCAAGTGGATTTGGCCGCCATACACATCGATGGCAAACGGAAATTGCGGAATGTCGCGGTCATACAGCCGCCAGGCTTCAATATTGTGGCGGCGCGCCCATTTCAGATAATGCTTGGCGTTTTTGCCCAAACGGTTGGCAAATGCGGTGATGTCGCTCATGTTTCAGACGGCCTGTGGTGAATAGAGGCGTATTTTACAATAGTTTGCTTGGGTGTCCTGACATTTCGTTTATGGGTGGTGGTGTTTCTGAGAATGCAGATGCAAGGCAAAAAATGCAGCAAGGTTGGACACCTTGCGAGCATTTTCAACGCGGCAGGCGCGTTTTTGAGCCAAAAGATTGCCACGAGATGAATTGTGAACAGACCCTAATGCCACGTCAAATAAAAAAGCCGCCTGCTTTCAGACGGCCTGTTCCGACATTGATGCCGATTCAAATTAATCAAACAAACACCGCACAACACATCATCAATATCGTTTGGGTTTGCATCAAACCAAATGCCTGCCTGCACAAAAGCGGCGGGCTGAGGCTTTGCAAAGGCCGTCTGAAAGGTTTTCAGACGGCCTTTTTCAGCATCCAATTAATGACTATTGAATATTATACAAAGCCCTAAGCTCGAAAATCTTGGCTTGCAGGGCATTGTTGTCCAGCACCCGATTGGGATAAATCGCCAAGCCCTCACCGATTTTGCCTTGCGTGACGCCATTGCCGTCGTAGCGGCCGAGCAAGGCCAGATCACGCCCGACCAGCGGCGCCGTCCACGAAATAATCAGCCATTCATCGCGCTTAAAGCGGGTTTCCATGGTAATCGGCTGCCCGTTTACCAGCACGCCCGAGCTTCGCGACAAGGTGAACCTTCCGGCATCATCCGCTACGCTCAAAGCAGTCAGGCCGCCTGAGCCGGCGCTGTTGTCCGGCTTGGCGGCCACCAAAATCCAGCCCGACTGCCGGCCACCGAAAGCACCGATTTTCACGGGCATCACCACCGTGGTGCCGCCCTCGGCATACACCCCGCGCACGATATAATAAGCGCCGGCCGGGTCGCCCTCGCTAAACAGGCGGCCATCAATATTGCGCGGGCGCTCATCGGCGTGGATAAGAGCCGATGTGTCGGCAAACACTTTGGTTTGCGATGATTTCATCAGCTGCATCGGCACTTTGCGGCGGGTGTCGGCTATTCGTGATTCGGTGGCGCCGGCAAAATCAAAAACGATTTCGGCTTGCGCCTCGGCAGGAATGGCCACTTCGGTATCGGCGTTGCCAGAGGGAAACACAAACGGCACCACCTCGTCGGTTTGCATGCTTACTGCATAACAGCCGCTAATATCGGCATGCAAAGGCCCGGGGCTTAAATGGACATTGTGGGTTTTGCGGCCGCTTCGGATCACCAGCTTGGCAGCGGTAAAAGCCGGTAACCCGTTGCCGGCCAAATCGGTGGTGTAGGGCGTGGTGTCGACCATAAAATTCCACATATTGAGCACGTTGATATACTCAATCAACATTGCCGATGCATAATTGCCCACCGGGCTGTTCATCGCGCGGCAATTATTCAAGGTGTAATCCAGCGGCAGGCCGCGCTCGGCCGGATTGCTGCTGCCCAGCCAAAACGCACGGTATTTATCGGTGTTCATATCCGTGCGTACGCCGTAAGGCGCATCGAACACCGCCGTTACATTGTTTAATTTGAAGCCGCCGCGGCCATAATTGTCCATCCAGCCTACAGGTGCGGCCAGCAAGGTGTTTTCCACCGCCACATCCACCCGCAAGCCCCACGCCTGGCGGCCGTCGCCGGTTTTATTTCGCCGCCAGCCAAACGCGCCATTATGAAAACTCAACGCCTCCTGACTGGAATGAAACTCGCAATCACGCACGATATAACGCGCCAGCTGCAAGCCCAAATTGGAAGCCTCGGCCAAATCCACCTGCCGCTCTTCAAATGCCACCTGCATACCCCACACCCCGGCTTTCACATAACATTTCTCCACAATCGTGTCTGCCCCGTGATGTGCATCAATGCCTTTGCGCGCGCAATCCACATAAGTGCATTGGCTGATGCGGCGGCGGATTTGCGGGCTGGCGCGCCCCGAAGCCGATCCATAGCCCGGATCCACCGAGCTCGCACCCGGCCTGCCTGGATTGGTGTGCTCCAACGACCAATCCGGATGCCCGCTGCGCCTGATGTGCGAGCCCTGCTCCCACACATCGATATAGCGGTTGTGCTGTATGCCTGCTGTGTAGTTGTCTTCGGCCAGCGTGTTGTGCAGCCGGATATTGCGTGGCACATAAGGCTCGATGCCGGCGCCCCAGCGCGACAAATGCGTGCTGTCGGGTTTGCCGAGCAAGCCTACTTCGATGACGGCACCGGCAAAGCCCCGCCCATAAATGCCGGCGCAGGTGAAGTGTGCAATGGTGCGCGCCGATTCCGGCACGGAGGGCAATTGGTAAATCACCAGCGCCGAACCGGCATTGCCTATCCAGCCGCCGCGCCATGTGCCCCAAGTGGCTGCGGTACGGCCGTTTTCTTGCGGAAAAGCGCGGCCATAGCCGCCTGCTGATAATCGGCTTGTATCGAGGCTGTTGTTGCGAAAGGGTGCCAAATCATAAGCATATTCGCTCGTGTTAAATCCATATGCAGCATCGCCTTTAAAAGAAAAACCGGTGTTGTTATCTATCGGTGCCAGCCAATCGTTGCCGCGCCCTTTCGAGCCTAATGCGCCTTTCCAATTACTCGCGGAAAGTTTGCCCGGATCCACCGCCAAAATGGCGGCGGTGAACCAGTGCCCCATATGCTCCGCGCGGCAATCGCCTTGATAGCCGGCTATGTGCACGCCGTCTTGAAATAATTTATCCACCGTAAACACGCAATTGCTGAAATCATAAATATTGTTATCTGCCCGCAGCATCAGGCAAGGTTGCGCGCCGTGGCGGGTGAGCAGCGGCTGCCCCGGCACCGGCTGGTTGTCGCGCCCGTAAATATCCGGCCGGTAGCCGGCCAGCTTGCTCATTTTGAAGTTGCCAAACAGCCGCACCGTCATGCCCGGCTTCACATGCTCATCCACCGCTTGTTGCAGCGCTGCGCTGTGGGAAGCCATTTGCGGGCGCTCAAGCAGCACATCGGCCTGCACATTAGGCGGCAGAAAATCATTCAAGATGATCTCACCCGGCCGGCGGCCATTTTCTTGCAGCAGGGTTTGCGCGCCGGCCAGCATTTTTCCCACCAATTGGTCGAACGATTCATCGCCAAGGCCGGCATTGAAAGATGCATCCTTGTCTGTTGTTGTGTTCAGTTCGTGCGTCATTTTGCTTTCTCCTTTTCTGTTTTGATAAAACCGCATGGTTTGTCGCAGCAGTATAAGCGCCCGTTGTTTCATTTATCGTGTTTGCCGACCAACGCTCAACCGGCAGCGCAGGCCTTGCTCTGCCCCTTGCCTTTACCCGACTTAACCCGATTGCACTTGACCTGTTGCCGTTTTATCTTTATTATCCGCCGATTAATCTTTTATTGAAGCCATCGTCTTCAGCCAACCAAATCTGAATCACAAGATTTGCTGCGCCCCGAGCGCTCTCTTCATTGCAGGTTGTCGCCGATGTTTAACCCAAGCCACAAGGCTTGCGACAACCTTGCGTAACCTCTTCCGCTGCGAATATCCGTTACCCGCTCCATTGCTTCAGGCTGCCTGAGTGTTTCAGGCAGAATGCGTTGTTGCCCGTTTAGGAAAACCATGTCTATTAAATTCGCCGACTTAAACCTCGATAAAAATATTCTTTCTGCCTTAACTTCGGCCGGCTACGAATCGCCCACTCCGATTCAGGCACAAGCCATTCCGCACGCGCTCAGCAAGCGCGACATCATGGCCTCGGCGCAAACCGGCTCAGGCAAAACCGCTGCCTTTTTGCTGCCCACGCTCCAACAGCTCAGCCACCGCAGCGACAAGCCCGGCAAAGGCCCGCGCGCGCTGGTGCTCACCCCCACCCGCGAATTGGCCGCCCAAGTTGAAAAAAGCGCCCTCACCTACGCTGCCGACATGAAATGGCTGCGCACCGTCACCCTCGTGGGCGGCTCTTCTTTCGGCCAGCAAATCCGCGCACTCGGCCGCCCGGTCGACATTGTGGTGGCCACCCCCGGCCGCCTGATGGACCACATGCGCAGCGGCCGCATCGATTTCGACCGCCTCGAAGTGCTGATTCTCGATGAAGCCGACCGCATGCTCGATATGGGCTTTATCGACGACATCGAAACCATCGTGGCCGCCACCCCCGCAGATCGCCAAACCCTGCTTTTCTCCGCCACTTGGGACGGCGCCGTGGGCAAGCTCGCCCGCAAGCTCACCAAAAACCCGGAAGTGGTGGAAGTGGAGCGCGTGGACGACCAAGGCAAAATCGAAGAGCAGCTTTTATACTGCGACGACAAAAACCACAAAAACCGCCTGCTCAACCACATCTTGCGCGATGCCAACATCGATCAAGCCGTGATTTTCACCTCCACCAAAGTGATGAGCGAGCAACTGGCCGACGAATTATACGAGCAAGGCTTTTCCGCCAACTGCCTGCACGGCGACATGCCGCAAGGCTGGCGCAACCGCACGCTGATGGATTTGCGCAAAGGCCGCATCAAAATCCTCGTGGCCACCGACGTGGCCGCGCGCGGCATCGATGTGCCCAGCATCACCCACGTGATCAACTACGACTTGCCCAAGCAGGCCGAAGATTATGTGCACCGCATCGGCCGCACCGGCCGCGCCGGCCGCACCGGCTTGGCAATTACCTTTGCCGAAGTAAACGAATACATGAAAGTGCACAAAATCGAGCGCTACATCAACCGCAAGCTGCCCGAAATGGCCATCGAAGGCATGGAGCCCACCCGCAAACGCGGCAAAGGCGGCGCAGCCAAGCCCAAAGGCAAAAGCTGGGGCGGCAAAGGCGGCTACGGCAGCGAGCGCAAATTCGGCGACCAAAAACCGGGTGAGAAAAAATTCGGCGGCAAACCCCGCTCTGAAGGCGGCTTTAGCGGCAAACCCCGCAGCGAAGGTGCCGGCTTCAAAGGCAAGAAAAAGCCCGCCGGCCAAGGCGGCTTCAGCAAGCCCGCACGCTCATCGTATAAAGGCTGATTAAAGCAAAGCGCCGATTCATGCAAACCCATGCCGTCTGAAAATGTTCAGACGGCATTTTTCATGCTTTCAACCATACAGCAAGGCCGTCTGAAAGCTTTTTTCAGACGGCCTGTGCCGACACTCCATCAAACAGACAAACCGCAACGCGCTCACGCAACGCCAAAAGCCAATCACGCACCTGCACAAGACGTAGGTACGATTAGCTTTGTCAAAACAAAGCGTAATCGTACGCATGACACACACAGGCCGTCTGAAACCTTTTTTCAGACGGCCTGTGCCGACATTCCATAAAACAGATAGACCCAAACAGACACACCGCAACGCGCTCACGCAAATTCCGAAAGCCAATCGCGCGCCTGCAAATAATCGCCCAGCCGCGCTTCCGCCGACCCTTCTTGCGGCTCATAGCGGTATTCGAAGCGCACCAAGGGCGGCATCGACATCAATATACTTTCGGTGCGCCCGCCGCTTTGCAGGCCGAAGAGCGTGCCCCGGTCCCACACCAAATTGAATTCCACATAGCGCCCGCGCCGGTAAAGCTGGAAATCGCGCTCGCGCTCAGCATAAGGCGTATTTTTCCGCTTCGCCACAATCGGCGCATAAGCCGCGATAAAGCCCGCGCCCACCGCCTCGATAAAACGCAGGCAGGTGGCAAAATCCCAGCAGTTTAAATCGTCGAAAAAAAGGCCGCCCACGCCGCGGGTTTCGCCCCGGTGCGGCAGATAAAAATAATCGTCGCACCATTTTTTATACTCGGCATACACTTCCGCACCAAACGGCGTACACAGCTTTTGCGCGGTTTGGTGCCAATGCACGATATCTTCGTCAAACGGATAAAACGGCGTTAAATCAAAGCCGCCGCCAAACCACCACACCGGCGCTTTGCCCTCGGGATAAGCAATAAAAAAACGCACATTGGCATGGCTCGTGGGCACATAAGGATTGCGCGGATGAATCACCAGCGACACGCCCATCGCTTCAAACGGCGCGCCGGCCAATTCAGGGCGGTGCGCCGTGGCCGAAGCAGGCATGGCGCGGCCTTTCACATGCGAAAAATTCACCCCCGCCTGCTCGAATACCGCCCCGTTTTTCAACACCCGGCTCTTGCCCGTGCCCAGCTTGCTCTGCCATTCATCGGCCACAAAGCGCGCTTCACCCTCTTCTGCCTCGAGTGCGGTGCAAATATTTTCCTGCACACTTTGCAGCAGCTGCAACACCGTTTGCGTGTTCATATTTTTTCCTCATCACGTTTTCAGACGGCCATTATAGCCGACAATACAAACCGCAGCAGGCGAAGGTGCCAAGCAAAACAGGCCGTGAAACCTTTCAGACGGCCTGTTTTATCCCTATTTTTTCCTGCTTTATCCCTATTTTTTTATAGTGACACAATTTAAATCAGAATAACGCTGCATCGGTTTAAATTGTGCCACGATATCCAACGCTCAACCCACAATCGCCGCGCCGGAGAGCCCGATAAACAAGCCTGCAATCACCGCGCTCATCAAATTCGAGAGCGAGCCGGCCACCACGGCTTTAAAGCCCAGTTGCGCCACATCTTTGCGTCGGCTCGGCGCGATAATACTCAGGCCGCCCATCAGCACCGCGATGGAGCCCAAGTTGGCAAAGCCGCACAAGGCAAACGAAATAATCGCTTTGGTGGTGTCGCTCAGCTGCACCGCCGATTCGGGCGCAAGGTATTTCACAAATTCGGCATAAGCCACAAATTCGTTCACCACCACTTTCTGGCCGATCAGCGAGCCGGCAATGCCCGCCTCGCTCCAAGGCACGCCGATGGCCCAAGCCAAGGGCGAAAAGAGCCAGCCCAAAATCGTTTGCAGGGTGAGGCTGCCATAGCCAAACCAGCCGCCCACGCCGCCTATCATGCCGTTTACCAGCGAAATCAGCGCCACAAAAGCCAAAAGCGAAGCGCCCACCGCAATGGCGATTTGCGCGCCGGTTACCGCACCGCCGGCGGCCGCATCGATCACATTCACCGGCTTATCGCCCTCATTCACCAATTCTTCATCGCTGCGCGGCTTTTCGGTTTCCGGAATCAGCAGTTTGGCAAACAGCAAACCGCCGGGCGCGGCCATAAACGAAGCCGCAATCAGATAAGGCAGCGGCACACCCATCTGCGCATAGCCCGCCAGCACCGAGCCTGCCACCGAAGCCAAGCCGCCGCTCATCACGGCAAACAATTCCGAGCGCGTCATGCTTTTGATAAACGGGCGCACCACCAGCGGCGCTTCGGTTTGCCCCACAAAAATATTCGCCGCTGCCGACATCGATTCGGCTTTGGACGTGCCGAGCACTTTTTGCAGAAAGCCGCCAATCACCTTAATAATAATCTGCATCACGCCGGTGTAATAAAGCACCGCCATCAGCGATGAGAAAAACACAATCATCGGCAGCACGCGCAAGGCAAACACAAAGCCGCCGCCGCCAAACACCTCAAACATTTGGTCCGACACCAAGCCGCCGAATAAAAAGCCCACGCCGTCGTTGCCGTAAGCAATCACCTTGCTCACGCCTTCCGATGCCGCCAAGAGCCCTTCTCGCCCCCACGGCACAAACAACACCAGCGCGCCCAAGCTTATCTGAATCAGAAAAGCGCCCGCTACCGTGCGCACATTAATCGCACGGCGGTTGCTCGAAAGCAGCACGGCAATGGCAATCAACACCACCATGCCGAACAAACTGTTTAACACGCCCATCGTGTTTTCCTTTTTTTAATCTAAAAAGCCAAATCTTGGCGAGATTATAAGAGAATTTCACTTTTCTTGTTTGATTTTACCTTGGCGCGGCCGGCGCAGATGCCGTAAGATAAGGCCGTCTGAAACTTTCCGGTGCTTTATTATGCCTGCTTATTCTTTCACCCTGCCCACTGCCGGCGGCCAAGATTTTGTATCTGACGAACATTTGCCGCTGATTGTGTATTTTTATCCCAAAGACAACACCCCCGGCTGCACCACCGAAGGCCACGATTTCAACGCACGCCTGGCGCAGTTTGAAGCGCTGGGCTACACCGTGGCCGGCATCTCGCGCGACAGCGTCAAATCGCACCAAAATTTTTGTGCCAAGCAAGGCTTTCAATTTGAATTGCTGAGCGATAAAGACGAAACCGTGTGCAAACTGTTTGACGTAATCAAGCTGAAAAAACTCTATGGCAAAGAATCGCTCGGCATCGAACGCAGCACGTTTGTGCTCGATAAAAACGGCGAAATCGCACACGAATGGCGCAAGGTGAAAGTGGCCGGCCACGCGCAGGAAGTGCTCGACACTTTGAGCCAATAATCTTTCAGACGGCCTTCAGCCTATTCTTCAAGGGGGATGAATGATATTTACTGAAAAAACATCTGCTACTACAAACAACAGTGTCTCTGAAGCCATTCAAGCACTCAACGAGCAGAACTTGCGTCTTATCCGGCAAAACGACTCAGTATGGCACACCTATTTCAAACCGATTTTATTGGCTGCCTTGCTCGTACTGCTTGGTGCGGGCATTGCCGTTTTGCTGAATATTTTTCTGAGTTGAACGGTTGCCACCCTTTTTTCAGACGGCCTTTATCATGAAACAAGCCTGTATATACCAAGCCCCGTTCGGCAACATCACCTTGATTTTCGATGGCGGCGAATTGATCGAGCTGAATCTGCACGGTGATTTGGCGCACGCGCCCTATCCGCTGCCCGAAATGTGGCAGCAAAAGCTGGATGATTATTTTGCAGGCCGTCTGAAAAACTTTGCCCATCCTATTTCATCCAAAGGCACGCCTTTTCAGCAAAAAGTGTGGCAGGCAATTAGCGAAATCCCCGCCGGCCAAGTGATGAGCTATCAGGATATCGCCCGCCAAATCGGCAGCGGCCCGCGCGCCGTGGGCGGCGCCTGCGGCAAAA
>ERZ650312.1064-NODE-1064-length-15514-cov-35.098907_pt1 | contig 15514 bp, 19 predicted proteins | sample MGYA00376248_ERZ650312 | MGnify/ENA primary metagenome ERZ650312 (study PRJEB26733, sample SAMN07839316) | wastewater metagenome | biome: urban; feature: wastewater treatment plant; material: waste water | place: USA: North Carolina | collected 2016-07-28 ... | reverse complement strand
GCAATTTTACGATTGGACATATTTTCATTTTTCCATCGTTCAATCAGGCGACGGTGTTAGTGTAAAATAATTCTCGGGAAAACGTTTACAGGTTTTCAAAACAAAAAAAGTCCTATATCCTAGGAAATGCGTAAATAACCTAGAAGGATATAGAACCTATGACTATTGTAACAGAGATTTGTGAAATTTTAAAGAGGAGTGTTCATTTGGCTGATTTTGACAAGGGTGTCATGCAGTTGATGAGCCAAGTGATGACGGACTCAGTGACAGAAGCCTTGGAGCGTTTGGATAGGGACATCATTCAGCCTTATTTGGTGGATGGTTGGGAGATAGATCGCTTAGAAGAGCGACAGTTTACCTTTCTGTTTGGTAAGGTGAGTTTTCATCGTCGTCGATTGCGAAAAGCAGGGCAGAAGAGTTTTCTCCCTTTGGATAAGGCAATTGGTTTGAATCCCAGGGAACGGTATAGCCCTAATTTTAACGAGAAACTCAGCCTTTTAACAACAGGGATGACCTTCCGTCAGGCCTCTACGAGCTTGGAGCTATTGACGGACATTAAAATGAGTCATCAAGGGATTCACAATCTGGTTCAACGGGTTGGTGAGAAGCTATTAGCCAGTCAAGTTGAGCCTGAAGAGACTGAGTTGAGACGCCCCGAATTTCTCTTTATAGAAGGTGATGGCGTCTGGATTGGCAGTCAAGACAGAGGCAAACACTTGGAGTTGAAACGAGGCTACATTCATGAAGGTGTGAGCCGAACTGGTAAGCGTGGGGAGCTGATTAACCCGGTTTATTTCGGCTGTTTTGGGAGTAGTAAGGATTTGTTTACCCAAATGAGCGACTATCTTCAGACGCATTATGACCTGAGACATACGGTGATTATTGCCAATAGTGACGGTGGTTCCGGCTATGAAGCCAACAAGTTTGAATGCATACTTGGGCGTTACAAGAGCTTTGATTACTGTCTTGATTCCTACCACGTCATGAAGTACGTTACAGGTAAGCTAGGTTTTGATAAGGGCTTGTTAGAAGCGGTTCGGATGAGTGTGAAGGCTTATGATTGTGAGCAATTGACCTTGATTTTTGACACGGCAGAATCTGTTTTAGAAGATGAAAAACAGCTTGAAAAGCTCTTAGCTGTCAAGTCTTATTTGACCAACAATTGGAAGGCAATTAAGCCCCTAAAATTGCGTAATTTGGGCATTAGCGACGGTGTTGGAACCTGTGAAGGCGGACACCGCTATTACAGCTATCGCATTAAGAAACAGGGACGAAACTGGCGAAAACAAGGAGCGAGTCATTTGGTTGCCATTATGACAGCTCAGAAGAATGGGACTTTTGAAGCATTGTATCGTAGCTCTAGCCCACATCAAGCCTTTAGCGATGACCTTGTCATCAGTATGCGACAAGTGCTCAAAAAGCTGCAGCACGAGCCACATAGAGTACCTCGGGCAAGTATTACTTTGAACGGTGCCACCAGCACTCCGATTGGTCAACTCAAGAAATGGATCTAGGACTTTGAGAAACTTTCCGAGAGAAACTTGACACAAACCCATTTAAGGTCGACTAGACAGTTACCATAAAAAGAGATATACTGTGTTTAACAAAGATTAAGGAGTACTTATCAATGAAAAAATTCCTTAAGAAACCAATGTTTTTTTGCCAAATTTTTGGGTTAATCGTGTTAGCGGTTAGCCTCTTTGTCTATTATCAAAATAGCAGTTTCACACCAAATCAGGTCAAGATTGGCGTAACCTATATGACTATGAACAATGAATTCTACAATGCATTAAATGAAGAAATTGAGAAGGAGGTTTTGGCTAAAGGAGATCAGCTTATTTTACGGGATCCTGCACTTGATGTGTCAAAGCAAGTACAGCAAGTAAAATCATTTGTAAGACAAGGAGTCGATATCATAATTATTAATCCTGTTGATAGTAGTAACAAAGAACTTATTGATGAATTAAGGAGAGCAAAAGAAGCAGGACTTGGTATTGTTGTAGTCGATAGTCAATTAACAGATGCTAAATTTGTTGATACAACTATACTTTCTGATAATTATAAAGCAGGAGTTCTTTGTGCTGAGCATTTATTATCATCAACGGATAATGCAAAAATTCTTTTATTGGAACACGCCTCAACAGTATCTGGCTCTGAGAGAATTAAAGGGTTTTTAGAGACCCTAGAGGGTCACGAAAATTATAAAATTGTTGCTAGAAAAGAGGTTCAGGGTCAAACAGAAATTGCCATGCCTGCAGTTCAAGAAGTTATTGAATCTGGTGTAGTTTTTGATACAATTATGGCTTTAAACGACAAAGCAGCTTTGGGAGCTTTGGCGGCACTAGAGGAAGAAGGGGATACTGGTAAAGTAGCCATATATGGAATTGATGGTTCACCTGATATGAAGAACCTGTTAGCTACTACAAGTGAGGTTCAAGCGACAGTTACTCAAACACCTTATACAATGGGTGAGGAGGCAGTAGCCGCTAGCTACCGTATTCTTACTGGAAAAAAACAAGATAAACTCGTCTTAACCCCTGTAACTCTTCTTGATCAAAATAATATAAACGATTATGATGTTACGGGGTGGCAATAATGAATGGTTTAGTATATGAAAAATACGCTCGTTGGTCAAGGCGTGTTCTGATTTTTATCAATATTTTAGCTGTTTTATTAGTGAGTCTAACCTATTTATTTGCAAGCAAGTATATTGTTTCGACCGGACAAAGTCATTCTTTTATGGAATTATTGCCGAGCCCACCTCTACCTGCCGTATTTTCTTATTGGGTAACAATGGCTGCCTTTTCAAGCCTATTAATAATTTTGTATTGCCGAGAACAACTTGATAAGGGAGAAAAAGACTTACTTTTTTGGTTGGCAGCATTAGAAGTGGGACTCACAATGGTTGTATTTGTTGCGACCCAATATGCCTATAATGGTCTTATTTTATTAGTTTTTTCTGATATATTTTACTCTCGATCAGATTTCTATGACCTTAAAAGACAACGATATTGGCTAACATTCATTATTGGTAGTTTCGCACTTCTTCTAATAACCAATAGTGACTTGTTGTCACTTGTTATAGATATTCCATCCTTTAATACGTACCTTGATTTTTTACCGCCTTCTACAAGATTTGAATTGTTATTTTTGAAAAATTTTCTAACGATTGGAAATATGGTGGTATTTATTGTTTCTTTGATTATTTTTATTATGTTCTCTGTTTCTGAAAATCATAAAATTGAGGAAGAATTGCGTATGGCGGCTAGAGCTAATACTGAGCTGGAGAGTTATATTGGTTTATCTGAAAAAATTGCAGAAGATCGTGAACGTAAGCGTATTGCAAGGGAGATTCATGATACCCTTGGTCATGCGCTGACAGGTATTTCAGCTGGTATCGATGCTGTTCAAGTTTTGATTGACGTTGACACTAAAGTTGCAAAAAAACAACTACAAAGTGTTTCTGCTGTTGTCAGGAATGGTATTCAGGATGTCCGTCGTTCTTTAGATAAATTAAGACCCGGTGCACTAGAGAAGGGAAGTTTAAGAGAAGCTCTTCTGAAGATGATTGAGGATTATGAAATCTTGTCAAAAATGCAAGTTGAATTAGTCTATGAGTGGGATCAAGTTGACTTAGATACCGCAAAAGAAGATATTATCTTTCGTATCATTCAGGAATCTATTACTAATTCTTTACGTCATGGACATGCAAATCATGTCTGGATTAGGATGACTAAATCCAATAAATATTATGTAATTGAAATTAAGGATGATGGTATTGGTTCCGAAAAGATTCAATTTGGCTATGGCCTTACTCAAATGCGGGAACGGCTTGGAATTATTGGTGGTCGAGTGACCTTTTCGGGTAAGAAAGGTTTTGAAACTCAAGTACTGATTCCTAAGCGGAGAGGAGAAGAATATGATTAAGGTATTAATTGCTGATGACCAAGAGATGATTAGAGAATCTATAAAGATTGTTTTATCATCATATCCAGATATAGACGTTGTAGGTTCAGTAGCTGATGGTAGCCAAGTGTTGAATTTCTTGAAACATACAGTTGTCGATATTATCTTAATGGATATTCGAATGCCAATAATGGATGGTGTGGTTGCGACCAAAAAAGTGAAGGAAGAATTCCCAGATGTAAAAGTTATTATTTTAACCACATTTGATGATGATGAATTTATTTTCAGTGCATTGGAATACGGTGCATCAGGTTACATTTTGAAAGGTATTTCGATGGAAGAACTCCATCAAGCAATTTTGACGGTCAACAGTGGTAATGCCATGCTTAATCCAGATATTGCAGCAAAGGTATTTCGGTTATTTTCACAAATCACTCATAATGAGTGTAATATCAAGGTAGATGAGTCGGCAGTCTCTAATCTACTTGAAAGTGAGTGGCAAATTATCCAACAGATTGCAAATGGCTTAAGCAATAAAGAAATTGCAGCTAAACTTTTTTTATCTGAGGGGACTGTACGTAACTATCTGTCTACAGTACTGTCTAAGCTACAATTAAGGGACCGCACTCAACTTGCAATTTGGGCAGTGCAAACCGGTGTTACAACAAGGAAATTTAAACATGATTAATCGATTAAAGTTGTATATTGGAAATAAAATTGTAGTTGCTCTATTTTTGTTTGTCATTATAACAGTAGGAGTCGCATTTTATAAGAAGAGCACAGATAAGATTGTACTGACGATTGGTACGTATACAGGAAGCAATTGGGATGTTCCAAGTGGACAAGGGACTCAATTCTTGGATCAAGTCATCCAAGTCTTTGAAAAAAAATATCCTCGCGTAGAGGTGAGGTATGAGACAGGAATTGAAAAAGAAGATTATTCAGACTGGCTCGCAGATCAAATTGTATCTGGCGAGCAGCCAGATATATTTATTGTTCCGGAATATGATTTTAATCTTCTTGCTTCAACAGGCAATTTGGCAAATATAACATCTTATCTTAAAAATCAGGAGATTAATAGTCAAATTTACTACGATGAAGCACTTAGGGCAGGGCAGTATGATGGACAACAGTTTGCTCTACCATTTGAAACAAATCCCGTTATTATGTGCATCAATAGCGATCTATTAGAAAAAGAAGGAATTACTTTACCTCAGTCGAATTGGTCTGTGGAGGAATTTTATAAAATTTGTCAACAAGTTACCAAGGATACGGATGGTGATGGTATCATAGACCAATATGGTAGTGTAGGTTATAGCTGGCAAAATGCTGTTGCTGGAATGGGTATTGATTTGTTCAATGATAATGGAACAGAAGCTTATTTCAATACTAGTAAAATGGTGGAAGCCTTAAACTTTTTAAGCCAATTAGAGCAGTTGCAAGGAAATTATAAAGTTTCAAGTAGTGACTTCGACCAAGGAAAAGTGGCCTTCATGCCAATGACTTTAGCAGAATATCGAACATATAAACCCTATCCGTATCATGTAACTAAGTATTCTTCGTTTGAATGGACCTGTGTTGAAATGCCTAAGGAAAATGGTGTTAAGCGTGCAACACAAATGGAAACAGCTCTCTATGCAATTTCTTCTCGAAGCAAGGAGCGGGCATTGTCGCTTGAGTTCTTAAAGCTGTTATGTGCTGATCAGTCGTTACAGCAAGTCTATTTTGAGCGCTCACAGGGAGCCTCTCCTTTGAAGGCGGTTATGACGAGTGTCGAAACCCAAAACTTATTACAAGGGGATTCATTTGGGACTACAGCTCTTACAACGGAGACGTTAAATCAACTGCTGAGTACAGCAATTCCTCAAGAAAAATTTAAATCGTACTATAATATACTAGAAACTGCAGATTATTTGATTCGTCAAACCTTAACATCTAGGACAAGAGAGCTCGATCTCTCAACTGTTCAGCGTGAAATTGAAAAACAACTCCCATAATAAGACCAGAAAATTTCTGGTCTTATTATTTTGTTGATATTGAGTGACAAATGTCATGAAATTTTGTGACAAATAGCAATGTAGAGTGAATTTTAAACTTGATAGAATACTGACATAGAAAGAAGGAGGGGTTATGAATTATTTAATATTGGTTAGTCATGGCGGACTGGCAGAAGGGCTTAGAACTTCCTTAGAGATGTTTGCAGAGGATGCAATGGCGGAAGTCATTGCTCTCGGATTAAAGAATGGCAGTTCTGTAGATGAGTTTGCTGAAGAATTTCGAATGGCAGTTTCACATATTGGACCGTCTAACCGAGTGATAGTCTTAGCAGATATAATCGGAGGAAGCCCTTTGACAACAGCCTTAGGAATTTTAGAAGAAAAAGGTCTTCTCGAGACAGCAACAGTTTTGGGAGGTATGAATCTTCCAATGGCTATTACTTCAGTAGTTATGAAAGATTCGCTAGTAGGTGATGATTTTGTTAACGCAGTTTTACCTGAAGCTCAAGCGGCACTACAAGAGTTAAAACTAGTCTCTGATCAAACAGAAGACGATGATATATAAAGGAGTAAAAAATGTCAGTTTCATTTGTTCGTATTGATGATCGTATGATTCACGGTCAAACGGTAACTCGTTGGGCTAAAGAATTTCCTTGTGACGGTTTGATTGCCGTAAATGATGCAGCAGCAAACAATAAAGTATTACAGCAAGCATATAAAGGTGCATCTGATAAGAAGACGTTTGTTTGGAGTCTGGATGCATTCGCACAAAAATCAGCAAAAGTCTTGGATTCAGATACTCGCTATTTTGTTATTACAAAAAATCCAATTGATATGAAAACCATTTTGGTTGATCAAGGGTTTGTACCGGGGAATGTTAAAGAAATTATAGTTGGACCTGCTAATGATCGTCCAGGAGCTGTAAAATTGGGTAATAACCAATCCATTACACAAGAAGAAGCGGAAGCAATTGAGGCAATTGAGGAAGCGGGATATCGTGTAAAATTCCAACTCTTACCAGATGTTTCAATAGGTTATTGGTCTGATTTTAAATCTAAATTTGGTTTCTAATTCAATTAAAACGGAGGAATTGTTATGACTATTTCATGGCTACAAGCTGCCTTGCTTGGTTTATTTGCCTGTTTGGCTTCAATGCCAGGTATGGGTGGTTCCAGTGTTGGTAACTATACCTTAGGACGTCCCCTTGTCGGTGGTCTGGTCTGTGGTTTAATATTGGGAGATATAGCACTTGGTGTTATGTGTGGTGTTGCTATGCAGCTAGTTTATATTGCTTTGGTAACACCTGGTGGTACGGTTTCTGCTGATGTTCGTGCAGTATCTTATATCGGTATTCCTTTGGCAATGGTTGCAATCCAGTCCCAAGGTCTCTCAGCGACATCTGACGATGCTGCAAACTTGGCAAAATCTATGGGTACCTTAGTAGGTACTGTAGGTACAGTGCTATTTTATGGAACTGCAACATTGAACTTGGCTTGGCAGCATATTGGTTGGAAAGCTGTTGAAGATCGAAACTACAAAAAATTATATAAAGTTGACTGGCTTTACCCATGGATTTCTCACTTGGTGTTTTCATTTATTCCAACGCTAATTATGGTTAAACTTGGAGCTAGCGCTGTAACAGCAATTAAAGATTATCTTCCGATGGATGGTATTCCGATGAAGACATTATTTACTGTAGGTGCATTGTTACCATGTGTTGGTATTGCTATCCTCTTGAAACAAATTGTTAACAAAGTAGTTGATTTTATTCCGTTCTTTGTGGGCTTCACTTTGGCTGCTTCTCTTGGACTTAACCTTGTAGCAAGTGCAGTTGTATCATTGATTTTTGCAGTTCTCTTCTATGAACTGGAGATGGCAAAACACGTAAAAGCAAAAGTTGCAACTGGAACTGATTTTGATTGGGAAGATGATGAGGAGGATATTTAAAATGGCACAAAAGAAAATTTCGAAAAAGACCTTGACCAAATCTTTTCATCATTGGTATTACGGTCATTTAACCTGTTTTTCACAAGAACATATGCAAACATTTGGGTATTTAACCTCAATGTTGCCAATCGTTGAAGAGTTATATGATAATGAAGATGATCGTGCACGGTCAATGCATACCTATACTGCATTCTTTAACACAGAACCACAACTTGGATCTATTATTGTTGGTCTAACTGCGGGTTTAGAAGAAGCTCGTGCAAATGGATCAACCGAAGTTGACGATGAAACTATTAATGGTTTGCGTGCGGGGCTTATGGGACCAATTGCAGGTATTGGGGACTCCTTAGTTGTAGGAACGCTAATCCCTGTAATCTTAGGTATTGCCCTAGGACTTTCTGAGGGGGGATCACCTGTAGGTGCAATATTTTATGCAATAGTTTGGAACCTTCTTGCCTACTTTGGAATGCGCTTTGCATATTTTAAGGGGTATGAACTTGGAGATAAGGCAGTTGAATTTTTGGTTGGACCTCAAGGACAAGCAATCCGAAAAGCTGTCTCAATTGTAGGTGGAATGGTCATAGGTGCTGTTGCTGCAACTTGGGTATCTGTTAAAACTTCGTTCCAACTTGGTGCTAAAGATGATCCATATCTGGTTCTGCAAGAAAAACTTGATTCTGTTTATCCTGGTATTTTAACTGCAGGTGTCATCGTTTTGTGTTGGTGGCTCATGGCTAAGAAAAATCTTTCACCAATAAAGACTATGTTACTACTTGTTGTAATTGCATTTATAGGTGTTATTCTAGGATTCTTTGATCCAGGTTTGTCATATTAATCTCTTTATATTTGTGTAAATTTGATAGTAGGAGGATGCTATTATGACAAGAGAAGAATTGATTCAAGGCTATGAAAAGGAAATTGCTTATCAAAAACGAATGGTTCAAAATCTCGGCAAATGGTTTAGTTTAGCATTTATATTAACCAGTATTGGTGGGATAATGTTTTATTTCTATTATGGTCAAATTTTAGGTCTTGTTCTTGGAGTTCTCCTATTTTTATTAGGTTTAGCAGGGATGCTTATCATCGGCTATGGAATATACAAGGGCAATATAAATATCCAAAATGTCATTGATAATTTAGAAAATAAACTGCACACTGATAACGGAAAGAATATATGATAATAGATATTATACTCTCAAAAATTAGATTGTATTTAATCTAAGAGGGAAGAAGTTAGTGGAAAAGTACGTCGCTATTTTATTGAATCACTTTTAATGTTAAAACCTGACTAACTACAAGTTGGTCAGGTTTTATTGTACTCTAGTATTGTAAGATAGTATAAATAAAAATCGTGAGAATTTCTCAAGGTTAAGCTTTTTCTTAATCAGCACCATACTTACTTAGTTCTTCCTTATATGATTTGCTACATTTTTTGAAATATTGAGTTTCTGTTCCTGTGATATTCGCAGTAATAACATTATCTTGACATGTGTATCTGACTGTTGGATTCACAAAACCAGATATTTCAAATGTTTGTGTATTAGTATCAAATATCATGCTGCTAGTTGAACCTTCGGCATCAACAGTTCCTTTATCGCCTTTGATTGTGAGAACTAGGTCTGTTCCGTACTCTCCAATTTTATAGTATTCGCCATCTATGTTTGTTTTATTGGAACAAGCAGTAAGAGTATAGGCAACAATTGTTAAAGCAATGATACTAGCTATTTTTTTCATATGATTACCTCTTGAGTAGAATATTTTTTATGGGATTAATATTACAAATGCAGTAGTGCTAAGACTTCAATTTTGTTGCGTAGAAATTATTTTGTGAACGATGGTATTTTTAGTAGACAACTATTTTATTTTTTTATATAATCTAATCAACCTGTGAGTTGACTGACTCGCCAAAGGAGGTGTTTTGTGAGAAAGATTTATACAAAAGTGACCAAAATTGCAAGAGAACGACTATATCAATTTATGAAGAACAATCAAATATCCCCTTTGAATTATCACTTTCATCACTACTTTGATGACTATGTGAAACGACACAATATCTTGGTAATGGAACATCATTTTAGTAGTCTTAAGATTGAAGGCTTGACTATGAAAGATGATTTAGGTGTTTCAATTTCTTATGAAAAGTATAATCCACCAGTGAAACAAAACTTCACCAAATGCCACGAGTTAGGCCACTGTGTCTTAGGTCATTCAGGAAATCAATTGGCAGAAATATTCAATATAAATTCGATTGATGAGAGAGAAGCAAACATTTTTTCTGCTTACATTCTCATGCCTGACATTGTATTGCTGTCAAAAATCTATTATCGTTTGGATAGTTTTGACCAAGTTATGACAGATTTAACAGTATCTTCAGACGCTTTAAAATTTCGACTACATGATTTGTTTCGCTATCGGTTAAATCGCTATAACGACGATATTTCAAAGGCTGTGAATCGCTATCAAGCAGGTCAAAATGAGGAGATTTTCAGTCTTTTTGATGAAATCCATACAGAGATTGAAGATGAATACCGTGCAGTAGAGGGAAATCCTCTGACGTGTATGATGAAACGCTTAGAGGTATGTGGATTTATTACTAGTACTGATTTTCCGGAACTATTAGACAATGGATTTAGGCAAGACTTGGCCAAAGTAGAGAATATCAGCGCTTGGTTAGAATTTGATTTTAAACAATCATTAGGTTATGCGTGGCGAACTGATAAATTGACAGAAAAACAAGCCAAATTAAGAGCAAGAAGATTACTTTTATTAGAAAAGAGATAGTTATGTATCAACCAGAAAAATTAAAACAAAAAAGAGAAGAATTTGGATTAGAGCAGCAAGAGCTTGCAAAATTAATAGGCGTCTCCAAGCAAGCATACTTCAAATGGGAGAAGGGGATTTCAGAGCCAACAAAAGCCAATCTTGATAAGTTGGAGGAAATCCTCAAAGTCCCAAAAGGTTATTTTCATGAAATTGAAATCTCAACTCTCTACAAACAACTGACAGAACCAAACCAAGAAAAAGCACTCAACTATGTAAAAGGCTTAGTCATCCATCAGAATAAGGTGGTTAATTTGGTCAACGAAGGACCGCGTTTTGCATATAAAGTTTACGAGCGCATGTCAGCAGGTATTGGTGCCTCTGTATACGGTGATTTGGACTATGATGTTGTCTATTATGATGAGGAATTAGCACATGATTTTGCTTCATGGGTTGATGGAGATTCGATGGAACCGACTTATCATAATGGCGAAGTAGCACTTATCAGAGAATCTGGTTTTGACTATGATGGTGCAGTATATGCAGTAGTGTGGGATTCACATAGCTACATCAAAAAAGTATATCGCGAAAAAGACGGACTTCGATTAGTATCGATAAATAAAGACTATCCTGATAAGTTTGTATCGTATGATGATAATCCACGAGTAATTGGTAAAGTAGTGGGCCACTTCATGCCATTGGATGATTAGATGGGATATTTTGATTATTCAAAAGAACCACGGAGTGACATCGCTTTTATAGATATGAAGTCTTTCTATGCTAGCGTTGAATGTGTAGAACGAGGACTTCACCCTTTAAAAACATCGCTTTGCGTTATGAGTCGAGCAGATCATGCCAATGGTCTAATATTAGCATCATCACCTATGTTCAAAAAAGTATTTGGAAAATCAAATGTAGGTCGCAGCAATGATTTACCGTTTGATATACATACCCGAAAGTTTTCCTACTACAATGCTAGGAGACAAGGAATTAAAATTACACCGGAGTATATCCACTATATAGAAGAATGGGCAAAGGTGACCTTTATTGTCCCACCAAGAATGAGCTTATATATTGAAAAGAACCTAGAAATCCAACGTATTCTACAAAATTATGGCAGTCCAGAAGATATTCTTCCTTATTCCATTGATGAGGGATTTATTGACCTGACAGGCTCTCTAAACTACTTTATTCCTGATAAAAACTTGTCCAGAAAAGAAAAGCTGGATGTGATTTCAAGTAAGATTCAACATGATATTTTCAGGCAAACAGGAGTTTATTCAACGGTAGGTATGTCCAACAGTAACCCACTTTTGGCTAAGCTGGCGTTGGATAATGAAGCCAAGAAGACTAAAACCATGCGTGCCAATTGGTCTTATGAAGACGTAGAAACTAAGGTCTGGGGTATTCAAGAAATGACAGACTTTTGGGGAATTGGCAGTCGTATGAAAAAACGTCTCAATGCTCTGGGGATTATGTCTATCAAAGAACTAGCCAATAGTAACCCTGATGTCCTCAAGGCTCATTTAGGAGTCAATGGTGTTGACCTGTTCTTTCATGCCAATGGTATTGACGAAAGTAATGTCCATAAACCTTATAAACCAAAATCTAATGGTATAGGCAATTCTCAGGTATTACCAAGGGACTATTTTAGACAAAAGGAGATTGAGATAGTCCTTTCGGAAATGGCAGAGCAGGTAGCCGTCCGTCTCAGAAAAGTAGGCAAGAAGACGACTTGTGTCTCTATTGGCGTAGGTTATTCTCGGAGTGAAGGCAAGAAGAGTATTCATGCTCAGATGAAGGTTGAACCAACCAATCAAACGGTAACCTTGAAGAACCATGTGCTAGCCCTCTTTCATAAGAAGTATAGTTCAGGAGCGGTTAGAAGTATCAGCGTTTATTATTCTCAGTTAGTAGATGAATCATTCGGACTAATCTCCCTTTTTGATGACGTGGAACAAATCGAAAAGGAAGAAAGGCTTCAATCAGCCATTGACACCATCAGACATCAGTTCGGATTTACCTCGGTTTTGAAAGCAAATGCCTTATCAGAAGGTTCACGGGTTATTGCCAGAAGCAAGCTAGTCGGTGGACATTCAGCAGGTGGATTGGATGGACTAAGCTAATGATAGATAGAAGCTATTTGCCTTTTCAATCTGCTAGAGACCATCAAGACCGTGGTATGATGAAATGGATGGGCTTTTTCCTATCTGAACACATCACATCATTAGATGAGGAAAGGCATAAGGTAATCTTTTCAGAAGAACTTAGCTTACTGGATAAGCTGACCCTTATCTCACAACTCTATGCCGGGCAACTAATAGGACAATTTATCGTCAAAGAAGGCAATCAAAAAGCCACCTATCAAGGACAGGTGACAGAGGTATCAAAAGAAAAAATCGTGGTTAAATCAGCAGATAAGTTTCATCTTGTTGAGGTTGAGGATATTTTAGCTATTTACTTGGTGGAAGGAGAAGAAGAAGATGAATAGAAAAGAGATATATAAAGATAAGTTGCAGATGGATTATTTCTCAGAAAGCTATATTAAGTTTGAAGAAGATTTTTACCGTTACTCAGCAGAGGGAACACCGTCGACCTTTATCATTGATGATATTCTACTTTCTATGGCGTTGTCTCATAGGAACTATTTCAAACTCAACAAGGAAAAGTCAGTCGATGGACGAGATCACTATTTCCAGTTTCAGGTAACTTTGGTGTCTGATAATAAGAACGTCAGGACTTTTAGGTATATAGGGAAGAAGTGAACAGATATATTATTTTTCTACAAGTTATGCTTTTGGAGTTTAAGTTGACAAAAAAGAGTAATCTATTTATAATTAATTTGGTTGCAATCTCTGGTTTTGGTACAAAGGTACCTAGAAGGAGAAATATCAATGGAAGTTGATAAAACTAAAGTAATTTTAGCTCTTTTAGAGTTTGCAACTACCGTAGTCACTTCGGTAAAAGAAGTTATCTTAGCCCAAATTGATAACAAGCTTTCAGAGTGACATTAGTCTGCATGTGGTTGTTCAGATCATATGCTTTTTTTTTTTTTGAGGTGAGGAATATGGCCATAAAAGAGTTTCAAAATGAAGGATATAAGTTGATATTGGTAGAAATAATCAGAGATATTTACTACTCTGATATTAGTTATAGTAGTAGACTTGTTCTAATTAGGAAATTAACAGAAATAATATCTCGAAAAATCCTTAATATGGGTGAAAATGAGCCCATGGAATTAGGTGATATAGTCTATTCCAGTCCAAAAAATACTCCAAAAGTTTTTGAAAAGATGAAGTTACTGGATAAAAGAATTGAGAGTGATTTTAGGAATTGTGTAGATGAATTGAGACAAATTGGTAATAAATATACTCACACAAAGTTTGCAAAACCAGCAACCTTAGAAGAAGTAAAAAATGCGGATGAACTGTTGTCAAATTTGTTTTCTATCATGTTTACACAGTATTTTTTAAAATATCCACTTACTCTGGAGTCTAACTCATTGGTTTTACATTCGTTTTCATTTTTACCTCCAAAAATTAGGCTCAAGATCCTCAAAAGATTACTTAAGTTGATTGAGAATGAATATACATTTTCATATATTATGTTGCTAGATAAGTTTTTGTTGGCAAAAATTAAAGTCGAAGGACTACAATCTGGTTATGATTGTCTTAAAAATAATGAAAAGAAAATTAGGAGTTTACCATACCCAGATGAGGACTCAATCGATGCCTATTATACTAAGAATAATGGGGTAGTTACATTACCATTATCTTGTTTTGACAATGCATACGATTTATTGAACAACAAATTGAAACAATTAGAAAAACTGGATGTAGAAATAGGAAATCTATATACGGAGTTTGAAGAGGCAGTTAAATATTATGAAGAAAATAATGTTTTATCAGATTTGTATGGACAAAAGGAACTTGAAGAATTTAGAGTTATACTTGAGTTTGCATTTATTGGACGAGAAGGAATTTTGAAAAAATAAGAATTTCTTTCTGAAAAAGACCTATTTTTCGGAAAGATTATAATTAAATAGCGCAAAATTTCTCTCTTACTGTTGATAAAATACTTTTAAATAGCGTAATCATGCGGTGACAGCTATTCTTTTGCTTGGGAAAAAGTTATAATAGTCATAACATAATTTACAATTAAGTATGTACTAATTGAAGTAAGGAGCTCTTATGTCTTTCGATAGTCTCATTGCCCATATAAATAATATAGCTGAAACTCAGCGTGATAGAGGTACCTATTTTGAGTACCTTGCCCGTGCGTACTTTCAGAATGAACCAACGTATCAGAATGAATTTAAAAACGTATGGATGCTAGCGGATGTTCCTGATGAGTTCGGTATTCCCAAAGCAGATATAGGTGTGGATTTAGTTGCGGAAAAGCAAACAGGTGAATTGGTAGCAATTCAAGCAAAATTCTACAATCATACTATCCAAAAGTCGAATATCGATTCGTTTTTGGGTGAACTTGGGAAAGATCATTATGAATCAGGTATCATTGTAGCTTCTACCGATAAATGGGGTACAAATGCTGAGAAGGCTTTAGCAGATAGAAGTGATGTTATTCGTATTGGCTTATCCGATCTTAGAAACTCACGTATTGATTGGACAAAATTCTCATTTGAGCGTCCAGAGGAAGTTTCGGTTAAAGCCAAAAAAGTACCTCGATATTATCAAAGAGAAGTTATTTCGTCAGCTCTAGAATATTTTAAAGAAAATGACCGTGGACAGTTGATCATGGCTCCTGGTACAGGAAAGACATTTACAAGTTTAAAAGTAGCTGAAGCAATTTCTTTTACTTCTTCAGCAGAGTATTTTTTTTCTAAACCAATAAAATTTTTCCTTGGTGGAGTATCTAAAATATTTTTTGAAAGCTCATTATAAAAT
>ERZ650312.1063-NODE-1063-length-15520-cov-5.972971_pt1 | contig 15520 bp, 12 predicted proteins | sample MGYA00376248_ERZ650312 | MGnify/ENA primary metagenome ERZ650312 (study PRJEB26733, sample SAMN07839316) | wastewater metagenome | biome: urban; feature: wastewater treatment plant; material: waste water | place: USA: North Carolina | collected 2016-07-28 ... | reverse complement strand
AGTCATTAAGAGAAATGCCTTTGGTTTCAGGAACTTTGAAAACTTTAAAAAACGGGTTTTGATTGCTTTGAACATAAAGAAAGAGAGGACGAAGTTCGTCCTCTCCAGGTGTTAGCTTTTCATCTACCCACTACAGTTGACAAAGAGCCAAAGAAAACCGCCTGCCGGCGGTTCCTATTTCCAACCTTCTTGAAAAAATAACTGTCCCCCGGACAGCTGGATACAAAGAAAACCAGCTACCGCTGGTTCTCATTTCCAACCTTCTAGGACGTCCCACGTCCTAGAACCCATCTACATTGGTATAGATTTTTTGGACGTCTTCGTCGTCTTCGAGGGCATCGTAGAGTTTTTCAAAGGTTGCTAGGTCATCGCCTTCAAGGACAACTTCTGACTGGGGAATCATTTCCAGTTCGGTCACTTGGAATTCTTCAATATTAGCTTCCTTCAAGGCTACGATGGCTTTGTGGAGGTCCGTTGGGGCGGTGTAGACAGTGATGGTGCCTTCTTCTGCTTCTACATCGTCCACTTCTACATCAGCTTCTAGAAGCAACTCAAAGATACTGTCCGCATCATCACCTGCAAAAACCACCACGCCCTTATTGTCAAACAAGTAGGAAACGGAGCCAGACGCTCCCATATTTCCGCCATTTTTACCAAAGGCAGAGCGGACATTGGCTGCTGTACGGTTAACGTTTGAGGTCAAGGTATCAACAATCAGCATGGAGCCATTTGGTCCGAAGCCCTCATAACGACCTTCTACGAAGGTTTCGTCTGTGTTTCCTTTGGCCTTGTCGATGGCCTTGTCAATGATGTGTTTTGGTACTTGTGCCTGCTTGGCCCGGTCGATAACGAATTTGAGGGCTGAGTTGGTTTCTGGGTCTGGATCACCTTTTTTCGCTGCTACATAAATCTCAACACCAAATTTGGCGTAAACTTTCGAGTTGGCACCGTCTTTTGCGGTTTTCTTGGCTACAATATTGGCCCATTTACGTCCCATGGGGAACCTCCTGCATTTTTTAAAATCGTTTTATTATACCATATTTGACACAGATTGAGAAGATTTTTTCAAATGCAAGCGATATACAGTTGACTTATATAGTTAGACGATATATAATATAAGTATACAGTTGAACGATATATAGGAGGAGCTATGAAACGTAATAAGCATTTACCCCTAACAGAAACCACTTATTACATTTTACTGGCCTTGCTCGAGCCTGCCCATGGATACAGCATTATGCAAACTGTGGAAGAAATGAGCGATGGAGATGTCCGCATTGCAGCTGGTACTATGTATGGTGCCATCGAAAACCTATTGAAACTGCAATGGATTTCCGCCCTTCCTAGCACAGACAAGCGCCGCAAGGTCTATCAGCTAACGGCTGCTGGAAGGGAAATATTGACGCTTGAAACCGAGCGCATCCGCAAATTAGTGTTGCTTGCTAACTCTCGCCATCTATAAGGAGGTTTAGTTATGAAAAAATGGAAATTATTTACCAGCATGAAGGACGAAGAAAACTGGATTAACCACATTCAATCTCAAGGTTATCGCCTGACCAAGGTCAATCCTTGGCTTGGCATCTACCAGTTTGAAGAACATCAAGGAAGTCCGCTCTTAGTGAGATTGGATTTTCACGAGCATATTAAAAGCCAAGACTATCTTGAATACCTATCTTTATTTCAGGAAACCGGTTGGAATTGTCTGGAAGGGAGCAAACGTAGCGGTATGCACTATTTCCAGCAAGCTACTGCCTCCTCTAGCACTGAAATTTTCTCCGACCGAGAATCCTTGGTTGCTGTCCACAAACGCTACCAAAAATTTGCACTAACCTACTTCTCCATTTTTCTACTCTACTTCTTTTTCTTTTACCAAAGCAATATCAACAACGGTTTTTATCCTTGGAACCTCAAATCCTGGTTTCTGACTCCTGGTCTTTGGGAACGTGAAGGTTTTTCCTTCTGGTTCGGTTTTTTGTTTGAAATACCCTTTGCACTATTTCGGAGTGGTTTGATTCCCCTCGTTTTTCTTGGCTTTTCCATCTACTTTCTTTTTATCTCTGAAAAAGTTAAGAAAGAAGTCCAGCATTTTAAAGAATATTAGACAATCCTTTCATTCCTGCCTTGCCATTTTTTTCTGAAAATCCTATAATCAATACAGGTATTCTTAGAAAGAAGGTTATTTATGAAAACATTTATCAAGGTCCTCTGGTTGCTCCTGCTCTTTATGACATCCCAAATCTGGGCCTTTGTCATGGGCTTTACCATGGCCCCGAGCATCTTAACGAACACGCCCTATGACCCCAATCTGTTGATGGAAGTTATCATCATCGCCAGTGCCATCGCTTCAATTTATTTGACTTGGCTCATTGCGAAGACCGCTCAAATCCCCCTCCCTCAACTCAAGGGCTGGGCTCCAAAAGATTTCGCCTTGGTCATTGGGATGACTGTATTGACCCGACTATTGGCCCATGCAGGAATCTTTTTGCTGCAACAGCTGGGCATTGACAGCACCGCCAATGATGCGGTTTTGGCAGAAATGTTTACCAACTTCAGTTTTCCACTTCTCTTTATCATCGTTGCCATTTGCGGTCCGATTCTGGAAGAATGGACCTTTCGGGCTGGAATTATCGGCTACCTCTTTGAAAAATACCCTTTGATTGGTGTTGTCATCAGTAGCCTGATTTTTGGGGCCATGCATATGCCTACTAACTGGATTAGTTGGGGCATTTACGGAGGCATCGGCCTAGTCTACTCTCTGGTTTACTACAAGACCAAGCGCCTGGAACTCGTCATGGCCATGCATATTCTCCACAATGCCGCTGCTTTTTGGCTTTAAGACCTTTTCATCACCCTCTTAGATTATATCTAGGAGGATTTTCTTTTGCAAAAAGAGGAAGCAAAGCTTCCTCCTTCATTAGCCTATTAGAGTTCAACTTGGGCAACCTGGCTATCTTTGGTGACTTGGCCTAGGTTTTCAAGTGTGACTGATTTGATTTCTGCGGTGTTGGTGAAGGCCACCACAGTTGTGGTTTCACGACCTGCTGACCGGATAGCTTCTAGATCGGCCACTAGGAGCAAGTCCCCAGCTGCCACGCGCTGACCATCCGCTACCTTGGCAGAGAATGGTGCACCATTGAGGGCCACTGTATCAAGGCCAACGTGGACCAGCACTTCCAAGCCCTTGTCAGACAAGATGCCGACCGCATGCTTGGTTGGGAAGACACTAGTGACGACCCCTGTTACTGGGGCATAGATACTGCCACTAGCAGGCTCCACTGCATAACCATCCCCCATCATCTTTTGGGAGAAAACTGGATCTTTGACTTCGGTGATGGACATGGCTTGGCCATCGGCTACGGATTGGACAGTTTCTGTTATGCCTTTGAAGTCAACTTCTTGCGAAACTGCTTCTGTTGAAACTGGAGCTGAAGTAGGAATGACCGCACCAGAGTCCAGCAAGTCTTGGATGTCTGACTTGAGAACATCGGCTTTTGGACCATAAACGGCCTGGACACCAGAATCCTTGACAATCAAGCCCATGGCTCCTGCTGCTTTCCAGTCAGCTTCGGATCCAACCTGATTCACATCCTTGACACTAACCCGCAGACGCGTCATGCAGGCATCCACATCTTCAATATTGTCACGACCGCCGAGGAGGTTGATAATTTTTACTACCTGAGAGTTGGCATCAGCAGTTCCTGCTTCACCTTCTGGAGCCGCATCGATCGTATCTGTGTCGTAGTTACCATTGCGTCCAGCAGTTGCCAGGTTGAATTTTTTAATCATGAAGTTGGCAATGAAGTACATGATGACGGCAAAGAGGGCTGTTACCCAGACAAAGTTGATCAAGTCCATGGTAAGACCTGCTTTCAGGGCCATTGGAGTACGGGTCAAGAATTCGATGTTCCCAAAAGAGTGCATCCGCAAATCCACAATATCCGCCATTGCAAAGGCAGCTCCTTGTACCAGTGCATAGACGATATAGAGAGGCATAGCCGTAAACATAAACATAAACTCGATTGGTTCTGTTACCCCTGTCAAAAAGACTGCTAGGGCTGATGAAATAAACATCCCTTTATACTTGTGTTTTTTATCTGCATCCACATTGCGGTACATAGCATAGGTCAAGCCCATGAGAATACCAGAGGAGCCAATCATCTGACCAACCTTGAAACGAGCTGGTGTAACGCTAGCCAAAAGATCATTGTATTGGCCCATATCGCCAGCATCCTTGAGGTTAATCAAGTCCGTAATCCAAGCCAACCAGAGCGGATCTTGTCCAAATACCTGGGTTCCAGCCTGAGCACCTGTCAAGATGTCGTAGGTACCACCCAGTGAAGTATAGTTCATCGGGATGGTCAGCATGTGGTGAAGACCAAATGGCAAGAGCAGACGCTCCAAGGTACCATAAACAAATGGAGCAAGGACTGGTGCTGTATCCTGTGAGGTCGCAATCCATTTACCAAAACTATTGATACCAGTCTGCACCAGAGGCCAGAAAACAGCCAAAATCAGGGCAACCAGGACTGAGCGGTAAATGACCACAAAAGGCACAAAACGTTTGCCATTAAAGAAGGTCAAGACATCTGGCAGCTTGCGGTAGTTGTAGTATTTGTTAAAGGCCGTCGCCCCGACAAAACCAGCAATAATCCCGATGAAGACACCCATATTGAGGGCCGGCTGACCCAGGATGTTGACAAAGTAGCCCGAAACAGGAATCTGCGTTCCAAAGACCGTGCTGACTGTCGCTTCTGAATCGGCCAACATATCAGTTGTGACCCCAAAGAAGTTCCCTGTAATCAAGTTCATCAGGATAAAGGCCAGACCAGCTGAGAAGGCACCGCCTGCCCGCTCCTTGGCCCAGCTACCACCGATAGCCAAAGCAAAGAGTAAGTGGAGGTTTCCGATAATCCCCCAACCGATTTGGGCGACAATATTCCCAATCCGCACCAAAAGGTCTGAATCAGGATTCATGAGGGGAATAGAGTTTCCGATACTGACCATGAGACCAGCCGCAGGCATGACTGCGATAACGACCATCAAACATTTTCCGAATTTTTGCCAAAACTCGAAGCTCAATAATTTTTTCATGATATTTCTCCTAAAGTTCTACTGACATCTCCACACCAAAGTGATCTGAGATAGGTGATTTGTTGCTTCCATTAAAAATAACCTGACTAGCTAGAACCCTCCTTTTCTGGTTTAAAAAGATATAATCCAGCCGTTTCTCCTGGCTATGGCCACTCCAGCCATCAATGGCTTTTTCGACCGTAATCCCAGAATCCTTTTCCTCGGCCAATTCAAACCCATCATAGAGCCCTAGACCCTTGATAGCCTCGTAGGCTGCTTGGTCAGAAAGGGCATCGGTGTTAAAATCTCCCAAGAATAGTTTCAGGCGATGATGGTCTGTCCGGTTGACAATCTTTTTGATATTTTCCAGCTGATCTTCTTCTGGACAATCCGGTAAATTGATATGGCAGGAATAGCAGTCAATCAGCTGGCCCTGGTAGGACAGGGTCACTCCCAAAATCTTCCGCGATAAGATGGAATCTAGTTTTTGATGGCGACTGCAGTAAAAGGCATCCACTTCATAGACAGGAAGTTTGGTTAGGATGGCAATCCCCTCATCATAGCGGTCATAACCGATATGGGAATTACTCCAAAAATAAGAATAACGAGGACCAACCAAGCTCTCCAGATGTTCCAAAACCTTGAGGCCATAATTGTCAGCCTTGAGTTCCCGACTGACATAAGGGGCTGTGATGCTTTGGTTGACCTCTTGGAGGGCAATCAGGTCGTAATCTTTTTCTGCAATGGTTCTGGCTAGTTCCGCAATTTTTTCTTCCTGCCTATCTTCCAGCCAGCCATGAACATTGACGGTGAGTAATTTCATAGTTTCCTCCCATCTCTTTCTTAGGCATTTAGTTCATTGCCACGCTGGTAAAGAAGGGTAATCCGGGTCAAAAAGTCCTTATGAGCTTGGGTCAATTCATCTTCCTTCATCCGCCACTGCCAGTTGCCGCCAATGGTTGAAGGGAAATTCATCCGGCTCTCGGCTCCCAAGTTGAGGATATCCTGCATGCTGGCGATGGCTGTATTGCTGACCGTTCCAAAGAGGACCCGCAACATAGCTTGATGGATGGGCTCGATTGGCTTGCGATTGCTATAGGCATCCACATACTCTTGCTGCTCAGGACTCAAATCTTGATACCAGCCATTGACCACTTCATTGTCATGGGTTCCCATATAGGCGATAGAATTTGGAATGCAGCGGTGAACTGCATCGATACTCTTTCCCGTTACATCGCTGAGCCCAAATTCCAAGATTTTCATGCCTGGGTAGCCACAGTCATTGAGCAATTTACGGGCCTTAGCATCGATATTGCCCAAGTCTTCTGCGATAATCGGAAGATCTCCTAAGGTTTCCTTGACAACCTTGAAGAGACTATAACCAGGTCCTGGCTCCCAAGTACCGTCTTTTGCGACCGTTGCCTTACCATCCACCTGCCAATAATCTGAAAAACCTTTAAAATGGTCAATCCGGAGCAGGTCATATATCTTAAAGCTTTCATGAATACGGTAAATCCACCAGCTAAAACCTGTCTTTTCATGCTCTTCCCAGTCATAGAGGGGATTGCCCCAGAGCTGCCCATCTGCGCTGAATTGATCCGCTGGTACTCCTGCCACAAAGGTCGGCTTGCGTTCGCTGTCTAGCTTGAAGAGTTGAGGCTTGGTCCAAACTTCCACACTATCGGCTGATACATAGATGGGCATGTCCCCAATAATCTTGATGTGGTGGTCGTTGGCATAGGCCTTGAGGGCCTTCCATTGACCGAAGAAGAAATATTGGCAGACCTTGAAATAATCGATCTGATCCGCCAAGTCGATGCGGTACTGAGCCAGGACTTCTTCATTTCTGGCAATGACTGCCTTGTCATCCCATTCTTGCAGGGCCTTGTTGCCAAAACTTTCCTTGATGGCCATGAATTCCGCATAGTCATTGAGCCAGCTGCTATTGGCCTTTTCAAAGGCTGCTAAGAGGGCCTTGTTACGGTCATTGGATAGAAAACGCCGAACAGCCTTCTCTAAAATGGGACGGCGTACCTGATAGATCAGAGCGTAATCGACCAAATCTTCCCTGTCTCCAAAGTTGACTCCGTCAACATCAGCCTCCTCCAGCAAACCATCCTCTATCAAGAGGTCAAAGTCTATCAAATGGGGATTGCCGGCAATAGCTGAAAAGGATTGGTAGGGAGAATCTCCATAACTGGTGGTTGTCAGTGGCAAAATCTGCCAGTAAGTCTGCTTGGTTTCTACTAAAAAATCCACAAAGTCATAGGCTGACTGACCAAAGCTTCCAATTCCATATTTTCCTGGAAGGGAGCTGATATGCATCAGTACACCACTGTTTCGCTGTGTCATAAAGCGCTTTCCTTTCTGAGAATATAAGAACATTTTAACGGAAACGTTTTCTTTTGTCAAGGATTTTTCCGTAATAATTTTATCTTTTACGTAAAACTTACACTCTTTAACTATTCAATCCTGTTGGTCTCTCTTTTCTATATTTTTATCGTCATTTATGGTAGACTTAAATCAAATGTAAATCCCTTTAGAAAGCATCATTTATGAGCAAATACAAAAAAGTTTATGCCGATATCAAGGATAAGATTGAGCAAAATATCTGGAAGGCCCAGGATGAGCTGCCAACTGAAAATGAACTGATGGAGACCTACTCCTATTCCAAGGATACCATCCGCAAGGCACTGTCCATGCTAGAATTGGATGGTTATATCCAAAAGCGCCAGGGCAGAAACTCTGTCGTTCTAGACCACCACCACATGAAAAATCAGTACCTGTCCGAACTCCGGACAGCTGGTGAATTGAACCGACTAGCCCTCCACCAGATTGAAACGGAGCTGACAGACCTCTACATTGTCCAAGGCCAAGCTGACCTGATGACCATCTTTGAAGTAGATGAGACGGTTGATTTTTACCGGGTGGGCCGGGTTCGGACCATTGATGGTGAGCGTTTGGAATATGAGGTATCCTATTTTGACCGACGCATCGTTCCCTTCCTCAACCGTGAAATTGCTGAAGGTTCCATCTACCGCTACCTTGAAGAAGAATTGGGCCTCAAGATTTCCCATTCCCGTCGGGAAATTTCCTTCCGCTTTGCCACTGAAGAAGAAAAACGCCTCATGGACTTGGGCGTCTACGAGATGGTGGTTGTGGTACAGAGCACCGCTTATTTGGCCAACGGCCAGCTTTTCCAATCGGACAGCATCAGCTACCGGCCAGACAAGGTCACCTTCCTGTCCATCGCCAAACGTTAAAAAGCAGGGTTTCCCCTGCTTTTTAACTGCATCTCTCTTGTCAATACATATTAAATAATGACACCTTCCAAATGATCCAGTTCATGCTGGATAATCTGAGCTGTAAAACCTGTGAAGGGCATAGTCACCTCCTGCCAGTCCTGATTGCGGTAGCGAATCACAATGTCCTCATAGCGGGTGGTGGGCCGGCTGCCTTTTAGAGACAGGCAGGATTCCTCCGTTTTGTACGGTTTGGCCTTGCTGATAAGAACTGGATTATACATGACCAAGTGACCAAAGCCCAGGCTGACAATGATGACCCGCTTTTGAACCCCAATCATATTAGCCGCCAAACCAACACAGGCATCCTGATGGGCCAACAAAGTATCCTGCAAATCTTGCCCGATGGATAGGTCTGCTGGGCTGGCCTCCTGCGATTTTTGTTGGAGAAAGAGGATATCTTTCATAATGGGTTTAATCATAATCACTCTTTCCTAGATTTCTTTTTTACTGACTTTGATTCCCAGAAAGGCCAGCAAAATCGTCAGAAGACTTCCTCCAGCAATGATAAATATTGGGGAAGCTTGGCTACCTGTTGACGGCAGATTCGATTTATTTTTGCCTGACTGGCTCTTTGTAGTTGGGGACGTAGAAGTCTGCGTGGTCGTTGCATTACCTGGTTCACTGGTTGTTGTGGTCGTCGGTTGTGGAGTTGGTTGGTTTCCTTTTTTCGCCACTTTCAATACCAAGGCTGTCAATGGTTCTACGCTTAGTTGATTTTCCGTAAAGGTGAGGCCTTTTGGATCTACAATAGCCTCTGTTCCAGCCCGCTCTGCATCTACCAATACCTGAGCATCAGCCCATTTGGTTTGGTCTGAGGAGAGATCCAGTTGTCGCACCTTGGTATCTGCATTGATAATGACAGCATAGATATCACCATTTGAAGCAACAGTTTGATAAGCAATAAAAAGGTCTGTTTCTTCAACTCCTGCAGATTCTGTCTGAGTTTTTGGCACTGATAGAAGAGTCACATCGCGGTCAATATCTGCCTTATTGGTTTTTCTAAAGGCATCCGTGGACCGACGAAGAGCGATAAGACCTGTCGTATATTTCTGGGTCTTAACATTGATCGGATAGGTAGCTTCATTGGTTGCCTTTTCCCAATCAAAATGATTGATGGCGTCGGACGAATCATAAGAATCATGAATAAAATAAGGATATTCTGTTACCGCGTCAATCAGTGTTGATTTATAAGGGGCAGCACTTTCAGCAACTTTACCAATGTAAGCTGGATTAAGAAATTGTTTGGTTCGGCCGTATTCTTGACCGGAGTGGATAAATGGAGTACCCTGAGCGGTCAAAATCATGGTATTGCCCAGGCGCAGACGCTTATGAATCTCTTCTTCGGCCACTTTTGGATCCTTGTTGATAGACTTCGCAATGACATCATGCAAGGTCAGATTGTCATGGGCAGCAATATATTGGACCACATCACCCGGTGAATCTGCCTCAAAGTTGCCAGGTTGAGCCTTGATATTCTTGAAGAGTGCCTCAATATCACGGGCACCACCCGTAATAAAGGCAGCTTCTCCTTCGTTTGGAAAACCTGATTTGAGAGAATTGCGGATATCATCAGAAAACACACCGACTGTATCAGTCGATTTCATCCAGGTTTGGTCGGCAGGCTGTTGTGGCTTTGCCTCATCTCCATGGTAGGTCTTCCAGCCTTCCCCAATCATGATCACATTGGGATTGATAGCCTTAGCTTCGTTGAAGGCTTCCTCAATTGCTTGGGCATCATGGTCTCCCATCATATCAAAGCGGAAGCCATCTACCTTAAATTCACTGGTCAAATACCTAATCGAGTCAACCAGTACGCGGCGACTCATGGCATGTGTTGTTCCAAGTCGACCGCCGCCAAAGCTTTCACGAGGAGTGCCATCCGCATTCATAAAGTGGTAATAATTTGGTTCAAGGTCTTCAAAAATATAGGTTTTAGCAGTATGATTATAGACTACGTCTAATGTGACACCCATACCGCGCTTGTGAATCTCATTGACCAGATTCTTAAACTCAGCAATGCGTTGTTCCGGGTCCTTAGCATTCTCAGAATACATACCAGAAAGTGAAAAATAGTTTTGCGGATCATATCCCCAGTTATAATTATTGTCCTTAGAAGAATAATCAATGGAACGCGTATGGTCTGCCTCATTGACATAGAAATAACTCATAATCGGCATGAGCTGTATATGGGTCACCCCCAAACTCTTGAGATAGTCCAGTTTTTCCACAAAGGCAGAGAAGGTTCCAAAACGACTATTGAGCTTGCCGTCCAAGGTGCTATCAGAGGTGAAATCACGAACATTTGCTTCATAGATAATGGCATCTTCTCGTCCTTGGAAATTCTCAATATTAGCAAAATCCAAATCCTGAGGACCAAGTTTACTTGGATTGACAAAAGCTGCCTTAGCTGTTTTGATGTCTCCCTGAACCATATTATTATCCCACTCTGCTAAGGATTTAGCGTATGGGTCTAATACCAATACTTTTTGATTGTCGCGTGTGATTTCGTAGTGGTAATAATAGCCTGTGTAGTTGGAAATATTCAGGCCAGATTGGTTATCTAGTTTTGCAGACCAAACTCCCTTTTCACCCTTGGTCATGTCCACGGTACCCATGACCTTACTTTGGTCATCCTTATCGTAAACGATAACCTTGACACTGTCAGCACTTGGAGACCAAAGACTCATCTCTACTTGTGAGCCATCATCATTGAGTTTTGCTCCCAAGTCCCCATCATAGGCAAATAGTTTATCCTTTAACTCCCAAGACATACGGACCTTTTGCTCTACTCCCGCATAGGAAACAGTCAACATTCCCTTGCTCTGGTTAAAATCACCTGTGATGGTCAAGACAGGACTGCCATCAGTAATTGTCATGTCTGTGATAGTAACCTCCTGTCCATCCTTATCCTTGACTGTGAGCCCCTTTTGGAGTTCTTCCTTGGTAACTCCTGCCAAGGTGGAGAAGGTTGCTTTAATTTCTGTCTCTTCTGTCTGTTCTGCTCCTTTCAGCACTACTTGGTCAATATAGTAAGGATTGTTATAGACTTTTGGATCCTTATCATGAACAAAGACCTGTGTATGATGTTCTAAGTCCTGAAACTTATAGTCATTTGGTTGAATCTTCATATCATCCCCAGTTTTGCTTTGATCCAATAGAACAAATCCTAGTAGTTTTGCTGCATCTTTAAGAGGTACATCCCAGTAAGCACCGTATGGTCCGATACCTGTTTTATTGGCAGCTCCTTTTGGCCAATCCTTTGATGGTTCTTTCACATCGTCAAAGAGCCAGGCTGTCAAGTTATCGTAATTGTCATCTGCATTGCGGTAGTTGATACGGACAAAACCCTTTTCAAGGGGCGGATATGTGTGACTGTTAAACTCTTCATCCACCCAAGCCTCATTCATTGCTGGAGCGAGAAGCTCAACATTTTTGTCCCCAGTCAAATTCTGCCCAGACACCTTATCGTTGATTAGCCAGGAAATTTTTTTCTGCTGCTTTTCAGATAATTTGATGTCAATGTAGTAGCCGTAATCGTCATTTTGGGCATCTTTCAAAGAAAGAGCACCAGCTGGCCAGTTGGCAGATGGTTGTTCCACATCATCCCATATCCACAGACCAAGATTCGCAATGTCCCCTGCCGGCAGTGTTTTCAAATGAAGACGAAAATAGCCGGCCGCAACAGCAGGGACTTCCGTATTTTCTGCTTGAACCTGAGACAAAGCAGGGGCTTCTTTAGAAGGCGCCTGGATAGCACTCGTTTCTACTGTTGTAGCAGGAACGGTTGCCTCAACTATAGTTGTTTGGTCTAGACCTGCAACGACAGTCGTATTGATTTCCTCAGCAAAATAGGTCGGACCAGCCAATACCGCAACTGCACCGATCGCCACAGACAATAGGCCAACACTGAGCTTTTTCAGCGTGTACTGTTGCTGCTTCTCATCATTAGAACGATGTTTTTTCATGAGAACCTCCTGATTTTTCTTTTATGAGCCTATCTTACCACATGGTGCAAACGTTTGCAAATTGAAACTGTTTCCTGAAACTATCATTTTCTTGCAGTATTTTTACAAAAAAAGCCACCCTTGCGAGTGGCTGTCACTATCTTTTAGGCTTGATGAATAACGATTTCTCCATCTTCTACATCGGCTTTCAGCTGCTTGGCATCGATATGGTCCAAATAGAAGTCGGTCACCTTGTCACGGATTTGGCCTTCGATGACGCGGCGCAGAGGACGGGCCCCCATAGCCTTGTCATACCCCATTTCCATGAGCAAGTCCTTGGCTTCCTTGCTGACGTCCAGATGAATGTCCTTCTTGGCCAAGGTCTGGTTGACCTGAGCCAGCATCAAGTCTACGATTTGCAGGAGGTCTTCCTTAGTCAAATGCTTGAACTCGATAACCGCATTGAAACGGTTAAGAAATTCTGGGCGGAAGTAGGGGGCAATCCGATCCATAATATCCACTTCTTCCTCATCCTGACTACCAAAGCCAAAGCCTGTATTGGAAGTGGCAATGATAACCGTATTTTTAAAGTTGACGGTATTGCCCTGACCATCTGTCAAATGCCCATCATCCAAGACTTGCAGCAACAGGGTGATGACCTGCGGATCAGCCTTTTCAATTTCATCCAAGAGGACGATGGAGTATGGATTGCGGCGGACACGTTCGGTCAGGGTATGAGAGTTATCATCATAGCCCACGTAACCAGCTGTTGTCCCAATCAGTTTAGACACAGCTGTACGGTCGCTGTATTCGGACATATCCAAGCGGATGATGGCATCCTTATTGCCAAACATATCCAGGGCCAATTGCTTGGCCAATTCTGTCTTACCGACACCTGTTGGTCCGACAAAGAGGAAGCTGCCGATGGGACGATTGCCTTCATCAAAACCAGCCCGATTGCGGCGAATGGCCTTGGATACCGCTTCAACAGCGGCATTTTGCCCGATGACCTTGGCTTCCAAACGCTCCTTCATTCCCTTGAGGCGTTCAATGTCAGAAGCCCCCATTTGCGAAACAGGAATACCCGTCATCCGCTCCACTGCCTGGGCCACATCATTGACGGTGGCCACCGCCTTTTGATCCTCGGTATGGTTGTCAATCTTCTCCTGCAATTTATCAATGCGGACTTTTTCGTTGAGGGCTGTTTCATAGTCCTCTCTGTCTGCCGCCGCCTGTTGGAGCTGTCTGGCTTGGGCCATTTCTGCCTCCAAGGCCTTGATGTCTGTCACAGGATGCTGGGCAGCCAGGTGGGCAGCTGTCACATCGACCAAGTCGATGGCCTTGTCTGGCAGGCTTCTTTGTGGAATGTATTGGACAGAATAATCCACCGCAGCCTTGAGCGTGTCGTCTGGAAGCACAATGTTGTGATGGGCTTCGTAAAGCGGTCTGATGCCCTTGAGAATAGCTAGTGTATCCTCTGCCGATGGGGCCTTGACCGTCACTTCGTTAAAGCGACGGGCCAAGGCTGCGTTTTTCATGATGGTGTTGCGGTATTCATCCTGGGTGGTCGCCCCGATGACAGTCAAATCACCGCGAGAGAGAGCTGGTTTGAGGATATCCGCTAAGCCTTTGGAGCCCGAATCGCCACCTGTGGAACCTGCTCCCAAAATCTGATGAATTTCGTCAAAGAAGAGGATGACGTTCCCTGCATCTTGGACTTCCTTGACCAGATTTTGAACATTTTCCTCGAAAGCCCCACGGTACTGGGTACCAGCCTCCAAGCCGGAAATATCGATGGAAATCAGTTCCTTGTTCTTGATGGCAGCTGGCACATCCCCATTAACAATGGCTTGGGCCAAGCCTTCCACCACTGCTGTTTTACCAACCCCAGCATCCCCGACCAAGACAGGATTGTTCTTGGTGCGACGGGCTAGGATTTCAGCGGTTTCCTGAATTTCCTTATTACGGCCAATGACCGGATCCAACTTGCCATGGCGAGCCTGTTCGGTCAGATTAGTCCCCAATTTGGCCAAGATTCCATCCTGTTTAACAGGACCTGCCTGACCTTGGGGAGCCGCAGTCTGAGCTTCTGGCCCAGCAGGCAGTTGACCTGTCTGCCGATAATAGGCAAATTCTTCCGGCGTCACTTCGCGACCATTGATGGAATAACGACGGCGCTCTGTGTTAAAACCACCCATATTGCCCATGAGTTGGTTGAAAATATCATCCATGTTGTTAAAGTTGTTGTTCATATGTCTACCTCTTTTCTTATTGAAGTTCTGGCCATTTGACCAAAACTGACCTTTTTCTTAAAAAAATTGCTATTGGACTTTCAAGATGGGTTCTGGTTTGGACCTGGGAATCTGACCATCTTTGACCAATTTGCTAAAAAAATAAATCATCTGTCATCCTCCTTAGTCTGACCATTCAAGGGTTTTTCAATCCTTATGCCAGTATTATACACCATTGGTCAGTAAAGGTCAATAGATTGATCTCAATTTTTTTAATTTTTTTCTCATTTTTTCGCCTTAAATCGTTGAAATTTTCTGTCATTTTCCTGTTTTTGTTAGATTTTCCACTTATTTTCTGGTATCCTATAAAAAAGGAGATTGTTATGTCATTTTCTTATAAAAATCGGGTTGCACTTTACCTTCCCTTTATCATGATTGCTTCCCTTTTTCTGACCATTAGTCTCAGTGGCTTCGTCCTCTTCTCCCTGTTTAACCTCTTTTTGGATAGGGTGACTGGAAGCGGTTTTCCCCCTTTCCTGGGTATCATCTGGTTCGCTTTTGTTGGAATCGCCGTGTTTTGCCTTCTTTCAGCCCTCTACTTTCGGAGCCGGCCTTTCCTCCTTGGCGATGATACAGGACTGACTGTCCGCAAGGGTTGGCGAACTCACCGCTTCTCCTGGAAAGAGATCCAGTCTATTACCCATGTACTGAAAAAGGAACATCCGCTGATTCGACGCCGAGGTCTTTTTGATAAATCCTACTTCGAATATTTGTTCATCACCCTATCAGACCAAAAAAGTCTCTCCCTGGAAATCACCTATATTGAAGGGGGAAGCGGTCCCTTGTTGCAGGTGCTGGGCACTCACATTAAAAACATCGAAATAGACGACCGGACAAAATAAGGGCCTGTCCATTCACCATATTTAGTCAACCATCCTAAACCTAGATCGGAAGAGCGTCGTGTAGGGAA
>ERZ650312.1061-NODE-1061-length-15523-cov-7.842061_pt1 | contig 15523 bp, 15 predicted proteins | sample MGYA00376248_ERZ650312 | MGnify/ENA primary metagenome ERZ650312 (study PRJEB26733, sample SAMN07839316) | wastewater metagenome | biome: urban; feature: wastewater treatment plant; material: waste water | place: USA: North Carolina | collected 2016-07-28 ... | reverse complement strand
ACCCTTAACCAAGCAGCATACCCAGAGCCAGTCATCAAGGGACACGTGGCAGAGCACCGGCCAGAGTTCATCCGCGCGGGCAACCGGGCTGTCATTAGCACAGCTACAGGGGAAGTCGTACCAGACATCAAGCTCGACACCCACAACGGCGCTGAGTCGCAGGTGCTCAGGGAGTACATCAGACGCAACGCCCTCAAGTTCAAAACCAAGTTTGGTCGCGTCGTCAACAGCCAAGAGCGCCATACGCTCAATGTCCAAGAGACCATCCTGTCTGCATTTAAGACAGGTGGGCGGCCTATGCGCCTGGTCTTCAACAAGCCAAAGGTCTCCAAGGCCAACATGGTCCTGGTGCTCGACATATCTGGGTCTTGTTTAGCTGCAGCCAAGGTCATGATGACACTGGCATGGCACTTCCGCAGCCTCTTTCCTGGTGGCTGCAAGGTCTTCGTCTTCGTCGACACCCTTTACGACGTGTCCGACATCCTGAGGGGAGAGGACCTCGACGGATCGGTTGCAACAGTGCTAGCCAAGGTTCCGACGCGCGGGGTCTACTCCAACTACTTCAAGCCGCTGGAGCAACTGGCCACCAAGCACATCAAGCACATCAACAAGGAGACGCTGCTTCTCTTCATCGGAGACGCTCGCAACAACGCCAACCCAACTGGATTGCAGCACCTGCGCGCCGTCGTCGACAAGGCCAAGACCGCCTGGTGGCTCAATACCGAGGACTACGAGGAGTGGGGTACGGGTGACTCTATCGCCCCAGAGTACAGCAGCGTCCTGCCTATGCACGAAGTCGTGACGCTAGCCCAGCTGGTCGACTTCATCGAGAATGCCAAGTAAGGAGGTGCCCGCGATGGGCAAGAAGAAGAACAAGGACAAGGAGCACGCCCGTGTCTCCAAGAGATACAGCCGGGTGATCGACGCACTCAACAAGGAGTTCAAGGCCGCGGGAAATGACCTGCGGGCGACCAAGAAAAACGGATCCATCTTTATATCTGCTGGCGGTGTCAGCAGGGGGCTAGAGCTGCTCTCTGTTGGCCTCCTTCCTGAGATGGATGAGGAGATCAACTTCGACGCCATCTTCGACCGCATGCTGACCGACTCCTGGAAGGTCACAGAACCGACGGCAGCTCGTGACTGCTACAAACCGCGCTACTTTCCTAAGGGCCACTGGGGCAAGTACAAGGCCAGAATTCAAGACGGCTCGTTGGTGGTTGGCGACCGCATGACAGAGATTCGCCACCCACTCAAGCCGCTTGGCCAGTCCACGGTGACTCGAGAGAAGATCGACTCTCGCCTGCATGAAGTCAAGGATCGGTTAGATCAGCTCCTCAAGGACAACAAGGGGCTTAACGTTGAGGGTGGATTGACGGAGCATGCCGTCTTCAGCCAGAAGCGTCCATCGCCAGACAACAAGAGCTGGATCGTTAAGGTGGAGTGCGACGGCCTCTTAACTGAGGAGATGGCGGAGCAGATCATTCCAGCTCTCGATGAAGAGCACAAAGCCATGCTTCAGCGAGTCTACAAGAAGGTCAACTCTGGACTTAAAGCAGGCGCAGATCGCTGGGGTGAGCTCATCATCCGCGACCTAATTGCCGCGCTGCGTCGATACGACGGCGTGTCCGAGACATCGATAACGGCTATTCTGCGTGGCACGGCACTGCCGTCCAAGGTCTTCAAGCACTCGCCAATCAAGCACAACTACCTGAGCGTAGACGAGGTCAAGATGATGGTCCACACGCTCAGCAGGTCCGGTGCGATAACATACCGCACAGTAGACGGTGAGTGGACGTCCTATACGGCCTACACCTTCCACATCAAGCAGGAGTTCCTCAACTACGAGTCACCAGACGGCGACATCGCCTTCAGCACCCAAGTCCTGGACCTCATACGGCGAGGGAACTTGCAACTTGGCGACTACATGACGCTCGTCGAAGCCCTGCATCGCCCGGCAGTCATGGCCGGCTACGGAGAGAAGATCCTATCTGCCTTTGATGCAGCCCCGGAGACGCTCTTACCAATGCTCAAGATCAAGCTGGACCTGTCCCAAGATAAGACGGTGACCAAACACATCAAGGCTGCCATTAGCCGCGTCAAGAAGAAGAGGTGAGCCCAGCGCCGCCTCTTTTTTGATGCAGACGAGGGCTTGACAGAGGGCCTCCGATGTGCTAGAATGGGAGTAAGCAAGCAGCCTGGAGCTGCGCAAGGAGGTCACAATGACAGACAACATCGACCAGCTCAAGGCCCTGAGTGCCGAAATCAAGAACCAGTACGCACGACGCCTCTTCGACGAGGCCATCGTTAAGTACGCAGAGACAGGAGACACAGGCAATCTTGTCCTCTTCATGGGCATGGTGTACCAGGCCCCAAGTGGCGGCATGGTCTTCAAGCCCGGAGAGAAGCGACGCGTGTCGCGAGAGGAAATTGGGCGCGTAGAGCGCATCAGCTACGACTGGGAGTTGCAGGACCGGATTCAGTTTGCAGAGCGTCCGCGGGAGTTCTATCTTGGCCTGGACTACTTGGCGGTAGACAGCCAGCAGATCCCATTCACTTACGCCGACGCCTACGTCATCGTAGTGCCAAGCACCAACCAGGTAACAGTCTTCCGAGGCGCCCTCATGGAGATGGGTTACATTCCTAGGGTGGTGATGGTAGACGTGCCGCGCGAGGAGTCTGCAGGTGCGGCCATGGCCTACATGATGGCCAGCCTAAAGTACCCGGACGCAGAGAACCCGTTGGATGCCATGCTTGAGGATATGGCGGACGGAGGTGACGCCTAGTGGACCACTTCCAACTGAGACAGAGCATCGCTCGCAAGCGGCAGGAGATCGCCGACGAGAAAGCCCGCAAGGACTTACTCAAGAGCAACCTAGCGGCCAAGCAAGCGCAGATGGCCAAGCTAAACCAGGACATCGAGTACGCGACCATCGCCCGCGAGTTACTAACCAAGGCAACGGAGTCAGCCCGCGAGGACGGTAAGTCCATCCTTGAATCCGCAGTGACGGAGATCGTCCAGATGGTCTTCGACTCAAACTACGAGGTCGAGATCGTGCTGACGACCAAGGCAAACAACCCAGTGGCGGACGTCTACGTTAAGAAGCGCATAGGCCACTCACACGAGCTAATCAACGTTCAGAACGAGGGCGGTGGCCTTCGCGACGTCATCTCGCTTGCCTTCTTCGTGGCGGTGTCGCGACTGGTAGGTGGGGACAACGGAGCCTTTATCACCTTCGACGAGCCAACCAAGGCCGTGTCCAAGGGCAAGGCGGAGAGCGTCGCACTCGCATTCGAGCGACTCACTTCCTACCTCAAGAAGCAGAGCATCATCATCACCCACGAGCGGGAGTACCTGCCTAACCTAGTTCAGAACGTCTACCTGGTCGAGCAGGGTCCCGACGGCATTTCCAAGGCCGAGGAGCTCTAAGCTCCCAGGCCTGCATCAAAGACAGAGGAGGACACGCCAATGACCAAGATCATGCTGGCCGTCATAGCTGTAGCAGTAGCGCTACTAGGACTCTTCTGGGCTGGCTACGCCAAGCTCAGATACCGGGAGAGGTTCGACGCCGATGGCCATGACTTAGAAATCGACCGCGACATAGCGGAGTACCAAGCACAGAAGGAGGCTGCGGCCTATGGCAAAGCAGACTAAAAAATCAGAGCAGGCGCAGCCTAAGCGCCCACTCTCACCAAAACAGCAGCTCAAGAAAGACGTGCGCCAGTGGGTGCGCGACAATGACTTCAGCGAGGAGCTAAATCACATGCGCTGGGAGGCTAGCGAAGAAGGCCGAGAACTCAAGCTGGGCGAGATCCGCGCAGCCATGGAGTACAACGGCATCTATGAGGGCTGCCCATACGGCGTCTATGACATCTTGCGCTGGGGGTAGGCCATGCTGAGAGACTTATGACTCAGAGCTATGGCTGGACTTGGGATAGCCCTGAAGGACTTCCTTGTCCTGTCCAAGCTACAGGAGATCGCCCCTGGAGTCAAGTTCAACCTGGCCTGCCCTTACTTCAGCTCCGAGGAGGTCACTTGCCGCATTGCCCGCGTAACTCGCACCAAGGGCGCCGCAATAAGCCGGCAGAGATCCTTGGCATCAATCCCTAGTCCACGTCGGCTAAAATAAGGACAGAGGGAGGGAACCCCTCCCCGAACAGAAAGCGAGGACACCGCCATGCGTCAGTCATCCTGGAAACACGCTAAGCATCGCCGCAACGACGTCGTCAAAGCACGACGTCGCTACAAGCTCGAGAGAGACCTCGGTCTTCTTAAGCCCGGCACCAAGTTCGACCTCTCCTTTTCCAAGCACAGCATCGCATGCAAGTGCGGCATGTGCTCCCTCGACCGCGAGTTAAGCAAGCGTGACCGGCTACGCCGCGCCAACGCAGTGCTGGACATTCGCGAGCGGGACTACGAGCTCGAGCAGCTCGCAGGATAACCAACAAGACAACGACGCGCTGGACTTCCGGCGCGTTTTGTGTTACAATGGAGTAACGGAGGTGACCACATGCACACAGACAGCTCAGGTTCAAGACAGATCGAGTCCCGCCTCAAGGTACTCGGCGTTAACTTCAAGAAGGAGATCCCGCTCTGCCCCGGGTGCGTCTCTGGCTTCATCAAGGCAGACTTCGCGATCTACGGCGCACGAGAGTACCCTGTGGCTGTCATTGAGTACGACGGCCCGCAGCACCGCAGAGGTGTTAACGCCCGTCGCCTGGAGATAGCACAGGCCAACGATCAACTCAAGGACGAATTCTGTGCTGAGCACGACATTGCCCTCTTACGCATCGACGACCCTGCATCAGGCACAGCCCTGGATTTGTCACTGGTAGACGACTTCATAGACGGGGTGGAGACTCAGCACCCAGCAATTCGCACGGGGGTTGAAGCCGAGCTAGTTGTGAGACGCAGCCTCAACCTGGCGCCAGTGGACTACGGCGACCTGACGCAGTACAGCTACACCGTCGAGGAAGTGGCGGCACTGATCAACCGTCAACCTCGCTACGTCTGGGATCGCTACATCATCGGACTGGCCTTGATACAGAACTGGTCCGGACACAGCTTTATGAGCAGCTTCGAGGAGAGCCGCATCTCCCGTTACGACCTGATCCGCTTCCTTGTGGACCAAGAGGCCCTCTTCCAGAACAACGAGCTCATGACTGTAGCTCATCCAGCGGTAGTCTTCGAAACTGGTGACCGCACGGAGTTCTACACCACCCTCATCGTGGTCAACACACTTGAGGACGTGGGTGCAGCGCTAATGGAGCTGGACGTCAACCTGGGACACCCAATCATCTACGTCCATAGCAGCAGACCGGATCGTCTCTACGGCATTCTTCGCTCCATCCAATCCGGTCGCTACGCCGGTGTCATCACTGGACCTGGACTTGATCCAGACCTGGTTCGAGAGATTGACCTGGTCTGTGACTCGGCGCGTGTTCGGCACCACAAGCAGCCATAGTAAGCAAAAAGAGGGCCCCGGTTGGGGTCCTCTTAAAACGTGATGTCCTGGTAAGGCTTGATCGCCTCCTCAAAGGTCTTCGTGGCGTTGAAGACAGCCACTTGACGGAAGAGGGCCTCACGGGTGAACATGGCACGTGATCGCTCACCAGCGATTGGCTTGCCGCTCTTGGTAGCCGTTGGATACTCGAAGCGGTTGGAGTCTTGGTAGTACTTGACTACCGCCACCTCCTTGTTAAGCTCGTCGTCGCTCACCACCTTGAGGGCGATGTTGATCCACTCACGCTTCTTGGGCGATGAGTAGTCAGCAGAGCCGCTCATGTAGTAGAGCGTGAACTGCTCGCGAGCTTTGCGAACCTCAGCCCAGTTGACTAGTAGGTCCACCGGACACTCGTAGAAGATCTTGGCGAGGCGAGCGAAGGCGATGGCGTTAACTCGGACGTCCGGCATGGCGCGGTGTGCTCCGACCAGCTTGAAGCCCATGCGCTCACCCAACTCAGCGTTGGTGTGCGAAACGGACTTGATCATGGCGCGGAACATCGGGAGCGTGTCCACTGCGTTCTGCAGAATCAGGCTAGGCTCAGTCCCGTAGTAGCTCTTGGCGATAGGGCCAAGCACACGCGGAATGTCGAAGCCGCGCTTGTTGTACTGCCAGTCGCCGATGTTGTGGCCCACCAGGATAGTCCCCTGGCTGAAGCTCATGAAGTCATCGATGACTTGACGCTGAGCTGGCGCTTCTGCAACCATCTCGTTGGTGATATTGGTCACCTCTACTACGGCCTCCGGGATCTCTACGCCAGGGTTGGCAAGGGATTGGAATTCGTAGTCGTTTGGATCATTGCTCTGAGTGCCGTCGGCTGCTATGGGATTGCCCATGTACTCGAAGTCAACGATCTTCAGTCCGGCGACGTCAGTGACGCCTGCGAGTCCCACCTCAAACTTGTGGGCCGACTCGAGCCCTGTCGTCTCCAAGTCGAAGACGGTGAAGGTCAAGCTCCCGTGTTTCTCCATGTGAGCATCGCAGAGGACTTGGTAGCGCTTGATCCAGGCAGCAAGGCGAAGAGCTGCGTATGGGTTGTGTTTGAAGTACCCCGGCTCATCCGCGATGGACGGCATTGCCGCCTCGATGGCCTCGAAAAAGGCTGCTAAGCTGCTCTTGGTACGTGTTGGTCTCATGTGTATTCCTCCTTCTCTTGGGCAGCATCGGCTGCTCCTAATACAGGCCAAGTATATGGGCTGGGGACTGCTGAGTCTGCCTCCTCTGAAATAAATGCAGACGCGGGGGGCTTGACAGTAGGGCCCGGGCATGTTACAATAGAGACAACAACGACTTAAGGAGGCCGCCATGGCTAAGAAACGCATCAAGGACATCGACTGGGAGGCAGCAGCGCCCGTAAATACAACTGTGGAGCAGCCCGTCACTGACATCGACGCCGATATGGACGCGGCCATCCAACGCTTCGTCCAGAACAACTCAGCCGCCTTTGAAGGTGCGGCAACAGCCCACATGATCTCTGACGTGGAGACGGCACTTGCAGGTGGCGACATGCAGGAGGATGAGTACCGCATCAGCTTCCTCTTCAACTACTTACGCCGCGACCACATCAAGCACGACTTGACTCCTGACTACTTTAACTACTGGTACGGCCTCAGCCTATCTAGCGATGAGGATCACCCGGACAAGATCGTTGCCGTGGTCTTCTGGCCAGGCATGATGGGAGTCAACGAAGAGCTCATCCTTGAGATGGTGCCTCACGACACGGACAAGGAGGGAGTTGTTTTGCTCTCGACCTATGCTCCGCGCGACATGGACAACGCGACTCGACTAATGACAGCCATGGAGGTGCTTGAGGAGGCAGGTGGCGCACACAAGCGCATCTACTTGCCTGGCGGAGAGCTCATCATGGACGACTACAAGCCCAACATGGAGCTGGAGGCAATCTCGGCAACTCCGTTCGACGACTTGAGCGAGGCAGACTTGGAGCGCATCACGCGCTTCCATACGGACTGGGCCTACACCATGTACTTCCCACTCCGCAACCAGATGCTCATGATCAACCAGTTGGACGCACAGTTGGCCAAGATGGAGAACACCCGCATCATCCAGATCCAGCTGACCACACTCTTCGAGATCAGCAAGGAGATCGATAGCCTAGACCCAGAGGAGGACGGCGATGACGACTAAGAACCGCAAGAAACAGCTGGCCAACCAGCAGCGTAAAGAGAAGCGCAAGCTCAGCCAAGACTACGCTAACGCCTGGTACGACGAGGGCCTACCGACTGTAACAGATGAAGCCTTCGTGCCTGTTGAGCTGCCGGACATCGCCTTCGAGTACATTGAGCACGACGAGGGTGGCACCCTCTTCCTGAACCTCATACAGGACAAGTTGGGTGTAGCGCTCTCGGTGGACGACTACCACTTCCACTACTTCATGGCTGCGGGGGACACCTTCGTGGGTGTGGTGGAATGCCAGATCTACGAGGACCTGCAGACCGTCAGCATCACCAAGGCCGCCTTCAACCACGAGATGCGTGAGGTTGGGTTAACCCTCATCTCCGAGGCACTGGGCGACGCCTTCGATAACGTCTACATCGGCGAAGTCGGTGACGGCGGTGTCCACTTCATTAAGGACCGGATCATGAGCCGCATGTTCAACCCATGGGAGCTCCCGCAGATCCAGTCCAACATCGTCAAGCACATCGAGGCTGACCTCAACCTAGAGCAGTATCTCTAGTCCACCAAACTCCACGTCACGCAAAAAGGACCCCTAGGGGTCCTTTTGTCTGTCCTTAAGACAGGCTAGTCGATCAACCAGAGGTCGTCGTTTAGGCGCTTAGCCCCATCCGGCATGACTTGGTAGCCCATGGCTCTTACGTCAATGCCGAAGATCTCCAGAATGCGAGGTGATACGGGGTCCACAAAGACGCGATCTCGCTTGTCCTTGTCGATTTCCTCAAGCGTCTCGGTTGGGTCACACTGCTCGAAACTCAACCCGTATGACGGGTTGTTCTCCACCTGTACTGGCGTCAGGATGCAGTAGCCGCGGAAGCGTCGTGAGCGGCTGTAGAGTTGATCCGCCTCTGCATTGAAGACAAGGCGAGGGCCGCCTAGCGCGTAGGACAGTTTAGCCAAGGCCATAGACCCTGCGTAGCCAATGCTTGCGTGGGTGACTCTGGCCATACCCCAATCGAAGATCTCCCGGATCCAGGCAAGTGACTCAGCGGACAGGTCGTCAGTATACAAGTCATAGAGCTCGACAGCTTGTGCTGCGAGGTGAAGGGCCTGAGTCCCGACTGCAATTGATGCAGCCCGTAGGAACTGCTCTGACGTCAAGATCTTGGCGTAGCCCCTCGTCCAGGAGTAAAGCTCTCTCAATCTGCGAGTGTCGACGATCTCCTCAACTATGCGATCTCCGAGTGATTCGGCTACAGCGTCCAATTTGGCGCTGATCTCCTGGTCTTCAACAAGTCCAGACAGGTCGGAGCGCGTCTTAGCAAGCTCTCTCCAGTCGCTGAAGTAGGTCGCGAAGCGCTCGATGTCATCCGCCTTCAGTGCGTCTGGATGGTAGTGGCCGGAAAAGAGGCGGAAGGAGTACATAAGCAGCGACGCGTTTGCGATGCGCTCCATGGTGAGTTCGGTCGATCCGTCAACGTTGGTGTCCAACGCATTGCCCACACGGTTGTGGGCGTTGATGATCTCCACACGGTTGCGGGCAACCCAGCGAGATAGGCCGCTAAGGCGCTCTTCCACGTCGCTTTGAGATGTTCGTCCCATCACTCGGTCTGGAATCTGTCCGACAGCGATGGTGTGGCCGAACTTTGGCTTCAGCACGAACAGGTCGCGCTGGAAGTCGTAGAAGACAGATCTGGTGGCATTGAGCACCTGCCAGTCGCCGTCCTCGCGTTCAGTCTTCTCGGCCAGGTTGCGTGCCGAGCTGAGCATATTTGTCAGGACCTTGTCTAAGGACAGGTCGTGAGTAGTTGTTGTGATTGCCATGAGGCTCCTCCTTCTTATCGGGCGCGCGTGGCCCGTTTATTACTCCCCAATTAGAGTGGACAAGCAAAAGGGACCCGTCTGGGCCCCTTTTTATGTTAGGCGCACGATGCGCAGCGACTCGTTGATGGAGTTGCCCAGTGCGTAGGACTTTGCCTTATGCAGGCGAGGGAACTCGTCCTCTACTCCAAGAGCCATGACAAAGGCCTTGCTGGCCTCGTCCAGGTAGTACTCCACCCCTTCTGTATCTAGCTTAGACAAGAGCTCCTCCACCGCACGGAGTGACGAGTAGCGAGCCGTCGGGGTGATCTCAACGGCGAAGTCGTGGACTCCGAGAGCCTTAGCAATCTTCAAGAGGCGTGCTGCCTCCGCGTCCACCCGGTCAAATCCGGATCCCGGCTTGGCTTTACTAAGGACAGTCCGGATCCAGCATCGAGCTCCTGCGTGGTCGATGTCAGACCATTCAGCGCAGGAGATGATGTCTCCCAGGAGGAGAGCCTGTGAACTTAGAAGTCGCCCGTCAACCTCGGTATTGAGGCTCGACAGTGCGTCCAGGATCTCCTCTTGCGAGAAGACTCCGAGCAGTTGACTGATGGACTCGATAATGCCCATCTCTCGAGCTAGGTACTGAGGTAGGTAGGTTCCAAGAAGCTCCTCTCGTCTGTCCTTGATGCAGGCGTCGATGCGATCCGCTATGGGTGCGACGCTGCAGACACGCTTGAAGAACTCGTGTCCCTGGTCTGCCAGGGCTCTGTAATTGGTCCAGGTGATGGCGAACTCATCGATCTGCTTATCTGTGATGGCATCCGGGTGAGCGTAGCCGCCGAAGACCATAACTAGCCAGCGCCAATCGCTGCGGTATCTGAGCTCTGAATCTCCAAGCGTCTGTAAGGCCGGTGAATATCCCATCACACCGTAGCAGTCGTGATCTATGGTGATCAGCTCATGGGCAACGAGCCCTCTGTTTAGCTGTTCGATCAGCTGTACGCGGTTGCGGGTGATCCTCGACTTGATGTGCTTCAGGCCCTCCTCGCGGCTCATGCCGTCATAACGCTTAGCCCAACTTCTGGACTGGGCGTAGACTGTGCGGCCAAAGGTTGGCTGAGTCGTCATACGGCCGTCTATGAAGTCGTAGAAGACGAGCTCGTTGTGTCGTGTGTAGTCAGTTTGCTCTACATCCTCGGGTAGGCGTCGTGCAGCTGTAAATAGTCCAGTCACAACGTCCCCTAGTGTCGGGATGCCAGAGCTCCCTGTGTTGGCTGTGATGGCCATGATTTCTTCCTCCTTTATCTGGGCTCGTGTGGCCCGTGTGTTGTACGGGCCAATTAGAGTTCACAGCACAAAGGGCCCCCAGTAAGAGGCCCCCTGTCTGTATTAGCTCAAGCGGACGATCCCGAGACGGCTGTTGAACAGCTTAGATGGGTCGTAGCTAGGAGCACTCTGCACCTTGGTCAAGTCGTCGACGCCATACATCTCCAGCACCTTCTGAGTAACGCAGTCGATGCGGTAGTTGAGGCCGTTCCACTTGCTTGAGTCCAGGCGAATATCAACACTCACGGGGTCAACGCCCTCGAAGCCCTCTCCACAGTCGTCGAAGATTAGAACTCGTAGGCAGATGGTGAGCCAGCTCATGTCCTCAGTGATCTCGTGCGTCTTGTTGGCCGAGACCTGAAGGCCGTATCCTGTCATGCCGAAGCAGTGGGCCAACTCAAGCAGCTCAATGGACTCGGCCAGGTAGTTGTTGGCGTAGCGCGGGCGCCCCTTCTGAAGGATCGTCGTCAGTGCGGCTTCGATCCCCTCGTGTCTGCAGTTCTTCCAGCCAGCCTTACTGACTACGCTGTTCAGTGAGATGACGTAGCTAGTCCATTGGTCTGGATGGATCTCTGGAAACAGGCTCGCGTATTCGTCTAGCAGCTCTTTCTGGCTGAAGACAGAAAGCAGGTGATCGTAGTCGCCGATAACAGAGCCCCACTGGCGCTTAAAGAGAACCGAGTCTTTGATGTACTCCGGAAGGTTCGATAGCAGGCGCTCGTGGCTGTCTTTAAGACAGGCATCGATCCGATCTGCAATTGCGGGCGTGTCCACAACGTGCTGGAAGAAGCTATTGTTAGCTGCCAGCTCGCGGTAGTTTGGCCAAAGCTCAGAGAAGGCGACGATGCGCTCATCACTGATGGCATCTGGGTGGACGTAGCCGCTGAAAGCAAGGATAAGCTTTTGACTACCGTGTCGAGCCGCCATCTGTTGACCGTGTACCTCTCTGTAGTAGGTCGATAGCTTGTTGTTGCGAGCCTTGTTGATCAGGTCCAGGTCGCTGTCGCTCATGCCCAGGTTGATCCACTCGATCAACTGGACGCGGTTGCGTGCGATCCGGTTCTGGATGTTGCGGAACAGGTCGTTCCCAACAAGGCTGTTGTACTTGCTGCCGGAAGATGGCTCCCCAGCGAATACTGTGCGACCAAAGTGTGGTAGCGTCGTGAAGCGGTCAGCTACGAAGTCGTAGAAGAGCAGCTCCCCTCGGATGGTGTAGCTCCGGTCAGGTCCGGCCAGTGACGGTCCGTTGTAGCCGTCATAGTCGACGTTTGATGGCAGCCCCTTGGTTGCAGCGAATAGATTGGAGACAACCTCCTCGCGTGTTGGGATGCTTGAGCTCCCTGTGTTGGCTGTGATGGCCATGATGTTTTCCTCCTTCGTATAGGGCTCGCGTGGCCCGTTCGTTACTCACCAATTAGAGACCCGCCCTCGCCTGCAAGAAGAAAAGGCCTTGCGGCCTCTTCTTCACTGCTTGCGCTTCTTGAGCCACTCCTGTGCAGCCTGGTCTACGCAGTTGGCGATCACGGTGTGGTTGTTCAGGTCCATGTCAGCCTCGCTCATGTAGCTCCCACTAAAGAGCATGCGAGAGATGTCGCTGTTCACCAGCATGATGGTCGAGCTCCGCCTTCCACTTGTTCCATCTGCGGCCGTCAGGATGACGTCGACGTCCAGAGCCATGTTTGGGAAGACATCGAGCCCGTGCCTGTCGTAGATGATCACGTCGACCTCACCAATGACGATGTCTGTCGGCTTGAGCTTGGGGTTGGCCTTGGCGATACTCCGAACTCGTCCGGTGCGTCGATTGGCGACGATTGTTGCGGTGCGCAACTCCCGCGCTCTTGCAGCCTTAAACGGTCGGCGCGCTTTCTTCTGCACCCAGCTGTCAAAGCTGCAGGCAATATTGCCGGAGATCAGATTCCGAGTCAGGATCAGATGCTCCAGCATCTCGACGGGTGTTAGCTCCGCCTCTTCATGTGTTACAGCCATAGCTGCACCTCCCTTCTATTTGGGCCAGCGCCCTCTTGTCCGCCTCGCTGGGCGGTCTTTGTTACGCCTGAATTAGAGTCCCCCAGTACGAGCCGTCCACCGGTATAGTTCCCGAGTAACAAGAGGCAGCGACGACGCTGCTCTAGAAGGAGGAATACATGCTGACACAAGCAACCTACGCAGCCCTCGTGGCTGAACTTAATGCAGCCAGCAAGGCTTACTACGTGGACGATGCCCCGGTCATGCCGGATACGGTCTACGACAAGCTCTACAAGGATTTGGAGGCCTACGAGGAGGCGCACCCGGATCAGATCGACCCCAACTCACCAACCCAGCGAGTTGGCGACGCACCTGTAGCTAATCTAGCCAAGGTGACTCACGCCAGCAAGATGATGAGCCTGACCAACACCTACAACGCCGACGAGCTTCGCGCCTTTGATGAGCGAGTCCGTCGCGAGACTGGACTTGATGTAGTCGACTACGACTGCGAGCTCAAGATCGACGGCTTGGCCATCTCACTCATCTACAGGCAGGGTGACCTAGTGCTTGCTGCGACACGCGGCGACGGCTTCGTTGGAGAAGACGTTACCGCTAACGTACGCACCATCTACTCGATCCCTAAGCGACTCAAAGATCCGATCGACGCGGAGTTCCGCGGGGAGATCTACATGCCCAAGCGCTCCTTTGCTGCATCAAATGCAGACCGGGTGGCAGAAGGTCAAGCTCCCTTTGCTAACTGCCGTAACGCAGCGGCCGGATCCCTGCGCCAACTAGATCCCAAGGTAACGGCCAAGCGTAAGCTGGACGCCTTTATCTACACCATGCTGTCAGACCAGGTGCCTAGCACCCAGGCTGAAGCTCTTGCAGTCATGGGTGACTACGGCTTCAACGTGGAACCCAACTTCCGAGTCTGCAAGGGGATCGACGCGGTCATCGCCTTCATAGAGGAATGGGACGCTAAGCGCAAGGATCTGGGATACGACACAGATGGCGTCGTGATCAAGGTCAACGACTTGGTACTCCAGGCCAAGATGGGCGTTAACTCCAAAGCTCCACGCTGGGGCACCTCCTACAAGTTCGAGGAGGAGGAATTCCACACCCGCCTGATCGGCATCGAGTGGCAGGTCTCACGCAACCGCACACTGAGTCCCGTAGCTGTCCTTGCGCCTGTAACCATTGCAGGCACAGTGGTTCAGCGCGCTACCCTGCACAACCTGGACTTCATCAAGTCCCTGGACGTACGACCAGGCTCAACAGTCATCGTCAAGAAGGCTGGAGAAGTCATTCCCAAGGTCATCGGCCTAGTTGCAGCGCTGCAGCCAGATGAGGAGTTCACTGCTCCAACACACTGCCCAGCCTGTGACGCGCCGGTCGTGGTTGACGGCATCCAGCTCAAGTGCACCAACACGGACTGTCAGTCATCGCGCCAGCGTGCTATTGAGCACTTCGCTCGCCGTGACGGCATGAACGTTGTTGGACTGGGCGACAAGATCGTTACCCAACTGATCGACGCAGGCTTGATCTCATCCTACCTGGACCTGTATCAGCTACAGAAGCAGGACCTGGTCCAACTCGACAAGTTCGGTGACCGCAAGGCACAGCGTCTGCTCGACGAGATCGAAAAGACCAAGTCACGCAGCCTTGACCATGTGCTTGCAGCTATGGGGATCCCATTCGTGGGGCTCTCAACTGCCAAGGTTATTGCCAATTACCACACCCTGTCTGACCTTAAGACAGTGACGGCCGACGACTTAACACAGCTCGACGGCATCGGCCTCGAGACTGCAAGTGCTATAGCCGCGTGGACACAGGAGCATGCAGCCGTCATCGATGGATTGATCGAAGCAGGCGTTAACCCGCCACTGACTGCATCAGCTACAGCTGCGGCAACGCTATCTGGCACCTACGTGATCACCGGGACCTTTGCTAGCTACAGCCGAGAGGAGCTCAAGCAACTCATCGAAGCGCGTGGCGGCAAGGTTTCTGGCTCTGTCTCATCCAAGACCAGCTACTTGATCGCGGGCGACAAGGCCGGGTCTAAGCTCGCTAAGGCGACAGACCTCGGTGTGACTGTTCTAACTGAAGACCAGGTGGCTGACCACCTAGGACTCTGAGTTGAGCACCCACTCGGGTGCTCTTTTTGCGTTGTAACGCGGTTTTGGGGGCTCATGCAAAAAGGCGATAGCTAGGGGCTTGACAGAGGCCCCGGCCTATGTTACAATGGAGACAAGAATACGGCTGCGGGCCGACCATATACTTGGGCTGTAATTCAATACGACCCAGGAGGTACACAATGACGCAGCTCAACGAATTCAGCACCGTTGCGGAGATCAAGGAATTTCTGGACCAGCACGGTGTGGCCTACGCTAAGAGGGCTAAGAAGGGCGACCTCATCAGACTGATGCAGGCCGTTCAGGTCGAGAACACAAGAAAAGAGGAGACCGCCGTGGAACTAATGTCCCCCGCTGACATCCAGCGCAGCCGATACATAGAGCTCCTGCTTCAAGACCACGACAGCTTCGTTCGGAGGGTGGATGACTACATCTTCTTGCGAGGCAGTGTGGACGACGCAGATCCGACGCCAACCGCAAACACACAGCCAGACACCATCGAGTCCGACTTCACTGTCCATGTTGAAGACGAGGAGCCTCGGCTGGAACAAGAAGAGCTAGAGGTAACAGAGCCTGAGCTTCAAGAGGACCCACAGCCTGTAGCTGATACAGAAGAGGTTGACAGCACAGAGGCCCAAGAAGATCCAGTCTTTAATCTGG
>ERZ650312.1055-NODE-1055-length-15567-cov-34.848311_pt1 | contig 15567 bp, 17 predicted proteins | sample MGYA00376248_ERZ650312 | MGnify/ENA primary metagenome ERZ650312 (study PRJEB26733, sample SAMN07839316) | wastewater metagenome | biome: urban; feature: wastewater treatment plant; material: waste water | place: USA: North Carolina | collected 2016-07-28 ... | reverse complement strand
GAAGGATTCGAACCTTCGAAGGCAGAGCCGTCAGATTTACAGTCTGATCCCTTTGACCGCTCGGGAATCCCTCCGTTCAAGAGATGCGCATTATGATCTCACACCCCGATCTCGTCAACACTTTTCTGGCAAAAAATTTGGATATTTTTTCAAAAAATACATTAGCCATTGTTTTTACAACAAAAAACCCGTCAACTTTCGTCAACGGGTTTTGACCAAACCGGCCACGGCGCAAGCATCAAGCCGCTTTGCCAGAGATGATCAGGTATTTCTTCATCAGTTGATCTTCAGTTTCTTCGTGGTTCGGATCAAGCGGAATGCAGTCAACCGGGCACACCTGCTGGCATTGCGGCTCATCATAGTGGCCCACGCACTGGGTACAGAGGTTAGGATCGATCTGATAGATTTCCTCACCCTGCGAGATGGCATGGTTGGGGCATTCCGGCTCACAGACATCGCAATTGATGCATTCGTCGGTGATCATCAAAGACATAGTATTTTCCTCAAGTATTCACTGTTTGAATTGTGGCACTTCCCTTCCTCACTCGCAAGGAAGGGTTCAGGATTCGTCCGTCACGCGTCGCAGCAGGCCGTAATGCACCGCCCCGGCCTGTCCGCTGCGCACCAACTGCCAGCCATCCGGGATGGCCGGCCACTGACCGCACTCTATATAGATGCAGCCATCGGCGCGCACCCGCTCGGCCGCCAGCGGCAAGATGCGCGCCAGCAGTTCGGAAGCAAACGGCGGATCCAGAAAAATCACGTCAAAACTGTCACGGCAGTGCATCAGCCAGGCCAGGGCGTCGGCGCAGGTGACTTCCACCCGCGACATGCCCAGCTCACGCGCCTGATTGCGCAGCGATTGGGCGGCCGGCGCGGCTTTTTCCACCAGCATCACCCGCCGGGCGCCGCGCGAAGCGGCCTCCAGGCCCATGGCGCCGCTGCCGGCAAAGGCGTCCAGCACGTCCAGACCATCCAGCGTCTGGCCCAGCCAGTTGAACACGGTTTCGCGCACGCGGTCTGGCGTCGGGCGCAGGCCAGGCAGGTCCGGAAAGCTCAGCAGTCGCCGCCGCCACTCGCCCCCAATGATCCGCACTGTATTCTTGCCCGCCTTCGCCATGCCCACTCCTTGTGACTTCACCCTGAAACGCAACAGGGGGCAACATTATGCGCCCCCCGTGCCGAAGAAGAAACCTTCTTGCTCAAACAGCTGTATGGATGCCAGCCGACTGACGGCGGGCTGATTCGGTCATGGCGCCGGCTTGGGCCCCACCCGCACCTGACTGAGCGCCGCCAGGCTCAAGCGGCGCTTCCAGGCGTCGCGCACTTGCGCCAGCGTCACCGCCGCCACCTTGTCCGGGTAGCGGTTCAGCCACTCATTGGGCAGATCGTACTGTCCCAGCATCGACACATAGCCCATCAGCTTCAGATTGCTGTCCAGCCGCAACGGAAAACCGCCAATGATATGGCGCTTGGCCTGGGCCAGTTCGTCTTCGCTCGGGCCCTCGGCAATAAACTGGGCGACGGTGTCTTCCACCACTTTCAGCGCGGTGTCCGCCTGAGCGTTGCGCGTGCTCAGCGCAATTTCAAACTCGCCGGCCTGCTCCATCGGGCTGAAATGGCTGGAAACACCATAGGTCAGCCCACGCTTGTCGCGCACCTCTTTCATCAGCCGCGAATCAAAACCGCCGCCGCCCAACACATAGTTGCCGACCAACAAGGGAAAATAATCCGGGTCGTCGCGCCGCAGCACCGGCATGCCCAGGAACAAATGGGTTTGTGTGCCGCTGTGCAACAGCTGCTCGCGCCCGCCCTGCGCTGGCGCAGACACCGGCGGAATTGGCTTGAGCGCGTCCGCGCCGGCCGGCAGGCGGGCGGTGAGCTGCTCGGCAATACGTTCGGCGTCGGCGCGGCTGATGTCGCCCACCAGCGACACCACCGCGCGCCGGGCGGTGTAATGCGCGCGCCAGAAGCGCAGCACATCGTCGCGGCTGATGCGGCGCACGCTGTCAGCGTTGATGCGCGCCGACAAGGCGTAGGGATGCGCGCCATACATCAGGCGGCGCAAGGCGCGCTCGCCGCGCCCGGCCGGATCGTCTTCCGCCTCGCGCAACGCAGTCAGCATCTGGGCTTTTTCTCGCGCCAGCAGCGCAGCCGGAAAGTTGGGCCGCGCCAGCATATCGGCCAACAAGGCCAGCGCCGGCTCGCGCTGCGCCGGGTCGGACAAGGTGCGCAAGCCAACCCCTGCGCGCTCGATATCACTGGAGCCGCTCAGTTGCGCGGCCAAGTCGGCCAGACGCGCCTTGATGGCCTCTTCGCTCAGCGCATCAGTGCCAGCGTCAAGCAAGGTCAGCGTCAGGTCAGAGACACCCGGCTTGTCGGCGCTGTCGCGGCGGTTGCCGGCGTCAAAATCCACCCGCACATCCAGCAAGGGATTGTCGTGGCTGGCGACAAACAGCACCTTGGCGCCGTGCGCCGTTTGCCAGCGTTGAATGTCCACCGCCTGCGCCGGCGTCAGCCAGCCCAGGCTGATCAATAGCAGGGCAGCCCCTGCGCGCCAGTTAGCGAACATGTGCGCCTCCTCCAGTCAAGGGCGCCGCTGGCGCCTGGCCGGGCGGCGTGGCCTGAGCGGCCAGCACGGCCACGGTCAGGCGATCGTCAGTCAGATAACGGCGGGCGGCGGCCTGCACCTGCGCTGGCGTCACCGCGTCCAGCCGACGGTCGATTTCGGCGTCATCGCGCCAGGAAAACCCCAGAGCTTCCAATTGGCCAATTTTCATGGCCTGGCCAAACATCGAGTCTTTTTCATAGACCCGCGCAGCTTTCAGCTGGGTGCGCACCCGCGCCAGTTCGGCTTCGCTGACGCCTTCGCGCGCCAGCTTGCCCACCTGGCTGCGCAGGGCGGCTTCCAGTTGGGCGGTGGTCTTGCCCTCGGCCGGCGTGGCGATGACGGTAAACAGGCTGGCGCCGCGCCCGCTCATGTCGTAGCTGGCGCCCACGCTGCTGGCCAGGCGCTGTTCACGCACCAGGGTGCGCGGCAAACGCGAGGCGGCATGGCCATCCAGCACGGCGGCCAGCATATCCAATGCGTAAGGGTCTACTTCATTCAGTTGGCTCAGGCGCGGCGCCGGCCAGGCTAGCGCCACATAGCTTTGCTGGGCGGGCAGTTTCAGCGTCAGCCGGCGCTCGCCGTATGGGCTGGGCTCGGGCAACACCGCGCGCGCCGGCAGGGTGCGCGCCGGGATGCGGCCATAGTGCTGCTCGGCCAGCTGAAACACCGCCTTGGGATCGACATCGCCCACCACCACCAGGGTGGCGTTGTTCGGCGCGTACCAGCGTTCACGCCACTGGCGCAGGTCGTCGGCGCGCATGCGCTCCAGGTCGGCCATCCAGCCGATCACTGGCTGGCGCGCCGGATTGGCGGTGATGGCCGCCGCGTACAGCTGCTCAAACAGCACGCCAGTGGGCTGGTCTTCGGTGCGCTGGCGGCGCTCTTCACGAATCACGCTGATCTCGCTGGCAAAATCCGCCTCGGCGATGTTCAAATGCGCCATGCGGTCTGCTTCCAGCGCCATCGCCTCGCCCAGGGTGTGGTTGGCCAGTTGCTGGAAATACACCGTGTAATCCTTGCTGGTGAAGGCGTTTTCCTTGCCGCCCAGCGCGGCAATGCGGCGGGAGAACTCACCCGCAGGCACTTTCGGCGTCCCTTTGAACATCATGTGCTCCAGCGCGTGCGACACGCCGGTGATGCCGGACACTTCGTCCACACTGCCTACCCGATACCACAGTTGCGACACGGCCACCGGCGCGCGGCGGTCTACCTTGACCACCACTTTCAGGCCATTGGCCAGCGTGGCTTCCTGTGGCGCATCGGCCCAGACCGGCGCGGCGCACAAGGCGGCGGACAGGCTCAACACCGCGCCCAAACGGAGGGATTGAGACATGGTTTTCCCGTTCTCCATGAAAACTTATTACAATCGCAGGCAAGATGCCGTCAGACTTGCGTCTGCACAGGTGCGCATCATGAACCAAACGCCGGGAAGTTGACACCCTGACACCATGTTTAGTTTCTTCAAGAAAAAACCCAAACCCGAAGACCTCGCTGCGCCGCAAGCCGCGGCCACGCCTATTGCCGAAGCCACTGCGCCGGTCAACCCAAGCACGGCCGAGCCGCTCGCCCCGGCCGCGCCGGCGGTGATCGCTGCGCCAGCGCCGGCCGTAACGCCGGTCGAGCCAGAAGCGCCGCGCAAGCAGAGCTGGACCGAACGGCTGAAAGCCGGCCTATCGAAAACCCGCGACAAGCTGGGCAAATCGCTGGCCGGGCTGTTTGGCGGCGGCAAGATCGACGAAGACCTGTACGAAGAGCTGGAAACCGTGCTGCTGACCGCCGATATGGGCGTGCCGGCCACCATGCACCTGCTCAAGGACGTGCGCGAGCGGGTCACCCTGCGCGGGCTGAAAGACGCCAGCGAACTCAAACAGGCGCTGAAGGATTCGCTCAGCGAGCTGATCGCCCCGCTGCAAATCCCGCTGGACACCAGCGGTCACCAGCCGTGCGTGATCATGCTGGCTGGCGTCAACGGCGCCGGCAAAACCACCTCGATCGGCAAGCTGGCCAAATACTTCCAGAGCCAGGGCAAGAGTGTGTTGCTGGCCGCCGGCGACACCTTCCGCGCCGCCGCGCGCGAACAGCTGATGGCCTGGGGCGAGCGCAATAATGTCACGGTGATCGCCCAGCAGGGCGGCGACTCTGCCGCAGTGTGCTACGACGCCATCCAAGCGGCGGTGGCGCGCAAGATCGACATCGTGCTGGCCGACACCGCCGGCCGCCTGCCCACCCAACTGCACCTGATGGAAGAAATCCGCAAGGTCAAACGGGTGATCGACAAGGCGCTGCCTGGCGCGCCGCACGAGGTGATTCTGGTGCTGGACGCCAATATCGGCCAGAACGCGCTGACCCAGGTAAAAGCCTTTGACGACGCGCTGGGCCTCACCGGCCTGATCCTCACCAAGCTGGACGGCACCGCCAAGGGCGGGGTAATTGCCGCCATCGCCCGCGAGCACCCGGTGCCGTTGCGCTTTATCGGCGTGGGTGAAGGGCTGGACGATCTGCGCCCCTTCCTGGCGCGCGACTATATCGACGCCCTGTTTGACTGAGCCGGCGCGGACACAACCATGATCCAATTCGACAACGTCACCAAACGCTATCCAGGCGGCATCGACGCCTTGAAAAACCTGTCGTTCAAGGTAGAAAAAGGCGAAATGGTGTTTCTGGCCGGCCACTCCGGCGCCGGCAAATCCACCCTGCTGCGGCTGGTGGCCGGCATTGACCGCGCCACCAGCGGCACAGTGCTGGTCAATAACCAGAATCTGGGCAAGCTGGGCGGCACGCAACTGTCGTTCATGCGCCAGCACATCGGCCTGGTGTTTCAGGACCATAAAATCCTGTTTGACCGCTCGGTATTCGACAATGTCATGCTGCCGCTGGACATCATCGGCTTCGAGCCGCGCGAGGCCGCCAAGCGCGTGCGCGCCGCGCTGGACAAGGTTGGCCTGCTCGACCGGGAAAAATCCAACCCCATCCGTCTGTCCGGCGGCGAACAACAGCGCCTGTGCATCGCCCGCGCGGTGGTGCACCGCCCGTCCATCCTGCTGGCCGACGAACCGACCGGCAATCTGGACCGCGACTACGCCCATGACATCATGGAGCTGTTCCGCTCATTCAATCAGGTGGGCGTCACCGTGCTGGTGTCCGCCCACGATGAAATGCTGATGCACACCTATGGCCGGCGCATCATCCGGCTTGCACAGGGACATCTGACCCCATGAAACATCTGCTCTACCTGCACGGCCGCGCCGCCCGCCAGGCGCTACGCACCCTGTTGCGCCAGCCGCTGGGCAGCCTGCTCAGCCTGTTCATGCTGGCCGTGGCCATCAGCCTGCCGCTGGGGCTTTATCTGACCGTGGCCAGCCTGGCCAGCTGGAGCAATGGCCTGGCCGCCTCGCCGCAGATCACCCTGTTCATGGAACTCAACGCCGACCGGGCCGACGTGGAAACCGTCAACCAGACGCTCAAGCAGCACGCACTGGTGCACTCGCATCGCTTTGTCAGCAAGGAAAGCGCGCTGAAAGACCTGATGGCGCGCAATGGCCTCGCCGAAGTCACCGACGGCCTGGCCGGCAACCCGCTGCCGGATGCGTTTATCGTCAGCCCCAAGGACACCGAACCCGAAGCACTGGAGCGGCTGCAAAAAGAACTGTCCGGCCTGCCGATGGTGGAAACCAGCCAATTTGACGCCGGCTGGGCGCGCAAGCTGCACAGCCTGCTCACCCTGGGCCACCAGTTGACCATCCTGCTGGGGGCGGCCTTGGGCATTGCCCTGGTGCTGGCCAGCTCCAACACCATCCGCCTGCAGATTCTGGCCCGGCGCAATGAAATCGAAGTCTCCAAACTGATTGGCGCCACCGATGGCTTTATCCGCCGGCCGTTCATGTATTTTGCCGTATTCCAGGGCGTGCTGGCCGCACTGGTGGCCTGGGGATTGAGCGCCTGGCTGATTGCCACCGCCAACCCGGCTGTGGCCGAGCTGGCCGCGTTGTACAACAACCACGCCACCCTGCGTCAGCTGGCGCCAGAAGAAGTCGCCGCCCTGCTGCTGGGGGTGGCCACCCTGGCCGCACTGGGCGCCCGCCTGGCCACCGGCCATGTACTGCGTGAGATGGAACCATCCTGAATCTGCCGGGTCTTGTTCGCCACCCATCCGGGCACTGCGCCGTCCGACCCCGGACGGCGCAGCCAGCCAGCTCTGCCAGCGGCCATACCCTTGCCGACCAAGGGGTTTTCCGCCACACGACCCGCTGACGCTGACAAAAGTCATCCCACCCAGGGCCGTCTGATTGAGGCATAGTGGCAGGCTATCAACACCATTGAAAAATTTTTTGCCGGAACTCGTTCGACACTTTGGCACTCTCAGACTGCGAGTGCTAAGATTGGCTGAACACAGGAGCTTGTCCACCTTATGAGCGCTACGTTTGCCTTGCCCATCCCGGCTGCCGCCGGCAGCCTTGAACAGTACATCCAGACTGTCAACAGCGTGCCGATGCTAAGCCAGGAGGAAGAAACCGAACTGGCCACCCGCCTGCACCAGCACAACGACCTGGACGCCGCCCGGCGTTTGGTGATGTCGCACCTGCGCGTGGTGGTGTCCGTCGCTCGCGGTTATTCTGGCTACGGCCTGCAACAAGCCGACCTGATTCAGGAAGGCAATATCGGCCTGATGAAAGCCGTGAAGCGTTTTGAGCCGCAGCGCGGCGTGCGGCTGTTTTCGTTCGCCATCCACTGGATCAAGGCGGAAATCCACGAATTCATCCTGCGCAACTGGCGTCTGGTGCGCGTGGCCACCACCAAGCCGCAGCGCAAGCTGTTTTTCAACCTGCGTTCGATGAAATCCGGCTTTGCCGCGCTGAGCGACAAAGAAGCCCGCCAGATCGCCGAAGACCTTGGCGTCAAGCCAGAAGAAGTGCGCGAAATGGAAACCCGCATGAGCGGCCAGGACGTGGCGCTGATGGCGGACGACAACGACGACGAAGGCGGCTACGCGCCGATTGACTGGCTGGCCGACGCCGAAAACGAACCCACCCGCCAGATCGAGAAAAAAGCCTTCGACCGCCTGCAACGCGAAGGCCTGGAACACGCGCTGTCCACGCTGGACGCCCGCAGCCGCCGCATTGTCGAATCGCGCTGGCTGGCCGACGACGGCGGCCTGACCCTGCACGACCTGGCGGCGGAATACGGCGTGTCGGCGGAACGGATTCGCCAGATTGAAGCCAAGGCGCTGCAGAAGATGAAGCAGGCGCTGGTGGTGGCGTAGCGGCAACACAGCGGAGATCGCCATGATTGACTTCGATGAGGCGATACACATCGCCCAAGAGAATGTCGTAAAGCTGGTGAAGGGCGCCAAAAACCTGGTGCTGGAAGGCGCCCTGATCTCTGCAGACAACACGCGTTATGAAGTCACCATCAGCTATGAGCTTGAAGGAGACGATCCCCCTCCGGCCCCAGACAGCGCAAAAGACAACGCCGCCAATTTGATGGCGCTGATTGCCATCATGAAAAAGCGCAGAGAATGCAAAGTTTTTTTTGTGGACAGCCAAAGCGGACAGTTCAGAGGCTTCAGGCGCGATACTGAGGGCTGATTCTTGGGCAAGAAGAAGTTGATCATCGACACCAATCTTCTCCTTCTTCTTGTCATTGGTGCAGTAGAAGGTGGCCGACATATACAAAACTCGAAACGCCTGAACAAATTTACCCTCCAGGACTACGATGCCATTCTTGATGTGATGGCCAGCCACCAAGAAATATGCATCACCCACTACATTGCCACCGAAGTGTCCAACTTGATCGACCTGACCGGCTACGCATCCAGACTTGCCTATGAAACGGCCAGAATCCTGTTCTCGCAATTCACACAGATTCTTCCAACGTTACTTCAGATTGCGCCCAAGACACATTTCTGGCGTATGGCCTCACCGATAGCTCACTGGTGAGACTGGCAGCTGATCACACCATACTCACAGACGACCAAAGGCTCTTTGGCGCATTCTTCTCCGCCTGTGCAGAAAATATCCTTCCTTTTGAAGTGGTTCGCAGAGTACGTGAGTAAACAGCAAGAAGCCCCCTACCCATGAAATGAGCAAGGGGCGTTCTCGTTCAAAAGCTACTCATTGCTGGCAGCCTCAAACACGGCGGGCGAACCTACCGTAAAAATGGTCAGAAGCGCCCCAGCCCGCTTCCAGGCGAAGCGGCAATTGGCTCGACCACTTCCTGCACAAGCTTCCATCTCGGGCCGACCCTGGCAACGATCATCTCCCTGCATGCATTGATCGGCATCTGGCATACGCCGTGGCTTCCAGCCGGCATTCAGCAATTTGATGCGCACCTTTGCGTAATCCTCCCCTTGCTTGAACTTTGGCATGCTCTCTGCCTGAGCCAGTGCTGACCCAGCCACCATCATAAGCGCACAAAGCCCCAAAGACAGACACCGCCATTTACCAAAAATAGACATACCAAAACTCCATATTAAATATTGAAGACCACCATTTTCCAGAAATGGGTCAGTACATTTCAACATAGGCTGCTGACAGGATACGTCACTCACTCAAGAGCTGGCGCATAATTTTTCGACGAACGCATAGCACAGTAGAGCGCGTTATCTCACAGTAAGCACGCACCTGCAGAGCAGATCACACATACGCCAAACAGATTTAGCGACCATATTCAGCAGCCATGCTCAGCATCAGTACAAAAGCGCCAATCCACACTGCAAAATAAGCCATATTGTGTTTTAGCGCTTTGGCACGCTGAAACAGATACACGGGCACCAACCACACCCAACCCTTGAATTTTTCAGTATTCAATCCGCCTTCCTGCAGACGCTTTTCATCCCAGAACGACAAGCCAATGTTCAAGGCAATGGTCACATACCAGAACTTGTTATGCGCCATGGCCAACTCAATGAGATGGTCATTTCCATGATAAACAAACCCTGCCACCAGGCCTTCCAGAATAAAGCCCAGCACCGGGGCAAACGCCAGCACCCACACCAGCGTGTTGTTGACATGCTCGCCAGTCAATGGTGGCGGCGCGCTGTCATCCAGATGCACACGTAGCTCGGTGTTTTCAATTTTCATCCAGTCAGGCATGCCCTTGCACCAGACGGCAGCGCCATGGGTGAGCTTTCCTTCTTTAATCAATGCGATGATTTGCGCCTCGGGCACACCGCCCTTGCGCTGTCCTTCGCTTTCGTAGAACCACTGCTTGTCAGATTGGTTTTGCGTTACGGCGTCCATGATCTCTCCTGATCGGGATATCGAGGTAAATGCAGAAAGCCACCAGCAGACTGGCTGGCTGGCAAAGGCACGATGCATGGACAATTAAAACAGAATGGACTGACAGGTAGAGTCGTATATGTGTGACCGTTTATCTTTAGTACAAATGAAGATAAATAGAAAAAACCCAGAGATTAAAAATCTAGCTCTGGGTTTTTGAGTAGTGACGATTGGGTATATTTGAATTTAGTCCATAACAAACTGGACCTCTACGCGGCGATTTTTCGAGTCGGACGGATGTAACCCCTCAAGTGGCCGGGACTCCCCATAACCAGCTACAACAATACGTTTTAATGCCTGATCATCAAGCGTGCCAACCAAAGCTCGGCGAGCTTCACGAGCACGAGCAGCAGAAAGAGTAAAATTATCATCATACACAGTACAAAAGCGCTGGTAATCGGTAACAGGCTGCTTGACTGGTAAGTTATCAGTATAGCCCTCTACTAAAATGCGCGCCTTCGGGCTACTCCTCAGAAATTGTGCTAATTGGCCTTGCACTGCCTCAACAGCAGCTCGGGCCTCAGAGGTAAGACAGGCGCTGCCGCGAGTAAATACGCCATCACGTAGCGTGAGTCGATTGGTCTTCTGATCAAGCGCCATCAACTCAGTTGCTCCAGGCTTGCTAAGCATTTCACTAAGCGCCTGTGTTACCTTGACGATAGGATCATTCATAGATCCCTTCGTTTTGGCCAGCTCTTCCTGATAGTGTCTTTCACTCATGCTTTTCTGTAACACGGAAACGACCAGCAGTAGCATGACCACAGCCATGACACCAGCCATGAGGTCAGAAATGGCGATCCATTCACTTGGCTTGTCTTTCATGGCGTTCAATCGCTTTCAGTTAGTACAGGGTCTGCCAGCTTTGTTGCTTTAGTGTATGAACTCAGATCATCTCGTAAATTTCGAAGCTCCGCCAAAATCGCCAGCTGTTGTGCAGTAAGAGCACCTAAGGGAGAGAGAGCAGAAATCAGTTCCTGCTGCTTATTAGGCAAGGTTCTGAGCGGCTCTAATGCAGCAGGTAGCTCCACTGAACTGATGGCACTTAACTTTTGAAGCTCCACCAGAATCGCCTGCTGCTGTGCAGGAAGAGCACATAGGGGAGAAAGAGCAGAAATCAGTTCCTGCTGTTTACTAGGCAAGGTTCTCAGTGGCTCTAATGTAGCAGGTAACTCAACCAGATTAGTAGCAATCTGCTCCATGCTGCCAATTGATTTATCGAGGCTTTTCCCAATCCCGCGCATATGTTGACCAGAGTCAGACACTGAACGTAACCCATCTTCAATTGGTCGAGTCAACTTACTGACCATTTCACTGGTTGCTGCAATATTTTCGTTCAAAGATCCACTAGACACAGTAAATTCATTCGCCGCTCGCTGCTGAATTTCAAGCGCCTTATTGATGGAAGTTTTAACCTCACTCATTGTTGCCTTAACGTCAGAAGACAGTACACCAAGAGCAGTAGATATCTCTCTTGTTGCATTCCCAAGCTGTGTGCTACCACGCTCCAATGTTTCAGAAGCCTGAGTACTCATATTATGAATTGCAGCGCCTAGATCTTTACGCACATTATCAAGCACTTCTGTAAATTGGCCTTTAAAAGTATCAATTGCACTTACCAACTCATTGGCACCAGCTCCTACCTTATCAGCACCATCCGCCATGCTCTGAGATGCCATAGCCATACGTTGTGCAGCTTCAGCCATATTTTCGACAACGCCTTGAGTTCCCTCAGTAAACTGCACCATTGCAGTACTGGTAATCTGGGTCATGGCATGAATCTGCCCAAGGTCATCACGAATATCTTTGATTTTCCCATCTGAATATTTCTGGGCATGCTGATGTAAAGATTTATTGCTCTCCATCAATTGAGCAATCTGCTCAGCAAACCCAGCAACCATCGTAGCACTGGTAATCTGAGTCACGGCATGAATCTGACCAAGATCATCACGAATACTTTTGATTTTCCCATCTGAGTACTCCTGGGCATGTTGACACAATAATCTGTTGCTCTCCATCAGTTGAGCAATCTGCTCAGCAAACCCAGCAACCATCGCAGCACTGGTAATCTGAGTCACGGCATGAATCTGTCCAAGATCATCACGAATGTCTTTGATTTTTCCATCTGAATATTCCTGGGCATGTTGATGCAAAGATTTATTGCTTTCCATCAGTTGAACAGTCTGCTCAGCAAACCCAGCAACCATTTTACTGGATGCACCATCAATTTGGTCGAACAACGCTTTTTGCTTGACTGCTTCTGCAAAAGACTGCTCCTGCTTTCGCTTCTCCAGCTCAACTTTCACCTTGCCAATAACCCATGCCAGGCGCTTTTCCTCAAAACGTGTCAATTCACTCCAAATCTTGAGCAAGACAAAGCCAGTAATACCCCAAGTTGATGTTTTAAATTTAGTGCCCAGCCCTTGCAGCAAGCCTAACAAATCCTGCATGCTATTTGCTGCACCACTTGCACTTAAAGCATCCGCTTGGCCAAGAATATTCGATGCATGATTAAGCGCCAAACCTAAGCCAAGAAAAGTGCCTAACAAGCCAACAACCAATAGCATGCCTGGCATGATTTCAGCCAGTTTTTCCGGGGCTGTTGCCACTGCATGCCAGAGGTCAGTTACACTACCATGCTCAATATCCAGATCATCACTGGAGTCATCAGGTGTTCCTCGATTCCATTTCTTCTCCCACGATGCAGGATGCGCAGATCGATGTGCACTAATGATGGTAACCCCCATCATCAATAAAATAATGACAAGAAACACCATTTGTAGAGAGTCGTTCAATTGTGGCAATAAAAAGCCAAGAATTTCGCTCGGGTTCATACAGTGACCTCCAAAATTTCTTTCATACGATTCTCAGATTCTCTCTGGAAAATATTGGCATAGCCAGTAACCAACGACTGATCTTCCTCCGCCAAGTCCTTAAACTTCTTGTTGTTTTCTGCACAATCAATCAGAAGCTTGCCAATATGTGCGCCATCCTCAAGCAAGTAACTACGATCTTCCTTTTCAATTTGTTCCGGTGTTTTTTCCAACAATTGCAAAAAGCCTTCGGCAGCACCAACATAGCGCTTGATATCACGCTGCTGAGTATCCAGCTCATCAAGAGCCTGTTTTTGCACAGGCACTTCAGCCTCAAGTCTAGATAGCTCTACTGACTCTTCAGTAGACAGCTCAATTTGAATTTTTTTGGCATGGCCCAATCTTTTCAGCAGCATATTATCTTTGGCATAATTACGGTTACTGGTGTTCCATTGCTCCTCCAATACGTCAGCACGCTTAGCCCAAGATGCGATAAGCTCTTCAAAAACAAAGGGAGTAAGTTTTTTACCATAACGCTCAGTCAGCAGACGATCCAAGCGCACAGCAGCCTCCTTGCTAAGCTCTGGCTTTGCTTTAATAAGATCAGAAGCAATGCGCACAAGGAACAAATCATCGGCACTCAAATCATCTACATTTTTTGCTACACGGAATTTCTTGTCAGCCATATTAAGTAGCTTTTGTGTAGCACGGAGACGAAGATAATGCTCAAAATCGGTTGGAGCAGCATCAATAGTATCTGCCAAGTCCTTCTTTGCAATCTCAAAATCATTGATGGCTGACGCCAGTTCTAACTGGTGCCGTTGGTCTTCTGAAACGACTTCACGTTCAGCAAAACGAAGATTTTCCTGATGCTGTTTGGCAACACCAAGCTCATCAGCAGAAAGCAGGCCATCCTCCTGCTCGGTTTGCTGCCCAGGCTTAGCTTTCTGCCAGCGTTGAGCCAACTCGATCGCCCATTTGATCGCAGCATCAACTTTTTTGGCAATTGGCGAATCTTCAAATGCAATCAATGCGCCCAAGCCTTTGTCGAGCATCGTTAACGCAGAGCTAAGCCAAGGTATCCCTACCACCTTGGCCGCTGTTTGCAATACTTTACGTGTTTGCTCGATATAAGGCTTAACCGTACGCCAAACCTCTTTTACATTATCAACAAAGCTTTCTGCTTTTTCCGCCATCCAACCTACAGCCTTGCTAGCAATGTCTTTTGTCGTCTCCCAGACTGCACTGGCTGCTCGGCTAACTGAACTGACAACTGAGCTACAAAAACTGCCTACTGAGCTCCAAAACCCCATGTCTAACTCCCTAGCAATAATTTATAAAAATACAAGTGGTTGCGCACACCAAAAAAGATATGCAATAGAAATCAATCAGAAAAACCTAGCAATTTTCTCCCAGCATCAGAGCTAACATTATCATTACTCACTACATGCTTATAACTACCAACATTACGATTTGCCGCATGAACATCGGCAATTGCCGTCTCAAAATGTCTCCATTGAACACATGGATTTTCTACATGTTCAACAAGGGCGCGAGGGAACGCTGTACGAAGAACTGTTCGGATCTCTCGGCCAGATAAGCCATCGGAAGCAATAGCACAGCGCTCAATAATAGAATCACGATCTTCTGCCAAAGGGACACCAGGCACAAGCAAGCGCTGCCACAATAGTTTTCTCCCCTCTAAATCGGGAAGTTTGAACTCAATATGGTAGCGAATACGGCTAACAAAAGCGTTATCGTAGTTTTTTGCAAAATTAGTCGCAAAAACAACAATACCATCGAAGCGCTCCAACTCAATTAGTAACGTTGAGCGCATCGCATTGATTTCATTGTCAATGCCTTGTGTGACAGAGGAAAGACGCGCACCCAGCAGAGTGTCAGCCTCATCAAAAAACAGCAGAGCGCCTTCAGCCGCAGCAGATTTGAATGCCGCAGTGATGTTTTTTGCGGTTTCACCTACGTACTTGCTTTCAAGTTCTGAGATGCCAATATGCAGGTACTGGCGCTTTAACGTACCAGCCAGCGCTTCTGCAGCCAATGTCTTACCTGTGCCCGGAGGCCCATACAGGTTGAGAATCATGTTACGGCCCATTGGGTCAACTGTGCCAAACCCCCAGTCCGTATAAATCGTCTTATGATGTCGCATGGCGCCAATTGCCTCTTCGAACATTCGACGAGTTTCAGGTGCCAACACCACATCATTCTCTAACGAAATACGGGGGCTGCGTAACTCATGGATTGATTTACCAAGAAAATTTTCAGGAATAGGTGATTCTTCCATTTTCACTCAAAGCCTTATTGTCAGTTTAGTGCAGCACACTCATGTGCCCTTGCAAAAACGATATCAAACATCATTAATCACATCAATATTCATAATAAATATACCCCCTCCCTCCCCCCTCCATCGTCAGCCTATCTTTGGTAATCACGTCAATGCTGAAAAATTTGCATCAATGCTACAAGCAAGGTCTTGCAAGTCGCTCATGATTAACGAAGCTCCAGTAATCGCTTAAGCACAGCCTGAAACACGTTGGCCGGCTGGATGGAAAGGGGATGATGGCCACAGTGCAGGCATGCAGCAGGCTCGCCCAGCAGCACATCGCCGATGGGGGTCACGATATGCCGCCAGCCGCAAGCCGGGCACTGATAAAGCAACGGGCGCGCAGCAACCGGCATGGTCACTTCTGCTCCAGGTAATCGCGCAGCACCGTCTCCAGCCGCTCGCGCAGCCAAGCCGGCTCAACAACGCGGATGCGCGGTAGCCAGAACTGGGCCAGCGGCAGAATCTGGTCTACATGGCTGATCTGGCTGCTGACGAGCAGGCCGCCACTTTCCAGCTCGCGCACCA
>ERZ650312.1052-NODE-1052-length-15595-cov-27.290283_pt1 | contig 15595 bp, 10 predicted proteins | sample MGYA00376248_ERZ650312 | MGnify/ENA primary metagenome ERZ650312 (study PRJEB26733, sample SAMN07839316) | wastewater metagenome | biome: urban; feature: wastewater treatment plant; material: waste water | place: USA: North Carolina | collected 2016-07-28 ... | reverse complement strand
ACGAGTTCCGCGCCGTGATGCAGGAAAGCCGCCGCAGCCGCCTGCGCCAGGGCGCGCTGGACTGGCAGCTGCTGCACGACATCAGCAACCCCACACGCTATGTGGAACGCATTGAAGACGAATCGTGGACCGAACACCTGCGCCGCTTTGATCGCGTCACGGCATCAGACGTGGCCCTGCGCGAGCGCAAGCTGGCTTTCCACACCGGGGATGCGCCGCCCAAGGTGACGCGGTGGACGGTGGAGCGGTGAGGTCACCCCACCGACTCAGTCCGGGTCATCATGGAATCGGTCTTTTTGAACTTGTAACATCCGTTCGGGTTGAGCTTGTCAAGACTCTGCGCGGCACTTCGAGTACGCAGTGAGCGGTTCAATTAGGCGACGGTAGATCGAGACAAAGACCGAAGCAATGCCTCGAAGCATCAATCGATGTCTGGCGACAGTACACCAGAGTCCATCGGACTCGCTCTTGTAAATCTTGTCGAACCTGGCACGGCGTGCCTTGAATCGTGGATTGAGGTCGCAGCCTGCGACATCAATACGACTGCAGCACCGACTTCGTCTCGAAGCAATCGAAGCAAACAAACACGTAGATCATCCCGCAGTCCGCGAGAACGATCTCATCGTTGATCGAGTCGAGCTGCGCGTAGAACGTCATATCTTTGCCGCAAGAGCACTTCGGCACGTTCGGCGACTGGATGAAGTCAGGCCGACCGCCAAGTCGATGCCGTTTGCCAATGTCATCGCCAGCCCACTTGAACGGCGGGAGCGCCGCCGCTTCCTCATTGAGAGGTTTGGGAACCAGCTTGAAGGGCGGAATTTCGTGCATGGGCAGCTCCTACTTGCCGAACGGATGAATCGGCAAGTCGTTGATTTTGTAGCGATCCATCATTGTGCCGAGCTGTTGGTAAACATCCTTGGCCGTCGCGTTAGGATTCTTCGAGATCCAACCCGCCCACTCTTGATTCCATCCGCCTGGCATATTGCCAAGCCCCTTGCCGTGGACTCCCGTTAGGTGCGACTTCTCCCCAAGACTCACGGTGTGAGCATCAATGTCGATACCACGCTTGGAGAAGAAATCTTTGAACTGCCGGGGCATGAGATGGTGGTCATGCATCACCGGGGCGGCTAAGCGCGGTAGCCCCTTAGCCGCATCAGCAGCCCGATAAGCCTTGATAGCCGCAGCCGCGCCCCCAGGCACCACCGGTATCGCCGCCGCCACTCCATCCAGCGCTACACCCACCCCGTCCAGCGCCGCCCCGCTCCAGTTACCCGCCCTCAGGTTGCTCACCAGGCTCTGGAAGCCCAGCGCTATGTTGAAGGCGTCCCAGACTGTCTCTGCCGCCTTTCCGTCCGGGTCTACGTATTTGTACGGGTTGTTGTTGGCGTATGCGTACCGGTTCAGGCTGTGCGGCTGCTCTGGCACCATCTCCACCGGGTCTATGCCCGTGAACCGCCCCAGCACTGGCATGTAGTACCGCGCACCCATGTACGACAGTTGCGTCTGTGGCTCGTAGGCCTTGCCTGCATACCCCAGCTTGTTGTCTGTGCTGGCCGCATCTCCCACTTGCCTGTGTCCGTAGGGCAGGTAGTGCTCTTTCCACACCACTGCACCGGCTGCGTTGGTCGCCAGCAGTGGTGTGCCTGCCGCGTCGTTGTGGAAGTACGTGACTGTCTGCGCTTGCGCTGCCCCCAGGCCTGCCGTTGCCAGCACCAGCTGCATCACCATGCCCTTGAGCATCTGGCGCAACACCACGCCTAATGTGGGGCCGAACTTCAGGGCCGCGCACATGCGGCCCAACAGGCTCTTGGCTTTTTTCATTGCGCGCTCTCCTTTTGGGCTATGCGTTTGCCGTTGAGGTAGATGTACTCGACCAGCTTGCCTGGCGAGCCCGGTGTGTACTCCGCCAGCAGGTTGCCGTGGGCTCCGTAAAACTCGTAGGTCTTTACTCCTGCTTTTGTCACCACGGTGCGCTTCTGGTCTGCGTCGTAGGCGTATTGGATGCGGCTTTCCGCAGTAGCGCAGTTCACGCAGGTGAGGTTGGGCACTGCGTCATAGGTGTATGTGCGACCTGAGCCGCTTGCGATGTTGCCCAATGCGTCGTAGCTGAAGGTGGTTGACAGGGTGGCCGGTGTTGCGCTGATGCCGCTGAGTCGGTTGCTGCTGTCGTATTGGTAGGTCAACCGCTCAGCGCCGAGGTTCTGGCTGGTGATGTTTCCGGCACCGTTGTAGGCGATAGATCCGGTGCTCCCCAGGACGGTCATGGAGGTCAGGCGGTCCATGCTGTCGTAACCCAGACTGCGGTTATAGGTATCGTCTGCCGAGTCGCTGATCTGGGTCAGGTTGCCCACGCCGTCGTAGGTGTAGGTGGCGTTGTTGAACGGCGAACCTGACGAGCGGAAGGTGCGGAACGAGCTGGGCCACAGGCGGGAGTTCTGGCCGTACTCTGACTGGGTACCGTTGGCATAGGTGATGTTGCGCACCTGCCCCGAAGGCCAGTAGGAAGCAGAGGTCACATACCCCGAAATGGCCGTGGGCCTTCCCAGCGCATTCACCGAATAGTTCACGGTGCTACCGGAGCGGGGGTAGGTGATGGAGGTCAGCTGGTCGTTACCGTTGTAGCCGTATTCAGCGCGCCAGCTCATCGCGCCCGCATCCAGTTCCTCTTTGGTGATGTTGCCATTGCCGTCGTAGGTGAACACACGGGTGGCCTCTGAGGAGGCGGTGCGAACCAGGTGGTTTCGCCTGTCATAGGCGTGGGTGACTGTGGGGGTTGAGCCTGGGTAGGTGACTGTCGTCAGACGATTTTGTCCATCGTAGGCATACGTCACCGTGCCTGCCGACCCCGTGCTTTTGGATGTCATGTTGCCTGCGGCATCGCGGCCCATGGTGGTGGTGCCGGTTTCAGGATGCGTGGCAGACACAAGGTACCCATTGCTGTTGTAGCTGAAGCTTCTGGTCCAGCCACCCTGGGTGGCAGAGGTGATGAGATCTTTGCTGTTGCGCTCGTAGCGCACGCTGGAACTACCGTCTGGCGTAGAGACTTCCATCAAGAATGTTTTGTCTGGGTCGCCGTAGGCGCGGTAGGAATAGGTGGTCGCGTTGTTGCGCTCGTTGCGTACTGTTTTAGAAGCCGCACCATAAGAAATGGACTGGGTCGATCCGTCTGCGTTACGGACTTCTTCGAGTCGATCCAGAATGTCGTAGCGGTAGGTCTGGCCCGATGAGCTGTCTGGGTCTGAGGTGAAGGTGATGCGACCCAAAGCATCCACGGAATAACTTCGCGTGATTCCGCCCCGGGTGACACTGGTCACGCGGCCAAAGCCGTCATAAGACGTGGTTTCAGACAATGCGCCGCGCGTCACCTGCCGACTGGTAGCTGAATAACTGATGTTGAGGCTGCTGCCAACGGGGAACGTGATGGAAGTGAGACGGTTGAGGCCGTCGTACCCGTAGCGGGTGGTGTGGCCATTGCCATCCGTTTCAGATGTCACGTTGCCTGCGTCGCTGACCTGGCGCGAGATCGAAATGCCTTCTGGCTGGCTCTCGCTTTGCGGCACGCCGCGCATGTAGCTGGAGTAGCGGTGCGTGAGCGAGCGCGGATAGGTGATGGTGCTGACGTTGCCCTGGCTGTCGTATGTTCTGCCGACGGAAACCCCGTTTTTGCTCTCGCTGATCAGGTTGCCCGAGCTATCGAAGTCACGGTTGATCGTGTGCCCGGAGGAACTTTCGTTTTGGGCCTGTTTGACGATCCACTTGGATGTGTTGGTGTAGTAAGTGACAGAAACCGTGCGACTACCGCCGTTGGGCCCGCTCTCAACAATGGAGCGGGGGTTGCCGTAGTTGTCGAAATTGCTGTAGGTGGTGCGGTAGGTTGCACCGTTGCGTGTGATGGTTTTCTGAGCCAGCAGCGGCGCATTGGTTTGCCGAGAATCGATTTTGGTGAGGAAGGCTCCGGGCCGAAAGTAGGTTTCGTTGGAAATGGTCTGCTTGTCCCACACGTACTCCTCAACCTGGGTGGAGCCGATGCGCTTCTCGGACAAAAGTCCTACCTTCCACACATTGCCAGAGCCTGCAAAGCCAGGACCAAAATGCTTGTAGACGATGCTGCCCGAGGGGGTGGACACAGTGGTTGTGTCCAGAGCGCCCACGCCTCCAGGGGCGTAGCTGAAAGTCCATGAGCCCCCATTGCTGGCCGTTTTTCTGCTAACCACGTTGGAGCGGCTCATGGGGTTGGACTGGGTATCGAAATACACGAAGTCGTACGAATAGCTGACCGTGCCACCCTGGGGGGTACGAGCAGACCGCATGAGATAGCTGCCCGCAGCAGAGCCGTTGTTTGCGTTGTACTCGTAAGTCCAGTCGTTGTTGTCTGGCCGGGTGACACGGGTGAGCTGGTAAATGCTGCTGATGCCAGACGCCTGATAGCTATATTGGTAGGTTTGCCCGGCACCGCTGATGGACCGGATACGGGCCGAGGTGGTGCCAGAGCCGTCGTAGCTGAAAGTGAGGGAGCGCCCATCGCTGGTGGTGATGGAACGAATCTCTGCACTGCTTTCCGATGCGTAGTTGATGCTGATGGAGTTGCCGTTGCGGTCCGTGATCTTTTTGGTGTGCCACTCGTACACCGACGCTACGGTGGAGCCAAACCCGATCGCCTGGGTCATCTGGTACTCGACACCCTCTGGCGAAGTCACGATCAACCCGTTGCCCCCCGGCCCGCACTCAGCACGCCACCGCTGGGTTGTCAGCGCCAAGGGAGAGGTCTGCCCAGTGAACGTGAGCAGTTGGCGGCTGCCGTCAGGCAACTCCAGCACCGGGTTGTCTGCAATGGTTTCAGCGTTCTTGTTCACACACGGAAAGGATTCGCGTGCTTTGAGAATGCGTCCGAAATGAATGGTCCAACCCCACCCAGCGGTGGTTCTGGGTTGCCCGGCATTGGCAGGATCGACATTGCTGCTGTTGTATGAGCGGATGACTTTGAGATCCAGGCCTCCATTGCCAGGAATCCGGATGTCTACATAGTGCCTTTGCAGCGACCCCGTGAAGGGGTCAATGTTTTCATGGTGGCTTTGGTTCACAAAGTCACGGTTGGGCTGGATTCCGGGCTCACGATAGAAATCCGGAATCACTTCCTGGGCTTGAGCTGCCGCTGCTGCTGCAAACAGCATGCAACCCAAGTACCGAATGGTTTGCTTTGACACGAGGCCTCCCGGTGCTGGTGATTGGAAAGTCACAGAGAGCCAGGCCAGAACCCCCCAACTTTTCCGGGCCTGCCTTGGCTCATCCGGGTTGCCATTCTACGAAACCCCTGGGGCTTTGGGAACGAAAGCCTTTTGGAGAAGCTGTGCTTAACGCTTCATAACTTGACAAGATTGTTAAAAATTTGTCTCCAAACTTATCGTTGTTTTATGAAGATTTCTATCATTTGCTATTTATTTGATAGCCTGCTGCGCTTATTAATCAAGCGCCAGAGGCATTTTTAATGGAATTCCAGCACATCGGGTGCCAGCACCAGGTTGGCACCGGCACCGCGCTCATCAGTTGCTCAACACCAGTTGCACGCTGTCGCCGTTGTACACAGCGGTCGCTTTGAAGCCCGCCACCGTGATGGAGCTGAAATTGCCCTGCACGCGCTTGGCGCGCAGCAGCGTCAGCGTGTCGCCCGCCTTGGGCGTGTAACCGGTGCGGAAGGTGACGGACAGAGGGCCTGCCAACGTGGCCACGCCTGCGGTGCTGATCGTGCCTGCATCGCCTGCGCCCAGTTGCAGGGCCAGGGTGCCAGTGGCGGTTTGGGTCAGGCCACCGGGCAGTTCCACAGGGGCAGTGGTGTTGGTCAGCAGCGTGCCACCGGCCACATACACCGCACCCGTGCCCAGGGCCTTGGCGGCGTCGGCGCGCACGGTGCCGCCGGCAATTTCAGTGCCGCCGCTGTAGGTGCTGCTGCCCGCCAGGGCCAGCGTGCCCGTGCCGTGCTTGGTCAGCTTGCCCGCACCGGCAATGTTGTTGCGCCACACGTCCAGGGCATGAAAGCCGCCCAGGGTGGCGTCCATGGTCACGTCCACATCCCCGTTGAAAGCCCCGTAACCGCTGCCCGCAGCAAACAGGTTGAGGCGGCCAAAGCCCTCGGCGTCGTCCATGGCGGGGTAGCCGGATGACAGGGCGGTGGTCTTGAGCACCACGCGGCGCTGCACGTCGCTCAGGTAGGGCAGGCGCGTTTCCAGCAGCACCTCGGCCCCCTTGGGCACCACGGCGGGCAGGGTGGTGCTGCCGATGGGGGTGAAGCCGAAGACCAGGCGGCGCTGGTAGTTGAGCTGGTTGGTGGCGTAGTCGGCAAATCGATCCTTGTCCGTACCCTGGCTGCGCGCAAAGGCCGCGAACTGGGCGGGGGTGCTGGCCCCCACGGCGGCCATCAGAGTCTGGTGGGCCTGGTCATAGGCGGCCTGGCGGGTTTCCTTGCTGGCAGCGGCAATGTTGCCCAGCGCCGAGGCCTGGCCCAGGATGCGGCCGCTGATCACGTCCAGCGGCGAGTGCATGCCCGCCATGATGCGGTTTTCGCCCAACTCCAGGCCACGGGAGAGCATTTCGTGGAAGCGCTCGGGCACCAGGTAGGCCATGGCCACGGCATTGCGCACGGCTTCGGCACTGTGGCCGCTGGGGTAGCCACCGTCGGTGGCGGGGGTGGTGCTGCGCGCGGGCAGCAGCGTGGGTTCCACCTTCACATCGCTGCTCCAGCGCCAGGGGCGGGCGTATTTGTAGAAGCGCTTGGCGGGCTCGGTGGATGCGTTGGCGCCCATGCTCTCCACAAAGGCAATCACGCGGCCAAACTCGGGGTTGGCATCGCCGGAGACACCGGTGTTGTTGCCCCCGTCGTTGTAGAGCGTGGTGGAGGCATCTGCGGGCACGGTGGTGATGGTGGTGGTCTGGCGGGCGGCCTTGCGCCACGCATCGGTGAGCGGGCCCATGCCATCGGTCACGCTGTAGTTCTTGCCCCGGCGGTCGTCAAAGTAGGCGGCCTGCGATTGGGCTGCAGTGCGGGCGGTGGTGGTGCGCACCACAAAGTCGATGTTTTCCTTGTGCACAGCGGCGTTCTTGACCTTGCCATCGGTGGCGTCGCCGGGGATGCCTGTCCAGCTAGAGGCCACGACTGCTGGAAAGCCGTTGGCTGCGGGCGCTGTCTGCCCCGCATCTACCAGGCGGGTGCTGGGCTCCCAGATGTCCAGAAAGCCTGAGAGCACGCGCACACCGGCGTTGGTGTCCACGGTGGCATAGCGGGCATCGCCACGCTGGTTGGTGGCGGCGGTGTCCACAAAGGCGTTGGCAGAGGGCACAGGGGCCGTGTCCACCGTGCCCAGCGCCTGGGGCATGGCGGGGGTGGCAGGCTCGTCTCCTCCTCCACCGCCGCCGCAGGCAGCCAGGACAACCAGAACGGCCAGCGAGGTATAGCGCAAGCGGCCACCGGCAGGTGTCTGGGCGGGAGCAAAACGAGCGAGCAACATGGAGGGCAACCTGTCAGAGAGTAAAGCGCAAGATGCTAGAAAGCCGTTGTGAAAACTGCGTGACAGACCGCAGAGAGCGGTCAGGGCCGCCACGCCGCAGCGTGGCGTTGCAGGGGGAGAATCAGACTACTGGCTCGCCGCCAGGCACGCTCACCTGCACGCGTGTGCCGCCGCCGGGTTGGGGCGACAGCACCAGCTGCCCTCCCACCAGCCGGGCGCGCTGGTGCATGCCCGCAATGCCCATGCCCGCGGAGGTGGTGAGTTGCTGCGGGTCTACCCCGCGGCCGTTGTCGCACACCTCTGCCTGCCAGATATCGGTGGCAGGCAGGTAGCGCATGCTGATGCCCACCTGTGTGGCCCCGGAATGCTGCAGCACGTTACTCAGCGCCTCCTGCACCACGGCCACCAGTTGCTGGGCGTTATGGGGATTGGGCTCGGGTGGGTGCTCGGGCAGGGTCATTTCCCACGCAAGGTGGATGCCTCGGCGTTCCAGCACGGGCTGCACCCGGTGGCGCAAGCGCGCGAGGCGGGCAGTCACCGGCTCGTCCTGCCCGTCCATTGAATCAACGATGAGCCGCAAGTCCAGCATGCACTGCTCCAGGGCGGACAAGGCCTCACGGTCTGGCTGCGGGCGGGCATGCAGCAGCACCAGCACATTCACGAGTTGGGAGCCGAGCTTGTCATGCAAATCGCGGGCAATGCGCTTGCGCTCCATGCGCAGCTCAGAACTGGCCCGTGGGGCCCGCCGCGGCTGCCAGCGCAAGGCCCGGGGCAACTGCACCAGCAGCAGTACCCCCAGTACCAGCGTCACCCCCGCCAGGGCGGCCCCGCACCAGCCCAGCTCCATCCCGCTGAGCGCCAGTGGCCCCCACCAGCCTGCCACCATCACTCCAAGCAAAGTCATCTGCAGCAGCCACAGCCCGGTGCAGGCCGTGGCAAACAAGGCCGGACGGGTTACGAACATGCGAAGCGCTTCATTTCAGAACCACAGCCATCCCGTCATGGAATGGCCACCACAGCGACGGTTCAAAAGAGGCCTCGCAGCGAAGCAAAGCGCACCGCCTGGGCGCGGGTGCGCACCTGCAGCTTGCGGTAGATGTTGCGCAGGTGGGTATTGACCGTCATGCCGCTGATGAACAGGCGCGCGCCAATTTCAGCGCTGGTGTAGCCGCTGGCCACCATGCGCAGGATTTCTTTCTCGCGGGCAGAGAGCTTGTCTGCATCGTCGGCCGCACGGCGCTTGGACTGCGGCGCATTAGCGCGGTCAAACCGCTGCAGCAGCCGCCGCGCAATGTGGGGCGTGATGGAGGCGCCGCCATTGGCCACCTGCAGCACGGTCTGCGCATAGTTGCCAAACCACGAGTTCTTGCCCACAAAGCCGGCCGCGCCCAGCTCGAACGCGCGCAGCACCTGCTCGTCGTTTTCCATTACCGAAATCACCACGGCCTGCGCCGTAGGCCGGTGGGACTTGAAGAATTCCAGCACCTCAAAGGCTTCACCGTCACCCAGGTTCAGATCGACCAGCAGCACATCAAACTCGTGCTGGCGAATGGCCCGGCGCCCCTCGCGCACGCTGCTGGCTTGCGCGACCAGCAGAGTGCGCGGGTCGGACATCAGCTCCTGGGCAATCACCTGGCGGATGTGCGCATCGTCATCAATCAGCAGCACACGCACGGGCTTGGCCTCTTGCCCAATGAGAAAGGCCGGCCACACCGAAGGCGGGTTTTCGTAGGTTGCGAACTGCCCGGGCACCACGCCAGGGTGCGGCGCGGGCGCCTGAGGAAGATCCAAGGGTTCACCGTTATTCACGATCACTCACTCCTGCCAAGCCCCATTTGTGAAGTTTTGTGTCACTGGGCGTCGCCCGACGATGCAACAAATCCATCACTGCGCATACAGCATCGCACAGATTTTGCAAATCTCACAATTAGTTACTACCAAACTATTTCTTGGCCCGATCAGCTTCGAAAGAGCCTGAAGCCAGCAGTGGCGCAGGCTGCCGCCGAAATCGGTAGAAAAACTCTCCACAGTTATCGGTAGCGCATGCGATGTATTCGCCGCTGGGCGCTGGCCACAGACACTGCATCCAGACAGCACGCTGCGGTGTTTTTCACAGCCCTCCAAGGCCACCAAAGCTGATGTCCCCACACTGCCGTGAAGGCCCTCAGACCTGCGCGGCGGACCTGTGTTGATCCAACCTGTTGAAGGACTTGTCATGAAAACTCTTGCTTTCTTTGCCCTGAGCGTCATCGCCTCTGCTGCCATGGCCACCGGCCCTTCCTCCACACCAGACATCACGATCTCTGGCTCGTCGCTGCAGTCGGCAGCGCTCACCTCCACCGCCATCAACAACAACTCGACTGGCTCCAAGAGCGAGGCCTTCCAGAACCTGGCGACCAACACCGGCAACGTGGAAATCCGTGGCACTTCCGTTCAGATGGTGACCGGCGCTGGTAGCAGCATCACCAACACCGCCAGCGGCAGCGATGCCTACGCCAGCCAGAACCTCTCCACCAACGTGGGCGAAGTCACTGTCAGTGGCACTTCGCTGCAAAGCACCATGCTGGTGGGCTCCTTTGCGGCCAACCTGTCTTCAGGCAGCAACAGCAAGGCGGTTCAAAACGTAGCCACCAACAACGCCTGCTTCACCTGCCAGCCCACCAAGACCTCTGGCTGGCCTCACTGATCCCTGCGTCACCGGGGCCCGCCGCAAGCAGCGCCTGTACCGCAGCCCCCCGGAGCCCCCTTGGCGGCGCCCCCGCGCCTAGCCAGGCGGGCTCCACTCTTAGAACCTGTTCAAAGTCTTTTTGGAGATTGCATTGGAGTGCAATCGGGATGAGTGGATGCTTCGGGTGCGCCGCATGGGCTCGTGCCCATGCAAGCAGCCGGGGCGTCCAATCGCCCGATTTCACTCCAACCCTTCGGGCAAGTGTCTTGCCGCGCGGTCTGCGTTGTTGCACCGCTTGCCAATAGCACGGGCTATTGGCTGCGCGCTGCGCCTAGCAGCCCATCCCCTAGCCGGGCGCCCGGCGAGCCACTTGTGCAACTCCAAAAAGACTTTGAACAGGTTCTTACCCCCAGGAGACGTCCCCATGAACCCACACAGCGCATTGCATGGCCTGGTTGCCACGGCAGCCCTCGCAGCGGGCCTTGCGCACGGCCCCCTGGCCCACGCCCAGGCACCCGGTGAAGACCCCGTGGTGCTGACCAAGAAACTGACGGTGAACATGCAGCCCACCGGCGGGGTCGCAGCGCCCGGCCAGCTCGACAACAATGGCGCCATGCCGTCGTGGCTGCGGGCCCGCATCGCCCGCTACGAAGCCAAGGCCTTTGCCGGCGACAGCAGCGGCATCATCAGTGACAGCGACGTGGTAACCACCGCCAGCGCCCAAGGCATGCAAAAAACCTGCGTGCAGGAAGTGGGCAGCAGCACGGTGTCGGCCACCAGTTCCAGCGGCTCCAAATACGGCCCCAACCAGACCGCCCAGGTGGTGGTGCTGCGCGGCGACCTGGTCAACATCTGCAGATAAGCCGCCGCCGGCTGCACTGCCATCGTCTTCGCGTTCGCTTTCTTTCTTCAGCATTTGCCCCGCACCCGCCGCGCAACTGCACAGCGCCGCCGTTTGGCACGGTCGTTGGCAGGGCCGCCCCGGGCCACACATCGCCCCCAAGGCATCTTCCTGGCAACCATGGCATTCCTTGCACCCCACCCCGCAGTTTGCTCACGGCTGGCTTCGCTGGCCCAGTGGGCACGCCCCGCCCATGGCTTCACGGGCAATCAAGTGCCCAGGCCCCGCCTGTACATCACCGCGTGGATGCTGGCCCTGGGCGCACTGCTGAGCGGCTGCAGCACACCCATGGACCCACGACGCGACCAGCCTTTCATGGAGCAGGCTTCCGTCACCGACCGGCCCAGCGTGCGCCCCACGCGTTCGTTCTCCAGCTTTTCGGATTCGCTGATGTGCATGGACCACATGCTGCGCGCGGCGCAGGTGCCCACCACGCTCGTCACCAGCAAGCAGATCCCCGACTACTCGGGCCGCGTGGCCGTGGGCAGCAAGGACATGGTCATCACCGCGCTGTCGCAGATGTCGCGCCTGAGCAATGCCTTCCGCTACGTGGACTACGAGGTGGACATTGCCCGCCAGGACACGGTGCAAAACCTCACCACCATCTTGCTCAACAACAACCAGATCCAGCTGCAGCGGCCCGCGCTGTACATCTCGGGCGCCATCTCGTTCGTGGACCAGAACGTGACCAGCAACCGCTTTGACACCGGCGTGTCGGGCCCGCGTGTGGACCTGGGCTACAGCCAAAGCCGCAACGCCACCATCATTGGCATGGAGATGCACCTGGGCGACTTTCGCACGCGCACGCTGATCCCTGGGCTGGACTCGGCCAACGAAGTCATCGTGGGCACGGGTGGCCAGGGCGTGGACCTGGCGGGGCGCATCGGCACCTATGGCGTGCAGTTCAATGTGGGGCGCGACTACACCCAGGGCTCGGGCAGCGCCGTGCGTACGCTCATCGATCTGGCCACCATCGAACTGGTGGGCAAGTGGGCGCGCGTGCCCTACTGGCAATGCCTGACGCTGGAGCAAAACCACCCCGACTTTCAGCGCCAGCTGCGCGACTGGTTCAACGAAGGCTCGCCCGCCGTGCGCCTGCAGCTGGTGACGCGCTCGCTCATCAGCCGGGGCTACCTGCCTGCCAGCGCAGGGGCCGAGCCCATTCCTGCACACAGCGCAGAACTGCGCACCGCACTCTCACGCTTTCAGGCTGACAACGGCATGGTGGTCACGGGCGTAGTGGACTTTCCCACCTACGAACGGGTGCTGCGCAACTTCGTGGGTCTCTCGCCCGACGGCACGCTGGCCCGCATTGGCTGGAACACCACCAGCGCAGAACCAGCCACCGTGCCCACCCCCGCTGAAGCCGTGCTGCCCCCCGTGGTAGCGACCAGCAGCCTGATGTATGGGGCCAGCCCCACCGAGCGCAGCATCGATTTGCAAATCGAAAACGTGATGCTGGACCGCACCGCCTTTGAGGTGGGCGAGCAGATCTTCCTTTCGGCCACCGTGTCGCGGGCGTCGTATCTGCAGTGCTACCTGGCCGACGCCACCGGCACTGTGCTGAGGCTGCTGCCCAACCAGACCAACCGCACCGGCTGGGTGTCTGCCAACCAGGCCCTGCGCATCCCCGACTGGATGAGCCCCAACCCCGGCTTTGTGATGGACGCCGCCAGCCCCGGACGCGAAGGCGTGGCCTGCTTTGCCACTGACGAAGACAGCACCGGCAAACTGCCAGAGGACCTGCGCGGGCCGCCGCTCAAGCCCATTGCAGCCTACCGCTCGCTCGAGAAAATCAACGAGGCTTTTGCGGCCACCTGGGGAGCCGCTGGCTACACGGGCAACGCCGTCTACTGGAACGTGGTGCCCCGCCGGGCCGCGCCACAACCCGCCCCTACGGCATCCAAACCGCCCGCACGCCAATGAGCCATCCGCCTGTACGGCTCACCCGGCCCACCCGGCCCACCGTGACCGGCCGGTGGGTGCTGGCCCTGTGGGTGCTGGCAACTCTGGGGATATGCCCCCTGGCCCATGCAGGCGTTACCGCCGTGGCAGAACCAGCCAACGTCCCGCTGGAGCGTACCGCTCAGGAAGCCCCTACAGGCAGAGAGACAGGCAGCGACGCAGACTGGGCGCAGTTGCTGCGCGGGCTGCGCGCTGCCGCGCAGGCCGAGACGCCGCACCGCCTGCCCGCCGATGCACCGGCCGCCGCCAGCAAAAGCCACCGCAGCGCCCCTGCAGGTAAACCTGCGGTGCCGCCAGCGCCTGCTTCCAGTGCTGCCACGGCGGCGTGGCAGCTGGGATTGCTGGCGCTGCATGGCGTGGGCATGGCGCCCGACCCCGCCCAGGCCCAGCACTGGTTTGAACGCGCCCAGGCGCTGGGCCACCCCCTGGCACCCGCAGGCCTGGCGTGGTGCGAGATCAGTGGCTGCGTCACCAGCCCCGACCCAACTGCCGTCAGCCGCTGGACGGTGCCGCTGGCCCGCACCGCCCCGGGTCTGGCCAAATACCTGGACTGGTATGCAGCCCGGGCGCTGGCGCCGCTGGGCAAGACACTGGACCACCCCCTGGGTATGCCGGGGCCACAGAACCAACCCAACGCACCAGCCGCTGCTGAAGCCGACCCCCTGCTGTTGCTGCAGGCCGCAGCCCAGGCGGGCAACGCACAGGCCATGAACGCGCTGGGGCTGGAATATGTGGCCGCAGGGCTGCCCGACCAGGCGCTGGCGCAGTTCCAGGCCGCCGCCAGCCGGTCGGCAGCAGCCGCAGCCAACGCCCGCCTGCTGTCCAGCCAGATAGAGCCCCGCAACCGCCTGAAAAGCACTGCCACCGATGCGGCCGGGGGCAGCCCCTACTACGCCCAGGCCCAGCGCTACCACCGGGGCGACGGCGTGCCCGCCAATTACACCGAAGCCGTGCGCCTGTACCAGGCGGCGGCCAGCCAGGGCGATGCCCGCGCGCGCAAGATGCTGGAGCTGATCTTTTCACGCCCGGCACCCGATGGCACGCTGGACCCCGGGTGGATGCAGCAGCTGGCATCGCTGGCCATGCAGCCCCAGGGCCTGACCCGCACCGCACCCTTGCCCCTGAGCCCCCAGGGCTGGCAGCAAGACCCCAGCCCTCTTTACCACCTGATTCCACTGCCATGGCGGCAGGCGGCGCCTTGACGGCACATGCTTGAGCTGGCTTCAGGGCGAACCGGGAAGGGTTGGATGCGAGAAAATTGACTAAAAACAGCCTCCAGCACAATCCAATCAAGCGCCGGCAGCTATCAAATCAATAGCAATTAATGGAGCAGGTGTGCAGAGGCTCGTGCGTGGACGCCCGGGTTGCGCTCAGCGCGGCCAGAGCACCCACAGCCGCAGGTTCTGCTTGAGCCGCCCGGCGATGTCTCCGGCCTCCTGGCCCCAGCCCGTGAAATAGTCAGCCCGCACCGCGCCCAGGATGGCGCTGCCCGTGTCTTGCGCCAGCACCAGGCGGCTCAATTGCACCTGGGGGCCGCTGGAGGCCAGCCACACGGGCGTGCCGTAGGGAATGCTCTGGCGGTCCACCGCGATGGAGCGGCCGGGGGTGAGGGGCACGCCCTGCGCGCCCTTGGGGCCGAAGGCGGCGTCCATGCCAGCCAGGGGTTCTTCCTTGAAGAACACGTAGCGCGGGTTGGTCCACATCAGCTCGTTGGTGCGCTGGGGGTTGGCAGCCAGCCAGGCACGGATGCCGGGCCAGGTGGCGTCGCGGGTGTAGCCCTGGTCCAGCAGCCAGCGGCCAATGCTGCCGTAGGGCTGGTCGTTGGTGCCCGCGTAGGCCACGCGCACCAGGCTGGTGGAGCCGTCGGGCTCCATCACGCGCAGGCGGCCCGAGCCCTGGATGTGCAGCACCATCGATTCCACCGGGTCGCGCAGCCAGGCAATGGCGCGGCCTTGCAGCGCGGCCTGGGCTTCGGGCAGGGTTTCGATCTGCTGGCGGGTGTACCAGGGCTTGCGCGCGCCAAAGCCCGCTGGCGTGCGGTAAATGGGCACGTTGAAGCCGTTGCCGGGCTGGCGGGCGGCGTCCATCAGGGGTTCGTAGTAGGCGGTGAGCAGGCCGTCGGGGTTGCCGTCGGTGGTTTCCACGCGGTAGGGCTGCAAGCGCGCCATCATCCAGGCGCGCTGCTCGTCGCCGCTGGCAATGCTGAGCTGCCGCACTTCGCTGCACAGCGCGGTGAACGGCGCCACGGGCCGCTCGCAGCTTTTGATCCAGGCGTTCCAGGCCTCGTGCAGCGCGTCTTCGGTAAAGCCGGGCAGTTCGGCCCAGCGCACAGGCGTCCAGCGGCTCTTGGGCTGCGACAGGGGCGGCGGCAGCGGACCTGTGTCGCCGGGCAGCGCCAGGGGCGCCGTGGGGCGGGTGGCCGGCAAGTCCCCAGGGGCCGAAGGGGATGGCGCGGGCGGGGTGGAGCAGGCAACGAGCGTTCCTACAATCAGCGCCGTTACGACCAGGCGCAGGAGTGTCAATTTCATGGGGCTGATTTTGCTTGAAGCGCTGCTGGCGCTG
>ERZ650312.1049-NODE-1049-length-15632-cov-14.766964_pt1 | contig 15632 bp, 16 predicted proteins | sample MGYA00376248_ERZ650312 | MGnify/ENA primary metagenome ERZ650312 (study PRJEB26733, sample SAMN07839316) | wastewater metagenome | biome: urban; feature: wastewater treatment plant; material: waste water | place: USA: North Carolina | collected 2016-07-28 ... | reverse complement strand
ATTGTTTTATCAGAAGTTTTAATCTGCATCACCGCCGATGGATGTGCATTATAGGCCAATTATTTTAACGTGCAACACTTTTTTCAAAAGAAATATATCGGGTGTTTATTTTATAAACCCAAAAACATATAAGCTACTGTTTTATCTTATAAATTTATTTTAATAAAAATCTGCGTAATTCTTTAAAATATAATTTCAAGATTTAAGTTGCTGTTTTTTATATAATTATTCTTGCAAAAAAGCAAAAAGCAGAGCCAAAACCCTGCTTTTGGTTTAAATCCAGTTCAAATTAGAACTTCATACTAATACGCGCCCAGTAGTTACGACCAATATTGTTAAACTGCTGATCACTTGGTAGACCCGTTCCTGCAGCCCCCATTTTGTTTAAATGCTCGGTATAAGTTTTATCTAGTATGTTATCAATGCCCACAGACACATCAATACCTTTACTTAGGTTATAGCTGCTGTTTAAAGATAGTACGCCAAAACCACTACTCTCTTTCAAATCATAGCCCACGATATTACCTTCACGTTCACTGATACGACTTTGACCATCCACCACACGTAATAATGCGCCTAAAGTATATTTATCCTGCACATAGCGCAGGTTTAAACGCCCTTCCAAAGGTGAAATTTGTGGTAACGGTGTATTGTTTGTGGTGTTTTCACCCCACGCATACATAGCGCTCACATCTGCCTGCAAAGCATCGGTAAATTGATAACCTATACCAACTTCTGCACCTGCAATCGTTGCATCTACATTTCGGGTTTCAGCTTTATTGTTTGCATTGTACTTGGTCAAGATAAAATCTTGAACCAAACCAGCATAAGCCGATGCCCAAGAGCTGAATGCACCATGTTCATGCTGATAACCCAAATCAAGCTGAAGTGTTTTTTCAGTATCAATGCTCTTAAAGGTATTATCACTACCATTACCTTTAACAGGGCTAAACAATTCCCAATAATCCGGCATACGCTCTACATAACCTAAACCAATATAGGTTTTGGCATCATGATGTGGATGTTGATTTTCCAACCGAATAAAACCACTTGGTAGGGTTTCTTTACGTTGTTGAGCCTTTTGTACTGCGTCCACTTCAACCTGATCAACACGTACACCTGTGACTAACTTATTTTGATCGTTGAGCTGATAACTCAACTCACCAAAACCGCCATAAGATTGAAACTCCATATCGGTTAAAACAGGCTTGGTCAGATAAGAACCTTGGTTATCTGTTTTGCGAATACCATGTTCATTATTTTGGGTATCGATACCTGTAATAAACTGTAATTTATCCCACTCATGTGTCACAGCCATACGTGCATTTAATGTTTTACGCGTCACATTGGTTGCCATTTCCATCATAGGTTTGGCGCGTAAACTATAGTTATCCATCACGTGATCATTAAAGCTATAGTTCACCTGTGCTTCAATTTTCTTAATCACATCGGTGATGTTTTTCTTTTCTACACGCAAACCCAAACTTTCGCGGTCAAATTCAGAACCATCCATTGGACGGCCTGCATAAATCACTTCGGCATCACCACGACCACCTGTCAGCTCAAGCCAAGTATTTTCATCGGGTGTCCAACCTAAAGCGACATCGGCATTCCAACGCTCCCAATCCGAAGGAACAGTTGTACCATTGCCATCTTTATAGCTGTCTGCCACAGAACGGTTGGCGTTTAAACGAATATATTTCTGTGCATCGCCCGCTGCTGCTTCAATATTATGATCCAAACGACCAAATGAACCCATCAAAACACTGGCTTGTCCACGATAGTTTTGACCTTCACCAAATTGTTCAGGCTTACGTTCAAACAGTACCGTTGCTGCCGAACCCGTGTTGGCATATTGCACCGTTTGCGGGCCTTTAATCACGGTAATTTCATCAAAACTTTCTGGTGAAATATAAGAGGTTGGCGAATCCATACGACTCGGACATGCGCCTAAGTTTTCAGAACCATCGGTTAAAATTTTAATACGTGAACCAAACATGCCACGGAAGGTCACATCACCATTGGTACCCGCGCCACTATTCACTGCACTAAAACCGACAATGCTTTGTAAATAATCTGCGCCATCTGTGGCTGGAATAGGCTGAATGGGTTGTTTTGGATTGGCACGCACCACCAGACCATTGGCATCATTACCCTGCTGTGCAGTCGCAACAATTGGGGCAAGACTGTGCGTATTGGCAGTCAAAACGGTTTGATCAGCAAAAGCACTTGCAGAATAGCAGGCAACACAAACTGCAGCCGCAACAGGCTGTAATAAAAATTTAGGCTGAGCCATTTTATTTCTCACTTAAAACATAAATACAGTTAGGGTCAAAATAGACCCGAAAAAATCGTGAATTTATGCAAAGTGAGGCGGGGCACGTCCTTGCGGGAGTAAAAAGAGTTGTTGGAGTGCAAACCAAACGTGTTGAAAACGTTTTTGAAATGCCAAAAGACGCACTTGAATACGATCAAGCACTTCTTTCAGCTCTAATTCGGGTGGCAGGACTAAATTGCCATATACCGTACAATACTGACATTGATGTGAAGCATCGTGATGATGATGTTCGTTTTGTGCCGCGACCTGCTCTTGATCTGCATGTAGATGTGAGCTGTGCGCATCATGACCCGCAGCAGCCATTGCTTTGTGTGGCAATAAAAGTGCACGCGTGATGGTTTCACAGACTGGCGCAACTTGATATTGCTCAGGCAGCAAAGGCTGTAAAAAAACAGCAATCTGTAAAAAAACTGCGATAAATGAAAGCAGTAAACCACGACGCAACAACAAAAACATCTATCCTGAATTTGTGTGGCACAAGTATAACAAAGCCCAATCGAAATTGGGCTGATTTTTAGGATTCGGTCTAAACTTGTGCGTCTAGCCTTCTTGATTTCTCTACGTTTTAACGCTTGACCGCGACTTTTTCTTTCTGACGCTGACGCACTATTTTTTCGACTTTTTCACGGGCGCGCTGACGTTTGAGCGGCGATAAATAATCGACAAATAATTTGCCATTTAAGTGATCCATTTCATGTTGAATACAAACAGCGAGAAGTTCATCCGCTTCTAGCGTAAAGGATTGACCCTCAAGGTTAATCGCTTCAATTTTTACGCGTGACGGACGCTCAACTTTGTCGTATATTTGAGGCACTGACAAACACCCTTCTTCATACGGTTGGGTCTCTTCAGTCAATGGGGTAACTTTGGGGTTAATGAAGACCATGGGTTGATCTTTGTTTTCAGATAAATCCATGACAATCAGCTGAATATGATGATCGACCTGCGTTGCAGCCAGACCAATTCCGGGTGCGGCATACATCGTTTCAAGCATATCTGCAGCAAGCTGACGAATCTCGTCGGTGACTTCTTCGACTGGTTTTGCAATGGTACGCAGACGGGGATCCGGGAAACTTAAAATAGGTAATAAGGCCATGGGACATCCTCACTTATGCCATTGATCAAAAAACCGAATGAAGGAATGCTTCATCAAAAAAATGTGTGTAAGATCGTTATTATAACGCAACTACATACATAATTTTAGGAATTATGATAATGAAAAAGGTTTTTATGGGCATGCCATCTTTTAGTGCCTTGGGGTTTAAGCAACACATGTTAGCACTTGCGGTTTGCGTAAGTGTTGGCGCAGGCGTCATTTCAACAGCTCAAGCGGCGCCTACACGAAATTACAATCCACCTGCTTTAAAAGCCAATGCACCGAATGTTTATGTGGTGAAAAAAGGCGATACCCTGTGGGATATTTCTAAACGTTTCCTAAACAATCCTGTGCGTTGGCCTGAAATTTGGGCCAGCAATAGACACGTCAAAAATCCGCATTGGATTTTCCCAGGTGACCGTTTACTGATGTGTACTCATGAAGGCCGTCCAATTATTGGTAAAGATGAAGGTGATGGCTGTGAAGGGATTATTCGTCGTTATACAGGCGGCACTAAACTTCAACCTCAAGCACGCGTTGAGTCTTTAAACAATGCCATTCCTGTCATTCCACTGGAATACATTAAAAACTGGCTTGAACACAGCACTATTCTTTCAGAGGAATCTTTGGAAGGTACACCGTATATCGTTGGTGCTGCCGATCAGCGTGTGATTGCAGGTAAAGGTCAAACCGTTTATGCACGTGGCCAAGGCATTGAAGTCGGTCAACGCTACGCGATTTACCGTGAAGGCGAACCATACATTGTGACGGATGCAGAGGGCAAAAAACAAAATCTAGGTCTAGAATTGACTCAGGTTGCTTCAGCCATTGCCATTCGTGGTGAAAATGACATGTCCACTTTAGAAATCACAGATTCGTATAATTCTGAAGTACGTCGTGGTTATCGCGTACTGCCTGAATACGACGCCATGCTTCCAACCTTGTTCTACCCAACACATGCACAAGATGTGACTGGGGGTGGACAAGTGATTCGTGTTCAAGGTTCGATTGGTCTAGCTGCGAAGCATTCAGTTGTAACCATTGACCGTGGCACAGTGGATGGCGTTCAATCGGGTTATGTGTTCTCGGTTAGTCAAAAGGGTCAAGAAATTCGTGATCCGAAAACCAATGAAAAACTGACCCTTCCAACGGAGCGTATCGGCAACATCATGGTATTTAAAACCTTTGACCGTGTCAGCTATGCTTATGTGCTCGACAGCGAACTACCAATGAACTTGGGCGCGAAACTTTCTCCATCTGTTGTGGATGAATAATCTGTTGTCTTAAGGTGTATACATGCTGAACTCTTTATCACATGAACAGATTGCAACAATCACCCTGTGGTATTTAGTTCAGCATTCTTTATCGAGCTTTCAAAAACTACAACAACATTTTGGCACAAGCACAAAAGCCGTTGCTGCTTCCAATCTTCAGATCTGGCCAAATCTCGGCTTACACAAAAGTCATCTACAACGTGTCGTAGAAATTCAAACACCTGCTGGACAAACCAAATTACAAACTTTATTGCATGACGTCCAAGCCAGTTGTGATTTTATTTTGCTTGATACTGAAAGTCATTATCCCTCGCAACTGCTGCCCTATTCTGACCGGCCACCGATTTTATTTGGTCAGGGTAATCCACAAAGCCTATTACAACCTCAAGTTGCTATCGTCGGCAGTCGAAAACCCAGTCCACACGGCAAACAAGTGGCTTATGACTTTGCCTATTACCTCGCCGAAAAGGGCTTTTATATTTGCAGTGGTTTGGCTGAAGGCATTGATGCAGCGGCACATCAGGGCGGCTTAAAATATCAACGTACCATTGCAGTGATGGGCACGGGCTTAGATCTCACTTACCCCTCCCAACATCAAACACTGCGTACGCAAATATTAGAAAATAATGGCTGTATCATTACTGAATTTTTACCACATACACCGCCTTTACAGCATAATTTTCCACGGCGCAACCGCATCGTCAGTGCATTGAGTTTAGGGGTTGTGGTTGCAGAAGCCGCACTCAAAAGTGGCTCTCTTGGTACAGCCAAATCTGCTGCTGAACAAGGGAAAACCATTTTTGCGATTCCCGGTCATATTTACAGTGAACACCATCAAGGTTGTCATCAACTGATCCGAGAAGGGGCGATTTTGGTCGATCATCCTGAGCAAATCATTGAAGACTTGGCACTCCCCACTCAATGGCATAGCCAATCCCAGTCACAAGAAACCACCCCAAGCGCTAGTATTGAGATCCCATCTGATTTACTCGAACTTTATAATCAACTGGATTGGGTGGGACAAAATATGGATCAACTTAATTTCAAACTTAACACCGATATTGCCACACTCACTAGCCAGTTAATGGAACTGGAAATTTTGGGGCTCGCACAACAACAGGCTGGCAATTATCTGCGTTGCCGTTCCAGCCAATAAGGTTCACAATAACCCTTTATGAATCAATAAAAGGTACAAAGTGTAATGATTACCACCTCTGTGACTGAAGCGGCGCAATGTTTAAAACAAGGTCAAGTTTTAGCATATCCAACAGAAGCAGTATGGGGTTTAGGCTGTGATCCGTATAACGAACAGGCCTTTCTAGATATTTTGCAGATTAAGCAACGCCCGATTGAAAAAGGGGTGATTTTACTGGCTGGGCAAATTGCTCAAGTTGAACCGCTTTTAGAACATTTAGATCCCCACATCCGTCAACAAGTGATCGAGAGCTGGAGCGATCGCAGTCCATCAGAACGCGCAACCACGTGGTTGTTACCTGCAAATGAACATATTCCAACATGGATTAAAGGCAATCACCCTAAAGTTGCTGTACGGGTAAGCACTCATCCGATTTGTGTAGCACTTTGCAATGCCTTTCAAGGCTTCATAGTCTCAACCAGTGCCAACCCCGCTGGATTGCCACCTGCCCGTTCACTACAAGATGCCAACCACTACTTTGCGCAACAGGTCAATTATCTGAATGGTGACCTAGGCTTGAGCCAAGAACCGAGTCGCATACTCGATGCCGAAACTGGCGCAGTGGTTCGTGCCTAAAAGCATGCTCTTTCTCAGGATTTTTACTGAAAAATAGACAAAAAAAAGCTCAGCCATATAGGGATGGCTGAGCATAAAAAAGGATGTGTAATCACATCCAGAGGGTCTGAAAACTGATGAGCAAACACTTAATACCCGTTTTGACATTGGCCTAAGTTTGCAGTGCGCGTATTATGTAGCAAATTGCATTTCTAAACAAATAGATTTTTTATATTAAAAACAGCGTTAAAACGCTGATTAATGGAGATAATTAAATTATAATTCAAATTATCTACCTATTTTTAATCAGCTTTTGCATACATTAAATACATTCATCATCTGAAATAGCATTAATAAATTAACTTATTAATGAATTATTCTATTAAAAAAATAATTTAAATGATCACTTTTTAATCAAAATCAATCCATCGAGTTTGCTAAAGGTGGCGTTTTTAATGATGTTTTACGCTGTGCAAGTAAAATACCACAGATAATGACCACTCCACCGACCGTATGATAAACCGTCCACGCCTCTTTCAACCAGACATAGGCAATCACTGCGGTAAAGACTGGCATCAAGTTCATGAAAATACTGGTTCGATTCGGCCCTAAATGGGTAATGGCCAACATCCACAGTAAAGGGGCAACTAAGGAAGGGAAAATGCTGGCATACATAACACTTGCCGCATTTTGACTATTGATTGAATCGAGACCGAAATAGGCAATAAAAGGTAAATGGTAAAGCAGTGCAAAAAAGATCTGCACATAGAGGCTCAACATCAAGGGAATTTGCAATTGCCACTTTTTCAAAAATACCCCATAAAAGGCATAGAAGAATACCGCAACCACCATCAGGACATCTCCCAAATGCCCGCCCGATTGAACTAAGCCTGCAAGATTGCCCTGCCCAATGATATAAACCAAACCTGCAAAAGATAAAATACTCCCGATCATCGCAAAACGATTTGGAATATCTTTTAAAATCAGCAGTGAAACAAAAATGGTAAAGATCGGAATAAAGGCATTAATCAGTCCCATATTGGTCGCAGTCGTATAGTGCGCTGCGGTATAGGCTAAGCCCTGATACAACACCAGACCAAATGCACTTAGCACTGCCAACTGACCCAAATGCGCTCGGATTAATGCCCACTGCCGACATAAAGGTCGCACGACAAAAGGTGTTAACAGAATGAAGGCAAAGAACCACCGATAAAAACTAATACTGACTGGCGAAATGAAATCAGCTACATAACGCGTAACGACAATATTGATCGACCAAATGAGTACAGCAATGATAGGGAGACTCAAAGCCCAATACATACGTTGTGTTGTGGTACTCATTCTTTTTCCCGTTTAGCTTTTGTTTGCAAAATTTAAATGAATGGTAAAACATTTTTATGATTTATTCGAATATCATTTGGGTATCACACATAATTGATACATTTATCTTAAAATATAAAATTCATAAAAAACATAATATTAAGATAATATAAAACTATACATTTCAACAAATTGATGCATTTCAGCAGCTTCACTCTACAAAAACACCATAGAACAATGTCAACGATCTCTGCATCGTATTGATGCTGTTCTAGCGAACGTATTTTTTAATTGATTGGTCATTGCTCTTAGACTCTGGCCTACAAAAACATATTTCCCGATAGAAGGATGTCGTTATGAAAAAGTTACTTTTAACCACAGTTTGTATGGCCACACTTACTTTGGCTGCGTGCGAAAAAAAAGGAACTGAGCCAGCCGTTGAACAAACGACGTCTGCATCTGAAGCGACCTCAACCGAAGCAACCACTATCGTTGCTAATCATAGCAATAACAATATTGCCGATATTCAAGCCGATTTGTTAGCCGTACAAACGCTATCGAATGCCAAAGCTCAAGAAGCCGCCGCGTTTCAAAAAGAAGTGAGTGCAACCTTAGAGAAAAAGGATCCCGCTCAAATTAAAGCAATGGTTGAAAAAACAGAAACCTATGTGAAGCAATTTAATGATGAATTAGATGCCTTAACCTTAAAAAGTGCTGAAGTAGATGCTTTACGTGAAAAAATGCAGGACGCCAATGATCTGGGTGTAGAGCTCACCAAAGAAAGTACAAAAACAACGCCAGATAGCGCGAAAATCACCGAACTACAAAACAAAGCAACTGAATTGCAGAAATCGATCATTGCTGACGTAACGGCTTTGGAAGCGAAAGTCAAAGCGGCTCCAGCATCTTAATGACCTCCCTACCCTTTAAAGCAAGCCTTGGCTTGCTTTTTTGTTGCGATCAATCCGCAAATGGGCGTGACTTTGTCGAACGCTTCCAACACAATAAAATGCACATCGTATAAGGACACGCAAATGAGCACTTCGATTTATAACATTCCTGTCAAATCCATTCAGGGCGAAGACATCAACTTAAACCAATACCAAGGTAAAGTTCTCTTGGTGGTGAATGTGGCATCTAAATGTGGCCTCACACCGCAGTACGAAGGTTTAGAAAAACTCTATCAAGACAAAAAATCACAGGGTTTAGAGATTCTAGGTTTTCCTGCCAACAATTTCTTGGCTCAAGAACCGGGTTCAGATGCTGAAATTCAAGAATTCTGCTCCTTAAACTATCAAGTAGATTTCCCGCTTTTTTCAAAAATCTCGGTCGCAGGGGATGATAAGCATCCGTTATATGAAACGCTCACCCAAGCGGTGCCTGAACGCATTGGTGAAGGCCCTTGGTGGAAAGACTTGGTGGACTATGGTTTAACACCGAACGAACCACCTGAAGTGCTGTGGAACTTTGAGAAATTCTTAATCAATAAAAATGGCGAAGTGGTTGCGCGTTTTGCACCGGACATTACGGCCAATGATCCGCGTATTGTCGATGCTATCAATGCTGAATTGGCCAAATAAGCCGGAAGCTGTTTATAAGCAGTCGAATTTAACGGCTGCTTATATTTTATTTTTTTAAATGAGTAATGACACTCGAATCGGTTCGATCTTCATGATTTCTTCTTTATTTTGATAATTTTACAACATTTCATTCACGATCAATCAAACACTTCACTCTATGATGCATCTATCCGCTCAAGACAACCCGAAGTGAAGCTCATGAATACATTTATAAAAGCAGCAGTTTTATCTATCTCAACCGCATTGATTGCCCTGCCTGCACTAGCAGCACCACAAGAACAACATCAGCAACATCAAACCGCTCAGTCACATGGACATGCGCAAAAGCACACATCAAATGGACATCAACAACCAACCCATGCCACTGTCAAAAAAGCCAACCGTCCATCTCAAGACTGGAAAGCAGGTCAAAAACTCCCAAGCGCTTACCATAGCAATGCCTATAAAGTAGATCACCAAAAATACAAAAAACTCAGCAAACCCGGTAAAAACCAACAGTGGATTAAAGTGAATGGCGACTATGTACTGACAGACATTCGCAATCATTCCATTATTAAAATCATTGCTGGTTAAACTGCTGTAAATGAAGAGTGCTCAGGCACTCTTTTTTTGTTTTAAAAAGTTTTGTTATGACTTTGAAACCCAGCATTTTATCTACACATTTTGCCCTTATATTAAAAAACACATAGCCCAATATTGATTTGATGATGAAAAAGCTTTTACAAAACTTAGTTCTTCCTTTTGCACTGTTTAGTTCAGGCATCCTACTCATTGGCTGTGAGCAAGCAACAGAGCCGAATCAGCAAGACATCCAGACTGAGTCGTCTGAGCAACACCAATCAGCGAATACACAAAGCCCTGAAAAAGCTGAACTGAAAAGTGGCAACATGCTCTATATCGTGCGTGATGTGGCAGATATGCAATTAAAAGCAGGTGAATACGTCACTCAGCTGCAAGAAACCCAAAGTGACTTGCAGGCCGCAATTGAACAGCATGATCAACAACAGCTGCAACACGCCGCAACAGCTTTGCAGCAACAGCTCACAGGTTTCAATAATGCCTTGAATGGACTAAATCTTAAAACACAAGAAATCAATGATATCCGTGAAAAATTACTGTCTGCCAACCAACAAGTTTTAGCTTCACCTTTTTTAAATGGACAGGTGGATTTTAGCCAAGTCGACTTTAAAAAGATGCAACAGCAAATGGGCACGATCCAATCTGAAATGTTGAAACTGGCTGCAATGATGATTCCTCAGCAAGCTGAGAATGATAGCTCAAACACAAACCAATCTTAAAACATGTAAATATTGGTGCTTTCAGCAATAGAGTAGGAGAAAATGACTACAACCGTTTTCTCCTACTTTGATTGAGGCACGATTTCACACATGCAGCTGATTATTTTTATGGGCATCCAAGCTTCGGGAAAATCGAGCTATTATCTGTTGAATTTGGCACATAGCCATTTGCGCATCAACCTCGATATGCTGAAAACACGGCATCGTGAAAAAATCATTTTTGAAGCAGGACTGGCCTCAAAAACCAAAATGGTGATTGATAATACCAACCCTACGCCAGCCGATCGTGCGCGTTATATTGCCAGTGCTCAGGCCGCAGGCTTTGAAATTGTTGGCTATTTCTTTGAGACTGAGCTTAAAGGTGCACTGGAACGCAACCACTTACGTGAAGGCAAAGCCTGCATTCCTGAAGTCGGAATCAGAGCCACCGCTCAAAAATTTGAACCTCCACACTACGCTGAAGGCTTTGATGCACTGTATAAAGTTCGTATTCTCGGGCAAGGTGAATTTTCAATTTCACCCATACCGATTTGAAGCTTTAATGAAAAAACATTAACTATTTCTCATTTTTAAGCTACCATGTACAAATAAGAAACACAGAAAAACATTTTTATAATGAAAAAAGTCATTCTTGTGATCGCCTGTTTAGCAATCATCGTCTTTGGCGGGATGCACTTTTTAATGCCTGAAAAAACCACGCCACACTTAACCCAGTTTTTTTCTAAAGAGCATAAAGAAGTTCAACGTATTCAGGACTGGCTCAAATACAAACAACAGCAGCAGTTACTTTTGGTCGATGTTGTAAGCCCTGTCAGCCCCAAACAACAAGGTGCTTATGCTGAATACATCAAACAAAAAATTGAGCTCAACCAGCAAAATATTCAGCGCCTGCAGCTCAGCCGCTATCAAAGCAAAGCGTTTAAAGAGCTACAACAGCTCGAAATTCATGCGCTAGAGCAATGGAATACCTTATTTCAAACGCATATTGTAGATGCCTTCGTTGAACAGCAACATTTCACTGAAATTCCAGCCGAAGAATACCAACAATTTGATGCTGAAGCGCGCTATGCCTTACAAAAGCAAGAAATTTTGGTTCTCGAACACTTACAACAATTGCTGCAACACAACAGCCCATATCTGTCTGACATCGATCATAGCCTGCTCAGCGATTGGCTTTCTTACCAACTGATGCAACATGAAATTCATCCAGTGATCTCTGAATGGTTGGAAGTCGAAACAGATATGCCTCGCCGAAGCCGTCAAGATGCGATGCAAGACTTAAGGCTTTATAAGAGGTTTAACCCGAATACTGATGAATATAAGTACATCATGTCACTCGAAACACAGCTTTGGCATGCCGAACACCCATCTTCAAATTTGCTTGCACAGCCGTCCAATACCATGTCCAATTCGGATATCGAAATCGATCCAGAGATTGTGATTCCTGAAGATGAACCTCAAGTTGAGCAAATCAAAAAGTTGATTGAGACGCAGCAAGATACCGTTAGCCGCATGATGTTCAGCCAATTGCGTCAAAGCTTTTTGAAATAAATTTAAAATAATGCTTTGAGCTCACACCTCATCAAAACGAAGACTGTTCCTGAGTTTTGCTCTGCGCTAACCAATCTTTAAAGGCCTTTTGCATAGCGTGACGCTCATATGGCTTGGCTAAACGTGCTTCCATCATTGAAAAATCACCCTTATAAGCTGCTTCAATCATGGCTTTGGTCAGCTCCTGAATACTCGCGCGACCCCGATGTTCATATTGTAATATTTCTTCTGAAGTCAGCACCAAGTCCCAACACGACACCACTGAACTCATATCGACTGCAATACTCAGATAATAATGCTCAAAATCTTGGTAAAGTTCCCAAAAGTGGGATTCATGCGCAATCAGGTTCATCTTCATCTTCGCTTGCAGAGAAGTTTTCAAAATATAACGTCTATTGAATAAAAGATATGCAACTTTAGATAGCTATGTCCTTTCTTAACGAAATATATCAAGCATAGGAGCATTGATTCAGATGAATTTTAAAAATTGTGGATTCAAAATATTCTACAAGCCAGCATACAGTTAAAAGACGAAGCACTATCATGCAAAACAAAGATTGCATGTATGCAGCAGACCAATCCAGTCCATTTGAACAATGACAACTAAGAAACCAACAAACTCATCATGAAATAAGCAATTGACGCATTTTTATCAACAGACATAAAAAAAGCCACCTTTCGGTGGCTTTTTTTAATCTCAAACCGTCTCTTATTGAGCGCGGTTTTTGATTTTGCGGATGGTTTCCAACTGAGCAGCAGTTTCTGCAAGAGCAGCCAAAGCAGCAGCCGAGTCCAAGTCGCTCTTTTGATTCGCAAGCAATTGTTCAGCGTGTTTACGCGCTTCAAGAATTGCTGCTTCATCTAAGTTTTCTGCACGGACTGCAGTATCTGCAAGAACCGTAACAACATGCGGTTGAACTTCTAAAACACCACCAGATACATAGATTAACTCTTCTGTACCGTTTTCAAGCAGAACACGGATTGTACCCGGCTTGAGTAAAGTTACTAGTGGCGCGTGACCAGGCATAATACCTAATTCACCACCAGCACCTTTAGCAATTAGCATCGTTACAGTGCCAGAGTACAAAGACTCTTGAACACTTACAACATCACACTGCATAGTCGACATGAGAATCTCCTAAATTAGGTAACTAATTAAAGTTTCTCAGCTTTAGCAATTACTTCGTCAATACCACCAACCATATAGAACGCTTGTTCTGGAATGTGGTCATATTCACCAGCTAAAAGACCTTTAAAGCCACGAATCGTTTCTTTAAGCGGTACAAGTTTACCAGGAGCACCAGTAAACACTTCAGCTACGTGGAACGGTTGAGAGAAGAAACGTTGGATTTTACGCGCACGGTAAACAGTCAACTTATCTTCTTCTGCAAGTTCGTCCATACCAAGAATCGCGATGATGTCTTTCAATTCTTTATAACGTTGAAGAACGTTTTGAACTGAACGAGCGATCTCGTAATGCTCAGCACCCACTACTAGTGGATCTAACTGACGTGAAGTTGAGTCAAGTGGATCGATCGCTGGGTAAATACCAGAAGATGCGATGTCACGGCTCAATACTACAGTTGCATCTAAGTGAGCAAACGTAGTTGCAGGCGATGGATCTGTTAAGTCATCGGCAGGTACGTATACCGCTTGGATTGACGTAATCGAACCAGACTTAGTCGATGTAATACGTTCTTGAAGAACACCCATCTCTTCTGCAAGTGTCGGTTGGTAACCTACTGCAGATGGCATACGACCTAGAAGTGCTGATACTTCAGTACCTGCTAGTGTATAACGGTAGATGTTGTCTACGAACAATAGTACGTCACGGCCTTTGCCGTTTTCGTCTTTCTCGTCACGGAAGTACTCAGCCATCGTCAAACCAGTCAACGCTACGCGTAAACGGTTACCCGGTGGCTCGTTCATCTGACCGTAGACCATTGCTACTTTGTCTAGAACGTTTGAGTCTTTCATCTCGTGATAGAAGTCGTTACCTTCACGAGTACGCTCACCAACACCAGCGAACACAGATAAACCTGAGTGCGCTTTAGCGATGTTGTTGATCAACTCCATCATGTTTACAGTTTTACCAACACCGGCACCACCGAACAGACCAACTTTACCACCTTTAGCGAACGGGCATAGTAAGTCGATGACTTTAATACCAGTTTCTAAAAGGTCAGTAGAAGCTGCTTGTTCAGCATAAGAAGGTGCTTGACGGTGAATCGGCAAACGTTCTTCAGTCGCTACAGGACCTGCTTCATCGATAGGGCGACCCAATACGTCCATGATACGACCAAGCGTAGCAGGACCCACTGGAACAGAAATCGGTGCATTTGTGCTAGTTACATTAAGGCCACGTTTAAGACCTTCTGTAGAACCCATTGCGATGGTACGAACAACACCATCGCCAAGCTGTTGCTGAACTTCTAAAGTAGTTTCAGTACCGTCAACTTGGAGAGCGTCATAGATCTTAGGAACGCTATTGCGCTCAAACTCGACGTCGATAACCGCGCCGATGATCTGAATGATACGACCGCTACTCATTGCTGTCTCCTCAATTCAAACTTAATAATGTTAAACGGCAGCGGCACCGCCAACGATCTCGGAAATTTCCTGAGTAATCGCGGCTTGACGCAGCTTGTTGTAAATGAGTTGTAGGTCTTTAATCAATTGTCCTGCGTTGTCCGTCGCTGCTTTCATTGCGACCATACGAGCAGACTGCTCACATGCAACGTTTTCAATCACACCTTGATAAACCATAGACTCGATGTAGCGAACCAACAAACCATTTAACAATTCTTCTGCTTCTGGTTCGTAGATATAGTCCCAACCATAAGTACGGTTGAGATCATCGCCTGCTTGCGCTGGTGCTAAAGGAACAAGTTGTTCTACTTTAGGCTGTTGAGTCATTGCATTGACGAAACCATTTGAAACGAGGTAGATACGATCTAATTCGCCTTTATCAAATGCATCAAGCATAACTTGTACAGAGCCAGTTAACTGTTCCAAACTCGGCGCATCGCCAAGTTGGGTCGTTGCACCAAGCACTTTACCGCCGTAATTCTTAAAAAACGAAACCGCTTTTTGACCAATCAAAGCAAATTCAACTTCAATTGACTGCTGTTGTTGTGCTTTGACATGCTGCACAACTTTCTTGAACAAGTTAATGTTCAAGCCACCCGCCAAGCCACGATCTGAAGACACTACGATATAGCCAACACGCTTAACTGGGCGGTCAACCATATAACGGTGTTTGTATTCAGGGTTTGCTTGAACTAAGTGAGCAATTACACGGCGCATATTATCGGCATACGGACGGCCCTGAGCCATGCGCTCTTGCGCACGACGCATTTTAGAAGCAGCTACCATTTGCATCGCGCGAGTAATCTTTTGCGTGCTCTTGATACTAGCTACTTTGG
>ERZ650312.1048-NODE-1048-length-15643-cov-6.832884_pt1 | contig 15643 bp, 11 predicted proteins | sample MGYA00376248_ERZ650312 | MGnify/ENA primary metagenome ERZ650312 (study PRJEB26733, sample SAMN07839316) | wastewater metagenome | biome: urban; feature: wastewater treatment plant; material: waste water | place: USA: North Carolina | collected 2016-07-28 ... | reverse complement strand
CTGTTCATCGACGAACTGCACACCATGGTCGGCGCCGGCAAGGCCGAGGGCGCCATCGACGCCGGCAACATGCTGAAGCCGGCGCTGGCGCGCGGCGAGCTGCACTGCGTCGGCGCGACGACCCTCGACGAGTACCGCAAGTACGTCGAGAAGGACGCCGCGCTCGAACGTCGCTTCCAGAAGGTGTTGGTGGATGAGCCGAGCGTCGAGAGCACGATCGCCATCCTGCGCGGCTTGCAGGAAAAGTACAAACTGCACCACGGCGTCGATATTACCGACCCGGCGATCGTCGCCGCGGCCGAGTTGAGCCACCGCTACATCACCGACCGCTTCCTGCCCGACAAGGCCATCGACTTGATCGACGAGGCGGCGGCGCGCATCAAGATGGAGATTGACTCCAAGCCGGAAGTCATGGACAAGCTCGACCGGCGCATGATCCAGCTCAAGATCGAGCGCGAAGCGGTGAAGAAGGAGAAGGACGAAGCGTCCATCAAGCGCCTGCAACTGATCGAGGATGAGTTGACGAAGCTGCAGCGCGAGTACAACGATCTGGAAGAGATCTGGAAGGCCGAAAAGACCCAGGTGCATGGCAGCGCGCACATCAAGGAGGAAATCGACAAGCTCAAGGCGCAAATGGCCGAGTTCCAGCGCAAGGGCCAGTACGACAAGCTCGCCGAACTGCAGTACGGCAAGCTGCCGCAACTTGAAGCGCAACTGAAGGCGGCCGAGAAGTCAGGTGACGGCGTGAAGAAGAACCAGCTGTTGCGCAACGAAGTTGGTGTCGAGGAGATCGCCGAGGTCGTCTCGCGCGCGACTGGCATCCCGGTCAGCAAGATGATGCAGGGCGAGCGCGAGAAGCTGCTGGCGATGGAAGACAAGATTCACCAGCGCGTCGTCGGCCAGGACGAAGCCGTGCGCCTAGTGTCGGACGCGATCCGTCGCTCGCGCGCCGGTCTCGCCGATCCGAACCGGCCCTACGGCTCCTTCCTGTTCCTCGGCCCGACTGGTGTCGGCAAGACCGAACTGTGCAAGGCGCTGGCGAGCTTCCTGTTCGATTCCGAGGATCACCTGATCCGCATCGACATGAGCGAATTCATGGAGAAACACTCGGTCTCGCGGCTGATCGGCGCGCCGCCCGGCTACGTCGGTTACGACGAAGGCGGGTATCTGACCGAAGCCGTGCGTCGCAAACCGTATAGCGTGATCCTTCTCGACGAGGTCGAGAAGGCGCATCCGGACGTCTTCAACGTGCTGCTGCAAGTGCTCGACGACGGCCGGATGACCGACGGGCAGGGACGCACGGTCGACTTCAAGAACACCGTGATCGTGATGACGTCGAACCTCGGCAGCCAGATGATCCAGCAGATGTCGGGCGACGACTACCAGGTGATCAAGCTGGCGGTTATGGGCGAGGTGAAAACCTACTTCCGCCCCGAGTTCATCAACCGCATCGACGAAGTCGTCGTCTTCCATGCGCTCGACGAGAAGCACATCAAGTCGATCGCGAAGATCCAGCTCGGATATCTGGAGAAGCGGCTGGCACAGCTGGAAATGGCCGTCGATATCGACGACAGCGCCTTGTCGGAAGTCGCCACCGCCGGCTTCGACCCGGTCTTCGGCGCACGTCCGTTGAAGCGCGCCATCCAGTCGCAGATCGAGAACCCGCTGGCCAAGGCAATCCTCGAAGGCCGCTTTGCAGCCAAGGATACGATCCGGATCTCCTGCGTGGGCGGGGTGATGCGCTTCGAGAAGGCTTGATCCAGTGTCTTTCAGCGTGGGTATTCGGCCTGAACTCTTGGCCGGATACCCCGCGACACACGTTGTGTCCACCGCGCAACGGTCCCGTCATCGTGCTTCGCTATAATTGCCGCCTCGAATCACAAAGCTATCGCTAATATGCCCCTGAAAAATCTGAACGACCGCCGCCTCCGTACCCTGCCCAACCTCATCTTCATGAGCCGCTGGCTCCAGTTGCCGCTCTACCTCGGCCTGATCGTCGCGCAGTGTGTGTATGTCGTCCATTTCTGGGTTGAACTCGTCGATCTCGTCGGCGCTGCGTTCGGGAATCAGGAGGCGCTGGCGCATATCGTCCAGGCGGTCGGCTATGGCGCGAATGCGGGCAAGTTGACCGAGACAACGATCATGCTGGTCGTGCTTGGCCTGATCGACGTGGTGATGATCTCCAACCTGCTGATCATGGTCATCGTCGGCGGCTACGAGACCTTCGTTTCGCGCATGAACCTCGAGAACCACCCCGACCAACCGGAATGGCTGTCACACGTCAACGCCTCCGTGCTCAAGGTCAAACTGGCGACGGCGATCATCGGCATCTCATCGATCCATTTGCTCAAGACCTTCATCAACGCCGAGGCGTACAGCGAGAAGGTGTTGCTCGCCCAGGCCGGCATCCACATCGCCTTCCTGCTTTCCGCGATGGCCATCGCCGCGTGCGACCGGATCATGGTCGGCGGGGCGAAGGGCGGCGAGGCGCACTGAGGCCGCAGCGGCAAGACGGTCTTCGTCGTCGCTTGGGCCGGACGGGCGGCTAACCCCCGCCCCGCCGCCACGTATGTAACCGCTCGATCCAGCGCAGCAGTTCTTGCGGCGCGTGTGCTTTCTTCCACACGCCGGCTGCGTATTTGTTGGCTTCGGCCAGCGTCGGGTAGATGTGGATGGTGCCGAGGATCTTGTTCAGCCCGATGCCGTGCTTCATCGCCAGCACATATTCGGCGATCAGGTCGGCGGCGTGTTCGCCGACGATCGTGACGCCGAGGATGCGGTCCTTGCCGGGGACGGTCAGTACCTTGACGAAACCGTGCGCTTCACCGTCGGCAATTGCGCGGTCGAGGTCGTCGAGTTTGTACGTGCTGGTTTCGAAGGCGATGCCTTGCGCGCGGGCCTCCTGCTCGTTTAGGCCGACGCGCGCGACTTCCGGATCGATGAAGGTCGCGGCGGGAATCACCGCGTAATCGGCCTTGAACTTCTTGAACGGATCGAACAGTGCATTGACGGCGGCGTACCACGCCTGGTGTGCGGCCGTGTGCGTGAATTGGTAGGGGCCGGCGACGTCGCCGGCGGCGTAGATGTTGGGGAAGCGCGTCTGCAGGAACTCGTTGGTCTCCACGGTCTTGCCGGTCGGGATACCGAGTTCCTCCAGCCCGTAGCCGGTGAGATTGGCCGCGCGGCCGACGGCGACGAGTACGGTGTCGAAGCCGATTTGCGCCCCGCCGCCTTGGTGTTCGGCGATCAGCGTCTTCTCGCTGTTTTCCGAGACGAACTGCTTTGCGCGGTGCCCAGTCATGACGCGGATACCTTCGGCCGCGAATCGCTGTTCGACCATCGCAGAGACGTCTTCGTCCTCGCGCACCAGCAGCCGCGGCGCCATCTCAACGAGCGTCACCCGTGAGCCGAAACGGGCGAAGGCTTGCGCCAGCTCGCAACCGATCGGACCGCCGCCAAGCACGAGCAGGCGCCGGGGCAGTTCGCGCAAGTTCCACACGGTATCGGACGTGAGATAGCCGACGGCCTCGATGCTGGGGATCGGCGGCACGAAGGGGCGGGCACCGGCGGCGATGACGATGGCGCGCGTCGACAGACGCTGCTTCTCGCCATCCGTACGCACAATTTCGACTTCCCAAGGCGAGACGATCTTTGCCGTGCCTTCGATGACATCGACGCCAAGCGCCGTGTAGCGTTCGACCGAATCGTGCGGCTCGACGGCGCGGATGACCGCCCGCACGCGTTCCATCACGTCCGCGAAGCTGAATTCGGCGCGCGCCGACGCGATGCCGAATTCCTGTGAACGCGCGATCTGCGCGAGCAGCTTTGCTGAGCGGATCAGCGCCTTGGACGGCACACAGCCGGTGTTCAGGCAATCGCCGCCCATGCGGTTCTTTTCGACCAATGTGACCCGGGCTTTCACGGCGGCCGCGATGTACGCGGTGACCAGTCCGGCGCTGCCGGCGCCGATGACGACGAGGTTGCGGTCGAAACGGCGCGGCCGCTTCCAGTCGGCATAGACCTTGTCGTCGCGGATGTACTCGACAACCTTGCGCGCGATCAACGGGAAGATGCCGAGCAGCGCGAACGAGCCGAGCAGGGTAGGCGAGACGATGCCGGCGAGCGAATCGATCTTGCCCAGCTGCGTGCCGGCATTCACATAGACCACCGTCCCGGCCAGCATGCCGACCTGGCTGACCCAGTAGAAGGTGCGCGCCTTCATGGCGGTGAGGCCGAGCAGCAGGTTGATCAGGAAGAAGGGAAACAGCGGTACCAGCCGCAGCGTAAACAGATAGAACGCGCCCTCGCGCGCAATGCCGTCGTCGACGGTCTTCAGCCGCTGGCCGAAGCGTTGGCTCACCCAGTCGCGCAGCAGATAGCGTGCGATGAGGAAAGCGAGCGTCGCACCGATCGTCGACGCGAAGGAGATGATCAGCAGCCCCCACCATAAGCCGAACACCGCGCCGCCGGCGAGCGTGAGCAAGGTCGCGCCGGGCAACGAAAGCGCCGTCACCAGCACGTAGATGATGAAGTAGCCCAGGGTCGCTATGCCGGGATTCGCTGCGCGAAAGGACTCGATGTCCTGCTGCTGCGCCTTGAGCGTGTGCAGGTTGAGGTACTGGCCGAGGTCGAAGGCAAAGAACAGCCCGACGGCGATGGCAAGCGACAGCAACAGGGCGATTTTCTTGATGGGCATGCCGGATTCTCGGTGAATGACGGTGCAAGGCTACCGTATCAATGGTTGTCGCGGTGATGCGGTGGTGCAATGTGACCAAAGGGGATGGGCGCAACAAGCGAAGGGGCTCTGCATTCCCTTCGGTCACATTGCGCCAGCACCTATGCATTAGTCGTTCGGACGATGCAATCCTTACAATGCCGGGCATGTGTAAGGTATGCGGGCTACCGCCGACTAATAGGAAGGCGCCTCGTGCGTGACAATCAACGGAGACAAAATGAAGAAATCGCTATTGCTTGGCCTGGCCTCGACTTGTGTTGCCGTAAGCGCTCTGGCGCAGAGTGCGGACTGGAAATCGATCGAGATGGAAGCAAAGGGCCAGACGGTCTACTTCAACGCCTGGGGCGGTGGCGAGGCGATCAATACCTACATCGACTGGGCGGCCGGCGAAGCGCAGAAACGCTACGGTGTGACCGTGAAGCACGTGAAGATCACCGACGCGGCGGAAGTCGTCAAGCGCATCCAGACCGAGGCGCAGGCCGGGCGAAAAGAGGGCGGCTCGGTCGACCTGATGTGGGTCAATGGCGAGAACTTCCGCAACCTCAAGCAGGCCGGCCTGCTCTTCGGGCCGTGGGCCGAGCAGTTGCCGAACTGGAAGTTCGTCGATCAGGGCAAGCCGGTACGCGTCGATTTCTCGGTGCCGACTGACGGCCTGGAGGCGCCGTGGGGCACCGCCCAGCTGACCTTCATCGCCGACAAGGCCGTTGTCGCTGCACCGCCGCGCTCGGCGCAGGCGCTGCTGGCGTTCGCTCAGACGCATCCGGGGCGTGTGAGCTACCCCAAGCTGCCCGACTTCCACGGGACAACCTTCGTCAAGCAACTCCTGCTCGAACTGGCGCCGGAACGTGCCGTACTTGAGCAGCCGGTGACGCCGGAAGCCTTCAAGCGCGCGAGCGCGCCGCTCTGGGACTATCTCGACCGGCTGCATCCTGCGCTGTGGCGGGCGGGCAAAGCGTTCCCGCAAGGGATCGCCGAGATGCACCGCATGCTTGCCGACGGCGAACTCAACCTGTCGCTGACCTTCAACCCGAACGAAGCGGCCAACCTCATCGCCAGCAAGCAACTGCCGCCGAGTGCCTACAGCTTCGGCTTCACGGGCGGGACGATTGGCAACGTTCATTTTCTGGCGATTCCGGCCAATGCGCGCTCAAAGGCGGGAGCGCAGGTCTTCGCCAACTTCCTCCTCTCGCCCGAGGCACAGGCGCGCAAGGCGGACATCACCGTGTGGGGCGACGGCAGTGTGCTCGACCCGGCCAGGTTGCCAGAGGCGATGCGCGCGGCGATGCAGAAAACTGCGCCCGGCGTGCTCGCCGAAAACGTTCCGACACTGGCCGAGCCGCACGCGAGCTGGGTTGAGGCGATCGAAGCCGAGTGGCTGAAGCGTTACGGCGCACAGTAGCGTGTATCCGAAACCTCGCGCAGCGATGAAAAAATCCGTCATTCCGGCTTGCGCCGGAATGACGGATATGGATGCTGGCTGATGGCGGCGAGAATCGTTTTCCTAGACGATCGGACGATGACCGTCCTTGCCATCGCCGGTGTGGCGTGCGTCCTTACTCCCGTACTGCCCGGCCTCTACTGGGCACTACAACCCGGCTTTTCAGCCCATGCATGGGTCTCGCTTCTCGCCAACAACGAATGGCCGCAAGCCTTGCGGGCCACCTTGGTATCGACGGTGTTGAGTACCGCCTTGGCCTTGATAATGGCCGGCGGCATCGCAAGCGCCACCTTTCCGGGGCGAGCGTGGACGGTACTCGGGCGCCGCTTGAGCCTGCTGCTGGCGGTGCCGCACGCCGCTTTCGCCGTTGGCTTGTCCTTCCTCATCGCGCCGTCCGGCTGGCTGGTGCGGCTGATCGCGCAGTTGATCGGCTGGACGACTCCACCAGCGTGGGTGACGGTGCAGGATCCCTACGGTCTTGCCCTGGCAGTCGCGCTCGCCATCAAGGAAAGCGGCTTCCTGCTCTGGACGTTGTTCGCAATCCTCGGCGAGCGAGAGGTCGCGCGTCAGATGACCGTCGCGCGCTCGCTCGGCTACGGCCGTGCGCAGGCGTGGCGCCTGATCCTCTGGCCGCAGTTGCTGCCCCGCCTTGGCTGGCCGCTGGTAGCAGTGTTCGCATACGGATTGTCGGTCGTCGATATGGCGGTGATCCTCGGGCCGGGAACGCCGCCGACGCTGGCGGTACTTGTCTGGCGCTGGCTGAACGACGCGAGCCCGTACTTGCAGTCGATGGGCAGTGCGGCGATCTTCGCGCTCATTGTGCTGCTCGTGCTTCCCGCATGCTGCGCGCGAGTCGTGTGGCGATTAGTGCGGCACCGGAGCGCGCTACCCTCGGGGCGCCGGTCGTTGAACGGATCGCCGGCGCTTGAATGCCGGAGCGTGTGGCTGCAGCGTTCGCTGTTTGTCATTACCGGCCTTGTGGTCGGAAGTCTGTTGCTCTGGTCGTTGGCACGCGCGTGGTTCTTTCCCGCGCTGCTGCCCGACGCGCTCAGCCTTGACGCGTGGCTGCGCGCCGATTTTGCGCCGTTTCTCAACTCGCTCGAGTTCGGCGTTCTCGCCTGCCTGATCGCGCTGCCGATTGCGCTCGTCTGGCTCGAATGGGGCCCAGCGCGCTTCAATGCGGTGCTTTATGCGCCCTTGATCGTACCGGTGCTGCCGCTCGCCGTCGGCCAGTACAGCGCGTTGCTGCATCTTGATCTCGACGGGACGGCCGTCGGCCTGGTCTGGGCCCATCTCCTGTGGGTACTGCCCTACATGGTGCTGACGCTGGTCGGTCCGTACCGCGCTTTCGACGTCCGGCTCGTTACGACGGCACGCGCGCTCGGCCACACCCGCTTCTCGGCTTGCCTGTTCGTCAAATGGCCGATGCTGGCCAAGCCCTTGCTCGCCGCACTAGCCATCGGTTTTTCGGTGAGCATCGCGCAGTATCTGCCGACCTTGTTCGCCGGCGGTGGCCGTTATTCCACGGTGACGACCGAGGCGGTTGCTTTGAGCGCGGGCGGCAATCGGCGCATCCTGGCCGTTCAGGCACTGCTGCAGGTGCTGCTGCCGCTGGCCGTATTTGCGCTGGCCGGCGTCTTGCAGCACTGGCTCGGCAGACACCGGCGCGGCTTGCGATAATCCGACCATGAATCCCCTCGAGATACGCAAGGCAACAATCGCCCGTTCAGGCCAGACTCTGATCGCAGACCTGAATCTGCGTGTCGAACCCGGCGAGGTTCTCACCCTGATGGGTGTCTCCGGTTCGGGCAAATCGACGCTGCTCAACTGGATCATCGGCGCGCTCGACCCGGTGTTCGAGTCTCGCGGCGAGCTTTGGATCGGCGGCGAACGCCGCGACCAGCTGCCGATCGAAGCGCGGCGCATCGGTATCCTGTTCCAGGACGATCTGCTCTTTCCGCATCTCTCGGTCGGGCGAAATCTGGCGTTCGCGCTGCCGGCCAAGGTGCAGGGCAAGGGCGCGCGGCGGCGGTTGATCGAGGACACCCTGGCCGACGTCGGCCTCGCCGGTTTCTTCGAACGCGATCCGGCGACACTCTCGGGCGGACAAAGGGCGCGTGTCAGCGTGCTGCGTGCCTTGCTCGCCGAGCCCGATGCACTCCTGCTCGACGAGCCGTTCTCGAAGCTCGACGTCGTTTTGCGCGAGCAGTTCCGCTCCTTCGTCTTCGAGCGCATCGCTCGGCTCGCTATTCCGGCTTTGCTGGTGACGCATGATCCTGACGATGTGCCGGCCGGCGGGCGCGTGATCGAAATCAGCGAGTTCAGCAAATTCTCGATCGGCGAGGTGCGCGATGCTTGATCGGCGCGTGCTCGAACTGTCGCGCGGTTTCCTTACTTCGCTTGCGGAGCGAATGGCCGCGCGTGGCATCCGCGCCGATCAGGTGTCGTGGTTCGGCTTTGTCGTCGGCCTGGCTGCCGTGCCGCTGATCGTGCTGGAGCAGCCGTCCTGGGCGATTCTTCCGATTCTGGCGAATCGCCTGCTCGACGGTGTCGATGGCGCGATCGCGCGCCAGGTCGGGCCGACCGATCGCGGCGCCTTTCTCGATATCGCGCTCGACTTTCTCTTCTACTCGTCGATCCCGCTGGCCTTTGCGCTGGCCGATCCGGCGACCAACGCGCTCGCGGCAGCGGTGCTCATCTACGCCTTCGTTGGCACCGGCAGCACCTTCCTTGCTTTCGCCGTCATCGCCGCCAAGCGCGGGCTGACCAGCACGGCGTACCCCGGCAAGGGGTTCTACTACCTCGGCGGGCTGACCGAGGCGAGCGAAACGATCGCCGTTTTTACCGCGATGTGCTTCTTCCCCGCATGGTTCCCAACGCTCGCCTGGGGCTTCGCCGCTTTGTGCGCGCTAACCACGATGACACGCATCGTTACTGGCCTGAAGTTGTTCGGTGCGCACTGATATTGTTCCTGCGCGCCGTATCTCATATGGAATATTGACACCGGGTTGTTTGTCAGCCACCCTGAGGCATGGCTTCGGCGCAGCGCTTTCTCTTTCGCTCCGATCATTGCAACCGATATAACGGACTTCCATCAACCGGATGACGCAAAAGAAAGTGACCTTTCCCTTGCGGAGCGGCATCGCGTACCGGACAGCGCGAATCGTCGCGCTGGTAGCGCTGCTGTTGGGCGCCATTTCGCTGGCAATCATCAGTCCGCTCGTGCATGAGCGGACACGAAGCAACGCGTCTGCCCGCCTTCAGGGCCTGGTCGACACCGTCGCCAATACGACAAGTGCGGCCTGTTTCGTCGAGGATGTCGTGCTGGCGACCGATGTGGCCAAAGGTCTCTTGATGAACTCGGTGGTCAGCGGCGTCGTGATTCGCAGTGCGGAGGGTGAACTGGCGAACAGTGCGCGTGACGGCAAACCTTGGACGCAGGCCGAACTCGATCGAGCGCACGGAATCGTCCGCAAGATCTATTCGCCTTTCGATAGCAGCGCCCCCGTCTGCGAGATGGTGCTCATCCCCGATCAGGAGGAGCTGACGCGCTTGAGTCAGGAGTCGATACTTTTTGCGGGCTCGATGCTCGTCCCGCATTTGTTGGCCATCATGCTCGCCATGACATTTGTCGTCTTCCGCTGGATCGTCTTGCCGATCAAGAAGATGTCGGACCGACTGCACGCCATGCGCGACGGCAGCGGCGAGTTGCTCGCGGTGCCGACCGGGCACGAGAATTCGGAGCTCGGACGCCTCGTGGGCGACATCAACGAACTGACGTCCGGACTCGCGCACGCCAAGGATGCCGCTGAACAGGCAAGCCTGAGCAAGGGCGCTTTCCTCGCAACGATGAGTCACGAGATCCGTACGCCGATCAACGCGGTGGTCGGCATGGCTTATCTCGCCCTGAAGACCGATCTCACCGAGCAGCAACGCGACTACATCGAGAAAATACGCGCTTCGGGCGGGCATCTCCTGGACCTCGTCAACGACGTCCTCGACTTTGCCAAGATCGAATCCGGCAACCTGGAGCTCGAGGTCGCAGCCTTCGACCTAGATCAACTGATAGACCGTGTGTCCTCCATCGCCAGCCTGCGCGCCCGGCAGAAGGGGTTGGCGCTGAGTTTCCACGTTGAACCGGATATTCCGCGCCGACTGGTCGGCGACAGTCTGCGCATTGGCCAGATCCTCCTGAACTACATCAACAACGCGATCAAGTTCACGGCGAGCGGCTTCGTCGAGGTGCGCGCCAGCCTGGCCGAGAGTAAGGGACGGACATGTCGAATCCTGCTTGAAGTGAGCGACTCGGGCATCGGTCTGACCGACGAGCAGATGTCACGACTGTTCGGCCTTTTCCACCAGGCCGACGCGTCCACCACGCGGAAGTACGGCGGCACGGGCCTCGGGCTTGCCATTTCAAAGCAGATCGCAGAGTTGATGAGCGGCGACGTGGGCGTGCGGAGTACCTACGGGGTTGGCAGCACGTTCTGGGCAACCGTCGAGGTCGGTTTGCCGGATGAAGCGCCGGATACCGCGCCTGCGCCGATGTCCGACCTGCCGATCATTCAGCCCACCTTGCGTTTCGATGGTGCACGGATTCTGCTAGCCGAGGACAATCTGCTCAATCAGCAGATCGCCAAGGAGATGCTCGAAGACGCCGGGGCGGTCGTTACGCTGGCGAACGACGGCAAGGAGGCGATCGACCGCGCGACTTCGGCGCCCTTCGACTGCATCCTCATGGACGTGCGCATGCCGGGTATCGATGGGTTGCAGGCGACCGAGGCGCTGCGGATGCTGAAGACAACGGCGGATTTGCCGATCATCGCGATGACGGCGAACGCCATGGTCGAGGATCGCGAGGATTGTCTCCGGGTCGGGATGAACGATTTCATTCCCAAGCCCGTGAATCCGGAACAGTTCCTGCAGATTCTCGGCAAATGGATCCAGCCCAGCGCATCAGGCGTCGCGCCGCGGGAAGCGGAACGAAAGGTGAGCGCGCCCGCCAACGTCGAGACCAAAGAACAAGCAGCGACGGGAATGAAAGCGCCTGTTGATCTTGCCGAGATTCGGCGGAATATCCGTGGTAACGCCGAGCAGATACGCAATCTGGTATCGATTTTCCGGCAAACCGGGAGCAAGTCGCTGGCCGATGCGCACGCAGCCTTCGCGGTGAAGGATGCAGCGCAGCTCGCGCAGATCGGTCACCGCTGCAAGTCTTCGTCACGGTACATGGGGGCGCATGATTTCGCCGATTTCATGCTCGATCTGGAGACGAGCGCCAAACAGGGCGATTGGGCGCGGATCGAGGCCACGCTTGCGCGGCTGGATGCGGAGTGGGGCAGAGTAGAGGCCGAACTCAGCGGAACCGCCAACTATTGAGGCGACGACGAGAAGTCGAAGACGATTTTGAAGCGACCGTCAACGGCCGCGCGCTCCATATAGCCGATGGCGCCGGGGGTATTCGACAGCAATTTCATTTGTTCCTCCGCATTGTCTGCAGCAACGGGTGGGCGGGCGCCGCCCGAGAACATCAGTCGCGACCAATAGGCCTTGATCTCCGACGGGCTCTTGTTGACCAGTTGCCGATAGAAGTCGGCGCGTTGCGGATTTTCGTCCGGCAAATCGATCGGCATAGCCGGCAGGCCGGACGGCAGTTGGCGCCAGCGGCCCATGAACACAAACGTTACCTCCTTGCGTGACATCTGGTCGATGCCGCTCTTCGGGTTGGCGACCACGACGAGATCGGCCGCCCCCGCAGTGAGGGGCAGGCAAGCCAGCGCCAACAGAAGGATGAGTTTGCGCATGGTCAGAAGACGAAGTCGAGCGACACGCTGTAGACATTCAACTTGCCGTCGAACGCTTCGTCGCTGATTGGATAGAGGAACAAGGAGTCGCTTGCACCACGCACGAAGTCGACCTGCGCCTTAAGGGCCATATCGCGGCGGAAATCCCAGCGGGTGCCCAGCGTGAAGGTGGTCTGATCCATGTGTGTCCGCGCGATGGCCCGTTGCAGTGCCTGGCTTAGCGGGGCCGCATCGGGAAGACCGCTGTCGACGTGCTTCGGTTGTGAGCGGATCCACGCAACGCCCGCGTACGGCGTGAGCTGCCCGATGCGATAACCGGCGACGACGTAGGCACCTAGCGAGTTCTGGTAGATGGCGCTGTCGTGCTGCATTTCGACCACCATGCCCTGAACCTGCAGTGGCCCTCGGTCATAAACGGCGCCGAGCGAATAGAAGCGGGAGACCGTGTCTTTCAGAGAAATCGCTTCGCCTGCAGCCGCGGCTTTCGGGATACCCATTTGGCCCACTTGACTCAAGGTGGTCCGGAGCGTTTCGATGAATCCCGGGATGTCATCCTTGAACTTGATCTGTGCGTAAGTCAGGCGCCACTGCCAGTGACCCGTCTGGTAGTCGAGGTAGGCGCCGGTGAGCGGACTCCCGGAAAGATCGAGAAAATCGCCGGCCGCCGGCGCTTCTTCACCCGATTGCCCCAGGAACACACGGCCTTTCAAAATGCCGTCGGCGATTGGGGCCGATGCCGTGAAGTCGGCGCCGTCGAGGTACTGGAACGGCAGGGTGGCGAAAACCTCACGCGGTGGGCGAACAGTGAGGTAGGAGTAACCGACCAGCCGCGAGTCGGCGAGCATGTAGAACTCCGTCCCGATGCGTCCGGCGCGGATGCCAAAGTTGGGCGTGATCGCGTAACGGCCAAACGCCGCCATGAGTTCCGGGCGATAGTTGGCGTGCGGACCGTAACGACTGACGCCCTGCACGACGAAATCGAGCGATTCATTGGCCTTGTAGTAGGCCTGGAGACCGATCAGCGAGTCCTGTTTGAGCGAAATACTGTCGGTTGCGCCGTGTTGTTGCGACTGGTCGCGTGTAACTTCCACCTGGTCGGTGTCTGTCTGCATGGCGCCGAGTGTCCCGAAGCCGCTGATTTCCAGTCCCGGGGGCAGGACGAGACCCGTCTCGGCGAGCGTGATCGGCGCAGCGAAAAGCAGCGCGAGGATGGGCAAGGCAGTGCATAGCACTTGCCAACCGAATCCGTGCCGATTGTTCGCGCGTGTGCTGGATGGCTGTGTTCTGGCGTTAGGCACGACGGTGTCCCGATTCTGTAAGTTCTTGATATGCGTGTCCAAGTACTGGCGTATTCAGTATAAGTAAATCGTTTTGCATTGCACTTGTAAAAGCGTGTGAGCTTTCGAGTACTACCGTATCCATGGGGATAAATGCAACACATCGTATTGCAGGGGGCGGCATGATGCAGCAATGTCTGTACCGGGCTTTACGTGCGGCCGCTGCGCGTCACGGAGTTCATTGCGCCTCGGTCGGCGCTTAGAATGACGCCTCTTTCCGTGGAGAACCGTATGTCTGCCTCAACCGATGCCCTGCCAGTACGCAACGACTTAGCCGTGATTTCACTGGTGGGCTTCGTCCACGCGGTTTCGCATTTCTACCATCTGGTCATTCCGCTGCTCTTTCCGTGGCTGATGCCGGCGTTCGACATGAACTTCACCGAGGCTGGCGCGCTGATGACCGTGTTCTTCATCATCTCCGGCGTCGGGCAGGCGGCGGCGGGACTCGTCGTCGATCGTGTCGGATCGCGGCCGGTCTTGTTCGGCGGCGTCGTACTGCTCGCGTTGTCCGGTGTGCTGCTCGGCGTCGCGCAGAACTACATGATGCTGATGGCCGCGGCAGCCGTGGCGGGCGCGGGCAACAGCGTTTTTCATCCGGCCGACTTCACCATCCTCAACCGGCGCGTTTCCAAGCCGCGCCTTGGGCACGCCTTCTCGGTGCATGGACTCTCCGGCAACCTCGGCTGGGCGGCGACGCCGCTGCTGATGACGGCTGTCGCCTCGGCGATCAACTGGCGCGCCGCAGCTTTTTCGGCGGCTGCCGTCGCGGTGATTTCCGGCGTGCTTCTCTATGCCTTGCAGAACGTGCTTGAAGACGAGACAACGCAAGGCGCGGGCAGCCAAAGGTCCGGCAGTCATCCGCCCGTGTCAACGCTGAGCGTGCTGCGTTCGCCGGCCGTGCTGCTCTGTTTCGTTTTCTTCTTCCTGATCACGGCCGCCTTCGGCGCGCTGCAGAACTTCTCGGCCGCCGCCTTGAAGGCGATGTACGGCCTGTCGCTGGCGACGTCGGCCTCGTGTCTTTCCGCGTACGTCCTTGGCGGCGCGGCGGGTATCGCCGCCGGCGGCTTCCTCGCGACGAAGCGCGCGCAGGAACAGATCATCGCGGTCTGCATCACCTTCGGTGCCGGCATGAGCCTGCTGCTCGCCAGTGGCGTGGCAGCGGATTGGGCCATCCTCCCATTGATGGCGCTGATGGGGGCGGGTGTCGGCGTCGCCGGACCGTCGCGCGATCTCCTCGTGCGCAAGGCGGCGACCAAGGGGCTGGGCGAGGCGTCGTTCGGTCGCGTCTACGGCTTCGTCTACTCCGGCCTCGATACCGGACTGGCGACGGCACCGCTGATCTTCGGCGCGATCATGGATGGCGGAAAATACCCGATGCTGTGGGTCGGCGTCGCGATTTTCCAGGTGCTGGCCGTCTTTTCGGCACTGCGCGTCGGGCGAAATGCACACTCCGCGCACGTAGAAAGTCGTTGAACTTTGCCTCCCGGCATCTACTCTTAGAAGCAAGAGAAGCAGTAAAGGAGCAAGCGAACACGCGATCTTGAAATAGGCTAGTAGTCAGTCACCCTGAAACACAAGGATAAAGGCGCTTGAGTTTTCGACGCGCATCCTGGACGGAGAATTGCCATTTGACGGGGGCTGCCTTGGCATTGCGTTCGCGGATGTTGGCAGTGACATGTTTGCGGAGCGTGTCCTCGTCCGGAATTCGTTGCGACAGGCACATATTCGACAGGACGGCCAGCTCGATTTCGGCGATATTGAGCCAACTGCCGTGCTTGGGGGTGTAGTGGAACTCAATCTTTCGCGCGATGGCGCGCGCCTCTTCGGGCGGGAACGCCGCGTAGAGCGACGCTGCCTTATGCGTATTCAGGTTGTCGAGCACGACGCGAATGACCTCGGCGTCGGGATAGGTCGCGACGATGTGCCGCATGCAGTGCGCGAATTCAATCTTGGTGCGCCGCTCCATGATCAAGACATCGCGCCGACCTTGCTTGGGTTCGCAGATCATCATCAGATCGCGCACGCCGTTACGTTGGTACTCGGTGTCCTGACGCGCCGGCTGGCCCGGCTCAACCGGCAGCGCTTCGCGCACTTCGCCAATCAGTTGCTTCGGGCTTTCGTCGAAGCACACCACAGGACGGACCGGATCATATGGTGCCGCGTACAGGTCAAGCACGTCTTCCATCGCGGCGACAAACTCCGCGCTGACCTCAGGAATGCACCACTCCTGCACCTGCCAGGGCTTCAGGGTGTTTTTTTAAGAGGCGGCGGACGGTTTCATGGCTGAACGAGTCGGCATAGCCCAACTGCACGACCTTGTCGGCGAGAA
>ERZ650312.1047-NODE-1047-length-15673-cov-7.945960_pt1 | contig 15673 bp, 12 predicted proteins | sample MGYA00376248_ERZ650312 | MGnify/ENA primary metagenome ERZ650312 (study PRJEB26733, sample SAMN07839316) | wastewater metagenome | biome: urban; feature: wastewater treatment plant; material: waste water | place: USA: North Carolina | collected 2016-07-28 ... | reverse complement strand
GGGAGAAGGATTCGAACCTTCGAAGGCAGAGCCGTCAGATTTACAGTCTGATCCCGTTGACCGCTTGGGTATCCCTCCAACCCGGAACCGACGATTTTGACGCTCTCAAGAAAGATTGTCAAACCGTTTTTCGAGTGGGCTGCATTGTAGCAGATAGAAAACAGGATTGCACCCTCGCCGAAGCAAATTGTTATCATCCGCTGCTCATCGTTTTGCCCAGTCCCTGCGAAACTCCAACCAAGCTCACCGCACATCAATTTCGTTGAAACCCTCAATTCCTCACGATTATCGGCGACATCTGACGCTGCAGACCGCGGCTGCGCTATCCGTACTATTCCTCGCTTTGCCGTACTTCTCAATCCGGAGCGAGCCGTTGCCATGGCGTGGCGTTTCCGTTGCTATTGGAGGCATGGCACTGTTGTACTCCTGGATCAGTCAGCACCCTTGGTGGTGGCGAGCAATTCACGCCACCTTTGCCCCCATGGCCTGGTTGGCATTATCGCTCGCCATCGATCCTCGCTGGTTTCTCGCCGCCTTCATTCTGACGTTGCTGGTTTTCCGCGGCGCACTCGAGGGAAGAATTCCGCTCTACACCTCAAACAAGGCAACCGCACTCGCACTCGGCAAGTTCATCGATGATCAACACGGCGTGCGCTTCATCGACCTCGGCGCGGGATTGGGCAGTGTCGCATCCAGACTCGCCCGGTTGCGCTCGGATCTGAGTATTACCGGCATTGAAAACGCTCCATTGACGTGGCTTGTTGGCCGCCTGCGAACACTCCGGCAATCGAACTGCGACTGGCGCTGGGGCGATCTGTGGCACGTCGACCTGTCCCGATTCGACGTGGTCTACGCCTTTTTATCCCCAGCGCCAATGCCTGAGTTGTGGAGCAAGGTCGCCGACGAAATGCGCCCAGGGACGATATTTATCAGCAACACCTTCACCATCCCGGGAAGAAGCGCCGACAAGATCATTGCCGTTGACGATGCACGGCAGACCCGCCTGTACTGCTACTACATTCCACCGATCACAAACGAATCCCGTTGCGCGCGACGACCACCATCGCCTGGGTCCGACTGGTAACACCAAGCGCTTTGAAAATGGCGGTCAAATGAATCTTGACCGTCCCTTCCGACAAGCCGAGCAAAGCGGCGATCTCCCGGTTGGATTTGCCTGAAGCCATCAAGCCCAGCACCTCGGCCTGCCGCTCGGTCAGCCCGAACTCGGCCGGCTCCGCATTGCCGGCGATGGCGACTCGCGGCGAGATCGCCGGCGAGGCGGCAGGCAATAGATCCGGCCGGAACACGCGCCCATCAAGCACTTCCCGCAACGCACCCAGCAAGCGCTCGCTGGAGTAGGTCTTCGAGACAAACCCGGCGGCACCGCATTTCATCGCCCGCCCGACCGTGTGCGCATCGTCATAGGCCGACAGTATGACAACAGGTATCGCGGGGTAGTGCTGACGCAAGGACACCAGATAAGAAAGGCCATCGACACCGGGAAGCCCCAGGTCCAGAACCATCAAATCGACCAGCAGACCGCTGTCGAGCATCGCGTTGGCCGCGTCGGAATCGGCCGCCTCGTGGACGGTGACGCTTGTGTCAAGTTGACGTAGCGTTTGAACCAGCCCTTCCCGGACCAAAGCGTGGTCTTCGACGACTAGCAGACTGAGCATGAAATCAGAACACTCGTTACCTTTGGAATGCGGCACTCTAACACCAACCCTCGCGCCGGAGAACACATCTGGACAAACGATAGACACTCTTCGTCATGCCACTTCGCGCTGATCGGCTGCTTCACTCATCAACGCCAGAAGTTTGCTCAGACCAACCGGTTTGAACAAGACTGGCCAACGCGTACGCGAGGCGAATTCGAGTTGGTCCATCGCCGTCTCGCCGGTCATCAATACGGCCCGGATCGGGCGAGATGACTCGCGCTGGAGGAGATTCAGAAACTGGACGCCATCGATTCCCGGCAGATTGAAGTCGGAGATATAGAAGTCAGCTCCCAGCAGCGTTGGGCAACTCAGGGCGCTTTCAGCGCTAAAGAATACGTCCACCGACACGCCCAACGTTTGCAGCGAGATCTCGACCGATTTGGCAACGACCGGATCGTCCTCAATGACCGCGACACGCCATCCTTTCACGCAGGACGATTCTTCGAAATCGGTTTCTGCCGGCCCCACGGCCACTGACTCGCCCCCTTCCCCCTCCGGCGCAGAACGGACGCTCGCTTCAGAGAAACGAATATCGAACACCGAACCATGGCCCGAGCGCGATCTGTATGTCACTTCGCCGTTCAGCAAGCTTGCCGTGCGGCGGGCTATGGACAAGCCGATTCCGAGGCCTTTGGTACGATCCTTGCCCGAGTTTCCGATCTGGAAACACTCATCGAATATCTGGTCGCCGAACTGCTCGCCGATGCCAATACCGGTATCCCACACCTGAATGACCATTCCCCGCCCCCGGCGTCGCGCGCCGACGAGAATACCGCCCGCTTCCGTGTACTTGATCGCGTTATCGACGAGGTTGCGCAAGATGCTCAACAGCAACCTTGGGTCGGTCTGCAAGACAAGATCCTTGATCGGGTAGAACAGCTTGAAGCGCAGGTTCTTTTGTTGCGCCATCGGCGAAAACTCGGCGTCGACCGCCTTGAACAGTTCTTCGATCGACACAGATTCCAGTTGCGGCACGACCAGGCCGGCTTCGAGCTTGGAAATATCGAGCAGCGAATAGAGCAAGTCGCCGAGCGAGTGCACCGACATGGAAAGGAAGTTGCAGATCGTTTTCTGCTCCTCGTCCAGCGCAGTTCGGCCCAAGGCATCACGAAACAGATTGATCGCCTGAATCGGCTGCCGCAGATCATGGCTAGCCGCGGCAAGAAAACGCGTCTTGGCAAGATTGGCACTTTCCGCCTGCTGCTTGGCCACCAGCAGTTCGGCCTCCGCCCGCTTACGCTGGGTGATATCAGTCTGAGCGACGATGTAGCCGATGACTTTGCCCGTGCTGTCGGTTTCCGTTCGCACTTCGCCGATGACATGGGTGATCTGACCGTCCGGACGGACAAAGCGGTATTCGCAAATGAAGGCGTGAGTCGGGGCCATCGTCCGGTCCCAGACATCGGCGATCTTCTTCCGGTCTTCCGGATGAACGAACTCCGACCACAGCTTGCCGAGAGAGTCCTCTGCACCACGCCCAGTAAGCGCACGATGCCGGCTATTGACGAAGGTGTAACGTCCTTCGGCATCAAAGTGCGCGATACCAACGGGCACAAGCTGAGCCAGTTCGCTGAACTGCGTCTCGCTTTGCGCCAGGTTGTCGAGAATGCCCGCCTCGCGCGTACGCATCCGCCCCAGCCGCCGCATCAACGCCCCGACGAGCGCGAAGAGCAGCAAGGTCGAAAGCGCCACGACGACGACCTGACTCCGCCACCCGGCAAGGACGTCGCTCCGGCCGAAACCGACAACAAAGTAGAACGGAAAATCCGGCAAGACCTGGATACCGGCGATGCGCGAGCGGCCATCGAGCCCGTCCGGATAGTGCAGATTGAGCGCTTTCTCTCCCGACTTGATGCCCTTGACGAACGGATGATCGGAACCCAGGCGCTGATTGACCGCACTCGCGACGCCCGGAATCTGTACAACCAGCGCGTGGTTGTCGCTCCGCCGCAGGGCGACGAAGCCGTCCTCGCCGAGGTCGAGCAGCCGGAACTGCTTCCGGTAGTACTCGAGTTCGAGCATGCCGTGCACGATGCCGGCGAACCGTCCCTGCTCGTCACGCAACGCGCGGACGATGACCAGGATCTGCTTGCCGGTACTGCGCCCCGTCACCACGTCGGAGAAGACCAGACCAAGATCGGGATTTTCGCGCAGCGCCTTGAAATAGGCGCGATCGGCAATATTGACGCGCTGAGTATGTGCGCTGTCGGAGCTGTATAGCGTATCGCCATTGGCGTCATGCACTCGGTAACCGGCCATCTCTTCGATGCTGAACAAGCGGCTGTCGAGTTTGGCGTTGATCTCGCGTGCGTAAATCGGAACGTTCTTCTGCTCCAGCGCCGCCACAGGAATATCCTTGGCAAACGCGACCAGGTCCGCATCGGTGCGATGCAACGTCATGTCGAGACGGGTCTCGAAGATCGACGCCAGGTTACGCGTACTGACCTCCGCTGCCCGAACCTGATTGTCGTAGCTCAGCCAGAGCTGGTAGGTAAGCAACGCCGTCAGGATGACTAGCGCCACCCCGAGCAGGACGCTGGGGATCGGGCTGCGCATCTCGCGGATTCTGGCGCGCTCGCTCATTGCCTCAGGTTCGCAATAAAGCGCAAGTCTTCATTCGCCTGCCACGTTCTGCGCTCGCTGTCGGATTGTGCATAGGCAAGACTCTCCTCCCGGCTATGCGCGAGAAACACTTCGAGCGTCCGCTGCAAATGCCCGAGATGCGGCAGCATCGTGCCGAAAAACAAGACCACGTCGCCACGCGTGATCAGAAGCGTCGGAAAATTCTCGACATCGAGATCGCCCATGTCATCGGCGCGCTCCTCGATATCCAACCAGACGAAACGCACGCCGGGGAATTGACTGGCCAGCGCCTGAAAGCCCGGCTGGTACTCGCGACAGGTACCGCACCATTCGGCGCAGAGACAATGGACTGCGAACGTATCTGCTGCTGCGTATTCAGTTTCTGCCAAAGCCGACGGTTGCTTTTCCATGAGAGCGCGCAATGGCCTGCGTAGCGCTAAGCGACGCCGACGAGGAGGAGAAAGAAAACACCCCACCAGACCGAACGGTCTGCAAGAACCGACAAACCTTTGGGGCGACCGGCCGCAAGTTTAGCGCAAACACTCCAGACCGCCGACTGCGTGCGCGCCTCGCACGCCCCGTAACTCAGTTAACCGCGACCTCTGGAGCGTTCGAACTTTGCAAGGCTTCGGCAAAATTCAGCACCGACATGGCGTTGCTCGCCGTCGTCGCCAAGGTGTCGATCACCCCGGCGTTGAGCGCGCCGAGAATGCCGGAAACCTTCGTCGGTTCGCTGGCTACCGCGATGACGTTGGGAATCTTCTTCAGATCCGGCAGGCTCAGACCGATGACGCGCCCTTGCATGGCAAGCGCCGACGGCGTCCCGCGAATATCAATGAAGTCGTAGCCCATGACGTCGCCAACCGTCCCGGCCATCTTCGCCTGGGCGATTTCGCGCGTCGAGAACCAGCCCATGCGGACGATGTTGCTATCCTCGGACATGTCGCCGACGCCGATCAGGGCAATGTCTGCCCGGCGCGCCTTGTCCAGCGTGTGGCGCACCGTATCGTTCTCGATCAGCTTGCGCCGAAACTCCGGGTCGTCGACGAGCGCCGGCGCGTAGAGCGATTCGCACTCGCCACCAAAGCGCGAGGCCAGGCGCCGGGCGATGTGATCGGCATTCATCGTCTGACCGCCGCGATAGGAGCCGCCAATGGCACTGACAAAGGTGCATTGCCGCTGCGTCGCCGACATGGCGTGTTCCGACACGGCGCTAACGTTGCGTCCCATGCCGACGGCGACGATCGAACCATCGACGAGTTCGCGATCAAGGTAGCTGGCGACCAGACCGGCGAGCAGTTCGCGCTGCTTGTCCTGGTCCTTGTGATCGACCGAAATGAGTGCACGCTGGATGCCGAAGCGCTCGACCAAAGCCTTTTCGAGATCTGCCGCATAAGCATTATTCGGACGCACGCGGATCTCGACAATGCCTTCCTGCAGCGCGCGGCGCAGCATGCGCCCCACGGTGGCGCGGGAGATCGAGAACATGCGCGACAGTTCTTCCTGCGTTAACCCGTCGATGTAGTACAGGGTTGCGATCCGGGCCAGTTCTTCTTTATACATTTTGTGGAACTCTCAAGTGACGTTAACCTCCCGCTTGCGCCGTCGCCAACCGCCGCGAAAGCGGGCAATAGTATAGCTTCCGTACACAACCGAATCGCTACTTTACTGCCGGGCACCGGGCAAAAAACCCGCCCCGGCGCCCACACTTTCAGAGTTTGTACTGATCGGTAATCATCCGCATTTCCTGCGCCAGCGAATTGAGCTGCTGCGCGGTATCCGCGCTTCCCTGCGCCGCGGCGGTGCTCTGCTCCGCCATCTGGGCGATGCGTTCGACCGACTGCGCGACCGAAGTACTGGACGCGCTTTGCTCGTGGATGGCGTCGGTGATTTCGCTGACCATACCAACCGCCTCGCGCGATCCCTCGCCGATTTTCCGGATCATGTCGCAGGCACCGCTCGCGCGCGAAACGCTGGCCGTCACCTGCTCGACAGCGTTCATCATCGCCGACGAGGCGGCCTGTGCGCCGTCGCGCATTACGCCGATCGTGTCGGTAATTTCGCGCGTCGAGTTACCGGTGCGCTCGGCGAGCTTGCGCACCTCGTCGGCGACGACGGCGAAGCCACGCCCCTGCTCACCGGCGCGGGCTGCCTCGATTGCCGCGTTCAGCGCCAGGAGGTTAGTCTGGTCGGCGACTTCCTTGATCACATTGACGACCGAGGCAATTTCACGGCTCTGCGCTTCGAGGCGATTGATCAGCTCGGCCGAAGACGAAACCGACAGGGCAATCGCGTCGATATCCTCGACCGTCTTGACGACGACACCTTCACCTTCGGTCGCCAGCTTGCCGGCGTAGGCAACGCGCTCGCGCGTGTGCGTCGCCCGGTCACCGACGTGGTTGATGCTGACCGTCAGCTCCTCCACCCCAGCCGCCATGCTCGACGCCGCCGAGCTTTGCGCCTCGGATGAATCCGCGACCTGCTGCGATGCCTCCGACAAGTTGTCGGCCGATTGAGAGAGGTGCCCGGCCATTTCCGCGACCGTCTTCAGGTTGCTCTGCAGCCGATCGAGCAAACGATTCAGCGCAACGCCCATCTTTCCAATTTCGTCGTCGCGCCGGACCGGCACACGCGCCGTCAGGTCCAGGTCGGCTTCGACACGGGCGACGGTCTGTTCCATGCTGCTCAAACCGCGACTGATGCTGCGGTTCAACACGAAGCTGAGGCCGCCGAGGAAAAGCATGCCGAGCAAGCTGGAGGCCATCAACAGGGTATTGCCACCCGAGAACGTTGCGTCGGCCGACTGGCTTTGTTCGCTCGCCAGCTCTTTCGAATAGGCGGCATGCGCAACGAGGCTCTCATTCAGTTTGGCGATGATCGGCTTGCCTTCGTTGAACAACTCCTTGGCATTGCCGACCTCGCTGTTGCGCGACTTCTCTAGGACAGGCGTAAGGAACTTGACGAAATCCTCGTACGCCTTGCGATCCGCCGCCAAAAGATCGAGGTTCTTTTGCCCGCTGCTCGCGGCGATCTTCTCGTAGTCGGCCAGCGTCGTCGCGAAGGTCTGCTGTGACGCGGTGATGCGCGCGTCGAGTTCTTTCTTTTCGTTCTCGTTATAGGCCGCGATATGGCCGGGCACGGCGACTTGAATATCGAGAAAGGCAAGGCGCATCGTTCCGATCGATTCCACCGTCGGGACAATGATCTTTTCACTGTTTTCAACAGCAGAGTTGATCGAACTGGCGACGCGGTTCCCGATGACGCCCACGACGAGCAGGATGGCAATGGTGATAACAGCCATCAGGGACAACTGGCGCGAAATCGTTAGTTTCATTTCAGATCCATCCTCAATAATGATTCAGGGGCCAGTCATGCTAGAGCGGTCGGGGCTTTCTCGCGCAAGCCCAACCATGCGGTCTCACGCCAAGGGGCAAACCGTTCCAGGCCGGCGCCTCTTATCTATAACGTCGCCGCACCTTTTCGGCGCGGCGACGAGCTTCAACAGCTAGTTACTGCGTGTTTCTCAGTTGTCGAGAACGAACGGTGCCGAGTACTTGCCAACGTTTTCCTTGGTGATCAGCATGCACTCAAAGAGCTGCTTCTCGGTCTTCGCACCGGTGCTGCCCGTGCGGATGAAGTTATCTGCCTGCTTCACACCTTCGGCAGCGAACACGGCGACCGGCTGGAGAACCGTGTAGGCGAGTTCGCCGGCCTTGACGGCAGCAACCGCGTCAGGCGAACCGTCGAAACCGCCGACGACCACGTCCTTCAGCTTGCCGGCCTTCTTCAACGCCGCGATTGCGCCCAACGCCATTTCGTCGTTGCCGCTGATCACGCCCTTGATATCCGGGTTGGCTTGCATCATCGACTGCATCTTGTTGTGACCCAGCGTGCGATCCCAGTTGGCGACTTCAGCCGCTGCCTTGTTCAGGTCCGGGTACTGGCTCAGCACCGTCTTGAAGCCGTTCGAACGCGTTGCGGCGTTGTTGTCGGACGGCAGGCCGATGAGCTCGACGTACTTGCCCTTCTCACCCATCGCCTTGACCCACTGCTGCGCACCGAGTGCTGCGCCCTGGGCGTTGTTCGAAACGAGCTGCGCCTTGGCCAAGCCTTCCTTGTTGATTTCGGCGTTGATCAGGATGACCGGGATGTTGGCGGCGATCGCCTTCTGCACCGCGCCGACCGAGCCGCTGGCGTTGGCCGGATCGAGAAGGATCGCGACCGACTTGTTGGTGATGGCCGTATCGATCAGCTTGCTCTCGGTGTTCGTATCGCCAGTGTGTGCGCCGACAACTGCCGTATAGCCCATCTTTTCGGCGGTAGCCTTGGCAACATTGCCTTCGGTGAACCAGTACGGGTTGGCCGGATCATTGACGATAATCGTCATCAGACCCTTGCCCTGGGCCATTGCTGCACTGGCCATGAGCGGGGTAAGCACCAGAGCTGCAATCAATTTACGACGGGTGGTCTTAAACATTTTTACGTCTCCTCCTGGGTTGCTTCGTTGCACATGCCGAAGATCGGCGGGTAGTTCATCAGTTGAGCTTGGCTGCGGGCTCTTTCTGAGGAAGGGTTGGCGCGCCCGCAGCGTTAGACGCAGCGGGAGCGTTTTTCGGGCGCTTGCTGTACTGGATCGAGTTCAGCAACACCGCGAGAACGATGACGGCACCGGTAAACACGGTCTGCCAGTAGGCGGACACACCGATGATGACGAGACCGTCGGACAGGAAACCGATGACGAATGCGCCGAGCAGCGTGCCGCGCACGTTGCCGCGCCCGCCGGTGAGTGCCGCACCACCGACGACCACTGCCGCGATGGCGGTCAGTTCGTAGGTCACACCCGCCGTCGGACCGGCCGAGGTGAGCTGCGACGACAGGACGAGACCGGCAATGGCTGCGCAGACGCCCGACAGCACATAGACGGTGATCGTCGTGTATTTGACGGGGACGCCCGACAGATCAGCCGCCCGTGCGTTGCCGCCGGTCGAGTAGATCCAGCGGCCGAGTGCCGTCCGGTTAAGCAGGATGGTGGCGATGATGGCCACAACCGCCATGACGACGACACCGATCGGCACATTGAACAAGGTATTGAAACCCAGCCAGTTGAAGCCCGTGTTGCCGAGTTCAGCCTTGCCACCGAGGTCGTTGTAGGTCAGACCGTTGGTCATCAGCAGGGCGACGCCGCGTGCGACGTAGAGCACACCGAGCGTGGCGACGAAGGCCGGCACCTTTAGGTAAGCGATCAGCACGCCATTGACCGCGCCGACGAAGGCACCCAACGCGCAGGTCAGCAGTACGACGACCCAGACCGACGGGTACAGCACGGAACCGAAGATCTTGAGCGTCACCCCCTGCATCAGCGCACCAGCGACGACGCCGCACAAGCCGAGCGTCGAACCGACCGAGAGATCGATGCCGCCGGTCAGGATAACGAGCAACATGCCGATCGCCAGCAAGCCATAGATCGCCACGTGCGACGCCATGACCAGGAAGTTGGCGGTTGAAAAATAGACCGGTGACAGGATCGAAAAGACGATCACGATCACGACCAGCGCGAAGAACGCTCTCCCTTCGAGAAGCATTTTCACGATATCGAAGCCCCCACCGGCGGCTGGACTTCCTGATGCGCCTTGGGCGACTTTGCTAGCTGCGGACATGCGAACCTCCTCCTATTGTGACTTCATGCAACCACGGCTTCGCCCGAAGCGGCCATGATCTGTTCTTTACTGACATCGGGCCCGAACTCGGCGGAGATCCGCCCGCGCGCCATCACGATGATCCGGTGGGCGACGCTCAGGCATTCCCCGACCTCGGACGTCGAGTAGATGACGGCAAGCCCGTGCTTTGCCCGTTCGGCGATCAGACGGAAGACTTCGGCCTTCGCGCCGATGTCGATCCCCCGGCTCGGCTCGTCGAGCAGCAGGACTTTCGGATTGGTCGCCAGCATCTTGCCGATGACGACCTTCTGCTGATTGCCGCCGGAGAGCGAACCGATGGCGGCCGCGCCGCCGCTCGTCTTGACCGTGACACGCTTGATCGATTCATTGACCAGTTCCTGTTCGATCTTCGGCGAGGTCAGAAGACCGCGGACGAAAGTACCAATGCTCGCCAGCGACAGGTTCTGCCCGACCGACATGGTCTGCACGAGACCATCGCGCTGGCGGTCCTCGGGCACGAGCGATAGGCCGCAGGCGATCCGTTCGGCGATGGTCAGTCCGGCCATATCCTTGCCTTCGAGCACGGCGCGTCCCTCGACCAGTTCGCCGCGGCCTGCCACGGCTTCCAGCAGTTCGGTGCGACCGGCACCCATCAGGCCATAGATACAGACGATCTCACCGGCGCGGACTTGAAGTGACATGTGATCCACGACATTGGCGCCGGAGGTCTCGGTGACGACAGCGTTCTCGATCGACAGTGCGACCTCGCCGAATTCATAACCGGTCGGCGGACTGCCGAGATCAAAGTTGTCGCCGACCATATTGCGGACAATCCACTCGAGGTCGATTTCCGCACGCGGCGCCTTGGCCGTCATGTTGCCGTCGCGCAGAACAACCGCGTGGTCCGTGATCAGCAGCGCTTCTTCCAGGTGGTGCGAGATATAAACGATTGAAACGCCGCGCGCCTTCAGGTCGCGAATCACCTTGAACAGGACTTCGACTTCTGTCGCCGAAAGTGCCGAGGTCGGCTCGTCCATGATCAGGATGCGGCTGTTGACCGACAAGGCTCGCGCGATTTCCACGATCTGTTGCTGGCCGAGGCGAAGATCCTCGACGAGCGTCAGCGGATCGATATCTTCTTCGAGTTCCAGCATCAATTCGCGGGCGATTCGTGCTTCCTCGGCGAAATCGACGCCCGTCGCCGTGCGGATTTCGCGGCCCATGAAGATGTTGTCGCGCACCGACAGATTCGGCGCGAGGCTCAACTCCTGGTGAATGATCGAGATGCCGTGGTTGCGCGCATCGGTCGAGGATTCGAACGTAATTGGCTGTCCGTCGAGGATGATCTCGCCGTAGGTCGGCGGCTGGATGCCGGCGAGAATCTTCATCAGCGTCGATTTGCCGGCGCCGTTTTCGCCAAACAACGTCGTCACTTCGCCGCGATGGATGTCAAAATTCACGCCGTTCAGCGCGCGCACGCTGCCAAAGAACTTGGCGACGTTGCGCGCCGACATGACGGCCTCGCCCTTGACGCCAGCGGTATTGGGCACGGCACTCATGGCGCAACCTTGAAGCGCACTGGCGTCACCATCCAGTTCGCGGGATTGATCAGCTGGAACGCGCCGACGACCTCGATCGTCTTGCCCGGCAGCTTCTCGCGGTCGAGTTCGCCGATCACCTGCGACTTGACCTCGTTGTTCAGCGCCGAGCCGGCGTCCTGATACTCGATCTGGTTGGTAAATTGGCCGAAATCGACGGTACCGGTGGCATCACGCACTTCCGTCCCGTTGATCGCCGGACCGGTCTGCACACGAATCGTCGTGCCTTCGGGCATACCTTCGACCTTGACCTTGAACACGCCGCTCGAGCCTTCGCCGACGACGCCCGTAAATTTGACCGGGAAGATCGGGCCAACGCTGCCGGGTTTGCCAAATTTTTCGGCCGCCGCGGCCTTGTCAGCGCCGATCGCCGCAGCGAGTTCCTTCGCATCGACCGCCGCCTTTTCGATCAAGCCCTGAATGCGCGGAAAGTCTTTCTTCGCGTACTCGGCTGGCGAGAACACGTCGGATTTCACTTGCTCGATTGGCACCACCTTGGTGCCCATGGACGCAGCTACCAGCACCACGGCGCCGATTGCCAACCACACCAATTGGCGAACGCGCGATGCGCCATGCTGACCTGACGTCTTAGCCAATTTTGCGCTCATGAGGGACGTCCTTCTGATTTGGGCGACTGCACGCGCTGTTCAGCGTCTGCGCACATCTCCCATTGGGCGACTGGATAACTCATTCGCGATGCCTCCTTCAGAACTTTTGTAGGTACTGTTTCGTTTCGGTATCAATTTCAGCGACTTCAATCGAGCCGGCGCGCTCCCTGCAAACCGCGCCGGCTCGCCTTACATCAGGGCTTCAACAAGACCTTGATCGATTCCATCGATTGCGCCACCTTCAAGGCTTCGTCCCACTCGGACAGCTTGTAGCTGTGGGTCACGACGCCCTTCGAGGTGCACAAGCCGCGGTTGAGCAGATCAATCGCCACCGGGTAGCAGTAGCCGGAGAGGTGCGCACCGCGCATGTCGAGGTGCTTCTCTTCACCGATGATCGACCAGTCAACCGTCGTCTCATGACCGAAAACCGAGAACTCGACGAAACGGCCGAGCTTGCGGATCATCTGCAAGCCAGCGGTAACGCCGCTCGGATGGCCGGTTGCTTCGATGTAGACGTCGCAGCCGTAGCCGCCCGTCATTTCCTTGACGATCTTGACCGAGTCTTCACGCGACGGGTTGATGACCACGTCGGCGCCAAATTTCTTCGACAGTTCGAGGCGATCGTCGGCCATGTCGATGACAACCAGGCACTTCGGCGTCTTCAGCTTGGCAGCCTGGACCATGAACAGTCCAAGCGGGCCGGCGCCGGCGATGACGACGACGTCGGAGAACTGGATGTCACCGCGATTGACGGCATGGATCGAGCAGGACAGCGGCTCGATGACGGCAGCGTCTTCAAAGGAGACGGTTTCCGGGATCTTGTGGATGATGGCGCGCGCCGAGAGACGCATGTATTCGGCCATGCCGCCGTCGGCGACTTCCTTCTGGAAGCCGTAGACATCATGCACTTCGCACATCCAGTGATGGCCGGTGCGGCAGTAGTGGCAGCGGCCGCAGGGAACGATCTGCTCGGCGACAACGCGGTCGCCCATCTTCACGTTGTGGTATTCGGCAGCGCCTTCGCCCAATTCGCAGACAACGCCCCAAAACTCGTGGCCGGAAATCACGGGCGCCTTGATGTAGGACGGACGGCCAGCTTCCTTGTCGCCCCAGAAGCGCGGTGCGCCGGCAAAGCCCTTGCAGTCGCCGGCGCAGATGCCGCACGACATGATCTTGATGATCACTTCATTCGGGCCGGCGGCCGGACGCTTCACGTTCTCGAGTTTGTAATCGTGCGGAGCGCGGCAAACAACGGCCAACATGTCTTCATCATGATATTTCACAGCAAACCTCCTCATGGTTAATTGCAATCGACGCCAGGGGCGCCACGGTAAAACTGAAAACTTGTGATCTGCGTCGCGCGGAAAAACCCAGATTGGCTCGCAGACTTCTTGGATGAGTAACAGCAACCCGACCGAACACGACGGCCCGGTCAGCGCTCTTTCTTCTCGTAGGCCGCGATCCGGTCGACCTTGGCGGCCGAGCTGCCACCGTCGAAGGTGGATTGCAGGTAGCGATCGACGATCACTTTTGCCAGTTCGGGACCGATCACGCGGGCACCCAGGGTGATGATCTGGGCGTTGTTGCTGCGGCTGGCGCGCTCTGCCGAGAACGTGTCGTGGCATTGCGCAGCCCGGATGCCCGGAACCTTGTTCGCCGAGATGGCCATGCCGATCCCGGTGCCACAGAGCAGGATGCCTCGCTCGTACTGGCCGGCCATGATCGCTTCGGCGACCTTGAAACCGACGTCCGGATAAAGCACAGGCTCGTTGTTGAAGGTGCCGAAGTCGCCCACTTCGTGGCCTTGTGCCGAGAGATGCGCCTTGATGATGTCGCGGAGTCCGCAGGCAGCTTCGTCACAACCAATCGCAATTTTCATGATCTACACACGCTCTTTAAATGATCAGAAGTTTTACGACAGAACATTTGATCTGTCATCGGTGTGGCAATTCTGGTGATCAATTTACCAAATGTCAACCGCGTGATCGTTTGTTCGTAAATTTCACACCAACCCCCAACGAGAACAAGTCGGTTTTGACTCGTTTGAACCAAATACCTCTTAATAATCAGCGGGCATGCGCTAAAAGTTGCAGGCCACCAGCCAAACAGGGCAAATTTTGCACGATAGGCGCTATTGATCATTTGCTCATTCGTGACTATGATGCTCAGGCGGTCAGCAAGAGACACGCGCTGGCAGAGTGAATTTCAAGACCAACCCACCTTTCACCCCCAATTACTTCTGGGAAAACTCACTATGACTATGAACAGAATCATCAACAACGCAGACCTCGTGGTTGAGGACATGCTCAAAGGCTGGCTGGTAGCGCACGCCGACACGGTCGTCGCCACCGACAATTCGCGTGTAGTCAAACGCGCCCGCGCCCCCGAAGCGGGCAAGGTGGGCGTCGTCACCGGCGGCGGCTCGGGCCATGAACCCGCCTTCCTTGGCTATGTCGGCGACGGCATGGTCGACGCCGTGGCCATCGGCGAAATCTTCTCCTCACCGACCGCCAAGAGCTTCCTCGACGCCATGCGCGCCGCCAACGGCGGTGCGGGTGTCGCCTGTCTGTACGGCAACTACGCCGGCGACAACATGAACGTGAAAATGGCCATGTCGATGGCCGAACGCGAAGGCATCACCGTCAAGACCGTCGTCGCCAACGACGACGTCCCGTCCGCCCCGAAGGGCGACGAAGCCAAGCGCCGCGGCGTTGCCGGTGAAATCCTGATGTGGAAGGTCGGCGCAGCCAAGGCCGCGATGGGGGGCTCGCTCGACGAAGTCATCGCCGCCGCGCAAAAGGCCATCGACAACACACGCAGCATCGGTATCGGCCTCTCGGCCTGCATCATCCCGGCCGTCGGCCACGCCAACTTCACGATCGAACACGGCAACATGGAAGTCGGTATCGGCCACCACGGCGAACCGGGCATCGACGTCCGTAAGACGGTCAGCGCCTCCGAGATGGCCGAACTCATGCTCAAGGTGGTCCTGCCCGACCTCCCCTTCGGCAAGGGTGACCGCGTCGCGCTCCTCGTCTCCGGCCTCGGTGCCACGCCGATCATGGAGCTCTACATCCTTTACGGCGAACTCGCCAAGCGCCTGGAAGCGCAGGGCATCACCGTCGTCTTCAACAAGGTCGGCAACCTCTTCACCTCGCTCGAGATGATGGGTGTGACGCTGACGATGATGAAGGTCGACGACGAACTCGAAGCCTGCCTGAAAGCGCCTTGCGATTGCGTCGGCATCAACGTGGCCGGCAACGCATCAGCGGGACGCAGCTACAGCGGCTCGGTTGAAGGTACCGCCAAAACGGTTGCTGCGGCAGCCCCCGCAGCCAAGGTAGCGGCCGCGCCGCGTACGATCAGCGGCCCGACGGTGGCGATGGCCACCGCCGGCGACGTGGTACGTGATCTGATCACGACGATCAACAGCAACCGCGCCTACCTCTCCGAAATCGACGGCCTGATCGGCGACGGCGACCACGGCATCAACATGAGCAAGGGCTTCA
>ERZ650312.1044-NODE-1044-length-15681-cov-5.036414_pt1 | contig 15681 bp, 15 predicted proteins | sample MGYA00376248_ERZ650312 | MGnify/ENA primary metagenome ERZ650312 (study PRJEB26733, sample SAMN07839316) | wastewater metagenome | biome: urban; feature: wastewater treatment plant; material: waste water | place: USA: North Carolina | collected 2016-07-28 ... | reverse complement strand
TGGGGAAGGTTTATTACCAGTACTAGCAGTATTACTACCACTACCATTATTACCATTTACTGCCTTATATGCCGAGATTTCTGTGTTAGCAACATCGTTTGCTAATTTACCTTTATTTACTGCAATATTTTCATAGTTCTCTGTAATTTCAGATTGAGTTTTAGCCAAATTAGCTTGCCTCTGGTTGTACCCTAATCTATTACCATCAGAAGTCAGTTGCTTTGTGAGTAGCGTATCAACTAGATAGGCTAATTGAGATGGGTTTCTCACATCAATGCCAAACTCTTTTTTGATTCTATCAGCATTCTTTAATATTATGTTCTTATTAAATTTATCATCATCTTCAGATGACTGACCATTTACAGGAACTCTAACTCCTACGCCTCTTAAGAAGTTTGCTGCTAGACCTGCATTACGTTCCAGTAATTGATCTCTAGACTTATTAATACCAATCTCTGTAGTGAGAGCAGTACCTTCTAAACCAGTTAGATTATTTCCAAATAGATAACGTACTGTACTAGGACTCTCACTTAATACTTTTGATACGCCAGCAAGAATACGGCTACCTTCAGCACGTTGAGTAGCGTCAGGGCTTCTACTTAGCCCTGCACCTACCCTTTGTGATTGAGCAAGTGACTTAGCTAAGAATGCTTGTTGCTGCTCTTCAGTTTTCTGATTATCTAACGCAGTTAGATTCATATCTCTTGTAGTGAGATTAGTGTCACGTAATTTTCTATTGAGTTCTTCTGGTTGTTTATCTAATAAATCAATAGCAGTCTGTCTGTTATAACCAAAGAAATCATTAGTAGGTAAACTATTTTGCAAACCAAGTTGTACTGCTTTCTTATCAGCCAAGTCTTTCAAAGATAAGTTATTAATATACTCTTTAACATTTGTATCATTGTTTGCCTGAGCCGTTGCACCAAAGTCTGTACCAACTTTTACTAAGTTACCTAAGTTGGTTTGTTGATTAGCATACGCATTGTTCAGCGCAATCAAAACACTATCTAGATTAGGCGCACCTACGGATTGAAATTGTATAGGCATTATTTGACTCCGTATTGTTTCATGTAGTCACTTACTGACTGCGTATTTTTAGAATCCTCATAGTAGCGTCTAGCTTGTCTATCTGCTAACTGTGAGTTAGTTATCTTGGCTTGGGCATCAAAGTCTTTCTGCCAAGCTTGTTTCTTAAAATTGAGGGTATCCTTAGCATTTTTAATTTGTTGATGACCATTGTAGATACCATAGATACCTTTTAAAGCACTACCAATAGTATCAAATTTCTGTTTACTATCCAAATCACCCCAAGCAGTACCCATAGAGTCAACAAACTTAGATACTGCTGCAACATCCGCATCTGCCCCACCAAAAGTATTTGAGAATTTATTGTATAGCTCTGGTGTCTTCTTTTGAAAAAATGCACTGATACTACCTAATGACGGGGTAGCTGATTGAGCTGCTGTACCTGTGACGATATTAGTTGTAGGTACTAATGCAACTGGCTTAACCATATCACTCTTTGAACCCAATGAAGGATTATCAGTGTAACTTAGATTAGTATTAAAAGCAGGGTCATTAGGTTGCATAGGATATTGGTTATAAATATCGTTAGTATACTCATTAGTAAACATCTGAATGATATTGTCATAATCAGAAAATTGAGGTATTAACCCTGAAACAGTAGGGATACCTTGCGTATTAGGTGCATAGTAAGTAGGACTCCTATCTTGCGTAAAGAGACTATTAATTTGATTATAACTACTTAACTGTGGAATAAGTTTTGCCATAGGTAACTTCCTTAAATTAGTAAGCCTGATTGAATATCAGTATCTTCATTTTGTTTATAAATTAGCTTTTGCTGTGTATCTTGATAACTAGGTAATTGGCTCGCTATATCTACGTAGTTATTAATATAGATAACATCTAAACCAGTGATATCATAAAACATACTCCTAGTATAAAAGTCTTCAGGAGTTTCACCAAATTTAGATAATGTTAAAGTATTAGTATTACTACCTTCTTTATCCATTAATAAATCCATTGATAAAGGGATGTGCTTAGTAAGTAATGCTTTTTTAACTTCTTCTATCTGATCAGCTTTGTCTTCATAGTACTTAGCAAGCCTTTCATATTCAGTCTGCAATCTATTAACAGTTATCTGCATCTGTTTCTCATATATAGCAAAGGCTGTATTCATGGTTTTCATGAGATTATCAGCAGACAATAAGTTCTTAAAGCTACCTCTTTGACTATAAACGATTACAGCAAACTCTACTATTTGCCCAAGTGCTTGCGCTATACGTTCAGATAAGCCTAGTTTAACTGCAAGCTTAATGGCTAAACTAACTATCTCACCTACGGCAATACCAATAATTGTATTCATAGCTGCTTGTGTTAATACCGTAACTAATGGTGTACCAGCCCCAGCAGTTGCGATAGATATAGCAATACCAACTAATGCCATTACGACTTTAAATACGCCTGTTTGATACCACTTAACCTTAGTTACCTTTAATAGACTTAATTGGGTATGTAAACACTTACTATATAAATACTCTTTAGCTTTTTCCCCAATATCATCTAATATACTTAAATCCAATGGAATAGCCAATTCTTCATTTGTAGTACCTAGAGTTGCTGTATGTCCTACTACATCAATAGTGGTTCTTAATTTAGTAACTGTTAACACTACATATTTATCTTCAGATTTTTGATAGTAAATCCTGTGTAAGTCAACCACAGAAGCAAACCCAGCCATGCCTTCCTCAAATAAAAGCTCACCTTGCTCAACGGTATATTCACCTACATCTAACTTGTTTTTTTGATTATTAAGAACCTGTCCAGAATATTCTTTTCTGTATATAGAATCAAAAATAATATGCTGAGTACATACATTATCTGCAATTAAGTAACTTGTCCCTTGATGCTTACCTGGTACTTCTACTTCTCTTGTATGAGTACCCCCGAAAATATCTGAATAAGTTTCAGTTCTCATAACAGGCTTTGTATCATTATATACAGCAGAAAAGTATTTGTATAAATACTCACCAGTTATCTGATTATCCTTATCATCATTGATACGAACCATGAATGATAAAAACACATCCCTAGTAATACCTTTATTATCACCTAATCCTTTATTAATATTCTCGGTTAAATCAGCTAAATTTAGTCCTAATACCCTGCAGTATTTTTTAGTATGGCTTTTTCTTAACTCATCAGAGCTGTCTAAGATATCTGTCTTGTTTAACTTAACGTAGAGTCTAGGAAAATATGTACCTAATTTATTTTGTAAATCCAGTAATGAATCAATGCCTGGATTAGTCCCTGATAATAATTTATAAGTAAATATTTTCATTACATCATTTACAATATAGATAGACTGAACGTAATCATCTTCAGCATAGTTATCTGGATTTATATCAGCCATACTTATTGTGCGAGACTCAGTAACGATCCCTGCAGCACCTTGATACTGATACTGGAAAGTAAATAAGTCTTTTTCACCTTGTTGGTGTGGTGTAGTAGTTGTTAGGTTAAGTGGTCTATCAAAACACTTACCATAATCAAAACTTAGATGCTTGGTATTTTCATTCAGAATATCTTCATACTCATTTAAGGTATTTTGTGTATAGGTAATTTGACCTGTGAATAAATAGCATGGAGTACCTTTCTCTATACTCAAAGTAGTTAACTCATTATTAGCAAAGCTGTAGCCAAAAGTATTTACAAGTTTATTCCATGCAAAATGGTTAAAGTCTTTGTCTCCAACATAGACATAAATAAAATTTATAGGATTTACTTCTTCTGTAGCTAAGTAACCCTTTACCTTTTCTATAAAAGAATCTTTATTATCTACCAGTTTATTATTGGTAGGTAAACCAAAAACATAACCATCAGGTTTCTTACTAAAAGCGAGTATTCGTCTCATCTTTCTAGGCATAGCATTATTCTGATACTCAATAGATAAATCCACTAAGTCACCTGGATTCTTACTAAATAAGTAATCCTGCATAGCATACTGACTAGAATACTTAAAATCAGCATCGTCTACTAATTTTTGTGTAGCGGTATACACATTTGTTTTTTTCTTAGAACTAAATAATCCCATAGAGACCTCAATAAAAAAAAAAAAAAAAGCTAGGAGAGTATCCTAGCTTAATCTATTTTACAACTTACAACGTAATTCCAAGTTCATTAGCATAAGCAGTAAGTACTTTACCAATATATGGATCATTCAATTTATTCTCATCATCCACACCGTTACCTACAGCATCAGGGTCAGCATTATAACGTACCTTCCATGAGCCAATCATTTCAGATAAGAACCCTTGTTGTGCAGAACGCATAAACTGTCTTGATTGCTCTTTAATCAAGGCATTATTTAATGCGGTAGTAGAGCCTTCTCTAACCACACTTGGGTCAGTTTGTGCCTGCTCATTAATGGCTCTGTATTTATAGTAGTCTGCTTCTGATTTAGTTTTAGCTACTTCACTTGGAGCTTGATAAGTAAATTGATACTTAGCCAATTCTAACTGTTGTTGTTTGATTGCCAAGTCTGCTTTACTTACTTCAATTTGTTGTTCTTTAATCTTAACTTCAGTTTTAGCATTTTCTAATTCAAGTGGCTTAATCTTAGTTAACTCATATTCTTTTAATTGAGTCTCTTTTGTTGTTTGTATAATTTGAGCATCATACAACCCACCTTGCTTAGTCATTACAGCAATGTCAGTAGCAATCTTAAGATTCTGTGCTTCAAGTTGTTGTAGTTCTAAAGGCAATTTAGCTTTAGCAATGGCGTAAGAACTTGCTTGTTGTAAAGCCATTTGCATAGCTTGTATATAAGTATTTGCGAAGTCTGTACCACGAATACGACCAAGTTTGAATTGATGTTCAATATGGGCATTTAACGCACCCATAATAATATCAAATGTACCGTTACCACCTAGCTCACCAGATGTTAACTCACTGATATTATAGTCAGTACTTACTTCGCTATTAGGAATGGTAACGGTCATTGGGCTTCCTTAGATATCTTTCACAGATTGAATTTTAGCTAATTCTTCTAGTTCTGCTTTAGTGGGCAAAGGCAGTTCTTGTACGTTGAAAGCATTGATAATCTTACTTTCTACGTAGTCACGACCTGTAGCTTTGTCTTTTTTATTCTGCATGTACTGGAATTCACGAGACTTAATGTGTTGTGCAAGCACATTTTCTACAAGCCATTCTTGGTTAAATGGTACAAAGCGTTTAATTGTACCCAGTACATCATTACCTACAGCAAAGATTTCACCTTCATGGTCACGTTTGGCAGAGTCAATCGGGGTGACAATAATTTTCACTAGCTTAAGCTTTTCTGCTTTTAATGCTTCTAGTTCTTGGACAGCGACTTCTTTGTTGTCTTCTGTCAAATGTTCTGCGATTAGTTTTTTGAGTTTAGCAATAGTCACATTGTTGGCATACTCAACGCCAAGAGCATCTGCTTGTGCTTTCAAAGTTTCTAAATCTGTTTTGTTTTGTTCTGTCATGACTTTATCCTTATAAGTTAGGGTAAGCCCTAACGGGCTTACCCTGTTGTGAGTTGGTTAGTGATTACATCTTAGCGGTACATTTCAAGAGTGCCATGCGCTCAATGTACTGCGGCATAAAGCCGTACCACCACTTGATAGAACTGAAGCCAGTTTCACCATAAGGATCGTTACGGTCAGCAGTCGCTTCGCCTGGATCTTTAGTGATGATAGAGAACTTATTGGCTTTACCATCAGTTTGGAAACCAATAGTAGTAAATGATTTATCACCAATCACTAGGAAAGGGAATACGTCATATTTACCACCAGTAGCGTAGTAAGCAGCGTCAGTAGCAGCAGCACCTTGTCCTGCCCATTTAAACATACGTGGGGCTACCAAGATACGGAAACCAGCAACAGCACCAATTTCACCTTTAAGTGGGGTAGTACCAGCAGCGTAGCTTTCTAATGGACGGAATGCAGATTCGCCATTATAATCTTTCATTGCCATCAAAGTAGGAATCAATTCAGAACCTACATACGCCACACGACAAGCAGGAATTACTTTGGTATCAATCATACGAGTACCAGTGATAATTTCTGTAGTCTTAGGAGTATGAGATTTATCCAAATCAATACCCAATTTGATTAATGAAGCATAACTTAAATCCATGCCTTCAGCTAATTCAGAATTTTGGGTAGCAGTACCCATGTATTTTACCAAGCCAGCGTTGGTAAGCAAGTCAAGTTGTAGCTTATCTTCATAGACTTTAACAGATGCAGTCATTAACTCACGGTTAGTATGAGTTTTCAAATCAGCATCAGAATCAAAATCTAAAGAGTCTTTAGACCATTCGTAGAACATACCAAACTTTTGAAGGTTAGATACAAGTTCTGTACGGGTAAAGTCAATTTTATTGACTCGTCCACCAAGCTCACCTACAACAGGGAACTTATCAGTGATTTTACCAATGTCCAAAGTTGAACCATAGAGATTACCATTGGCATACTGTACGCCTTTGGCATCAATACCCATACCACCTACGTTGCGGTCATCTAGAACAGGAAGATAGCGGTATTGCTTGATTTGAGTACCAGAGTTTTTAGGCATAGTTTTAGTGTCAGCTAACTGAGAGAAAATCATCTCATCCTGAACTTCAATTAAAGCCTTACGCTCAAAGTAGTGATCGTTTAATTGTGATGCACCTACGCCAGTACGAGGAGTGCCTTTGTTATATACAATAGTCATATTTACTTACCTTTTAAGAAAATGCACCTTGACTTAGTTTCATAAACTCTTCGTCAGATAGTGCTAATGGATTAATGGTGTTGTTGTTGTTGGTCGGGTTGCTATTAGGCATAGCAGCTTTTGTCTTGTTTGAAGTATTGCCGTTAGGTGCTGCTTGTTTAGCTTGGCTAGGTCTTGTGCCTTTGAATGGTTGATTTACAGGGGCATTCACAAATTTTTGTTCAAATTGTTGATATGCTTGTAAATAAGTTAAACCATTTAAACGACCTAACATTTTGGCATACTCAATCTCATTGGCAATCTTTTCAAATAAACCAGATTGATTATGTGCATTAAGAATGCGTAGTAACTGTGGGTTATCAGAGATTAATTGTTTACTCTGGTCATCCCAAGTATCTACGATACTATTTAGTAGCCCTAAGAATTCAGGAGTTTCTTGAGTTAGCTCATCAATAGTTTCCGTTAGCATATTTACAGGCTCTACTACTTGAGTAGGCGTATAATCATTGGCTTGGTCTGTATCAAATGAATATAAATCAATTTCACTTTCCTGAATCAGTTTAGCAATAGCTTCAGGTTTTTTATTGTACAAGTCAATTAAGTAACTAAGCTTGTCATTATCCAATAGACCATGTTGCTCAAGTGTCTTAAGAACTGCTTGGCGTGGCTTAAGTTGTTCCATCTTCTTAGAGTAATTGATACCTTGCTGTGCAAGTCTAATTACGTCATTGGGATCAGTAAGCTGGAATTCTTTACCATTGGCTTTAAATGGTGCTGTGATTACCTTATAAAACGCTTCATAATCTTCATTAGCATTATCAGTATTAACTTGAACATCTTGTTCAGGTTCATTGACTGGTTCTGTTGTAGGAGTATGTTCTTCAGTGGCATCTGGAGTTTCATATACTGCATCAGTAACATCTTTAGTAGGTTGCTCTTGATTTCCCTGTTCAGGAGTCTCTTCTTCAGTTTGTTCTTGTTCAGTTGTATGCGGTTCTGTTACCACATCCGTATCTGAAGTATCTTCTTGGTTTACTTGTTCGTTTGGATCAAGTGCCAATAATTCCTCATCAGACATTTCATAAATTGACTTAGGCATGTTATTCCTCAATATCTGGGGTTCTGCTTAGATAATCTAAGTCATCTCTAGCTGATTGCCCCTGTTCAATTACATCGTTGATATAAGTATTAAATAGACTTACCGCTTCAATCTTACGAACAGTGTTTGCATAATCTGGATGATTTGCATCATACCTTGCTAAATCTTTAACTAATCCTAATACAAACTTTTCTTGGTAATCCTGTAGGAATACTTTGATAAAATCTGGATTAGTTCTAATTAAACGGTCTAGCGATTGTGCTAACTCTATACGTTCTTCATTAGAGTAATTATCCATTTAATACTTACCTTTAAATAATTTAAACAATTTATAAACTATATTTACTTACAGTACCAAATATATTTTCATATTTTTTCAAAATATTTATTTTGGTTGTGTAGGCTCATTACTTTGTAGACTGTTTTGGGCAAATTGCTGAAGTAAATTAGCATTATGATTATCTAATACATTCTGCGATTGTCCTTCATTTTTTAGCTGCTGTTGTTCTAATGCCCCTTGATTCTGCATAGCTTGTTTAGACAACTCACGTTCATGTGCTACACCAGAATCTTTCTGTGCAAAGTCTAATGCTTTATTATCAGCATCACCTTGTAAGCTTTGAGCACGAGCTTGTTCAACTGGAACTTTAGCACCTTGTAGTTGAGACTTAGCCAAGTTCTCTTGTGCTTGTGATTTAAGTAGCTCAATCTCTGCTTGTTTATAAGCCATCTCAAGCTCTTGCATCTGTTGCTGCATTGGGTCAGGTTGTGGTTGGTAATCTTTAATTTGCTTGGCAAGGTCAGGCATCTTACTTAATTCTGCAATCTGACTTAAAATTAATTGGTTAATCTCTTGACCCATATTGTTACCAATAGTTTGAAGTAAGAAAGCCAACTGTTTAGACTTACTATCATTTTCTTCTGCAGTAGCAATACCTAGACTTAAATCAAACTGCCCAATTAAGTCATCCCTACGTACCTTAATAAATTCATTATTAGTGACACGCACAACTTCTTCTTCACTAAGCCATTCAGAATTCATCGCCATAATCTTGCGACCCATCTGAATAAAGCCTTGTGATATACGTCTTAGGATACTCATCTCACGTTTAGATACGGCATCTAATACACCACGAGCACCAGCAGCAGTATCACCTAAATATCCTGCGCTAATACCTTGACTACCACTGAATGCCTTTACACCTGATAACGCTTCAGCATCACTGGCTTGCATCTGAACCATATTCATAGCACTGACAGGTATCTCAGAATACTTATGCATAAAGGTATGCTGTTGTGGATTGAACTGTGGATTAAACTCGTAATCATCACCGTTTCTAAATTTTATTTTATTAGTCGCATCTAAGAAGCCTTTACTAAAGCCAGTTTGCGCATTGGCACTTTTAGCTAGTAGGTCAATCATGCCACGAGTCAATGCACCAGAGATAGCTTGGTTATCTTCAATCAATTCTGCATCAGGAATACCATAGATACTATCTTCTTCTGGAATGTAGTTAAAAATAACAAAAGGAACTTTCTTATCTGGAAAAGGATTTTCTTCTAATCTAATTAGAACATTACCAACCCAACTAGCTACAATAGCTTTGGTCTCACCATTACCATCTACATCCCAATATCCCCAGTATTCATAAACTACCAATTTCTTACGAGCTTGGTCTTGGAAATTAAAACTTGATGTAGTAGGTTTATCAAAGCCAATAGGATTCTGCTCTGTATAATCTTTTAGTTGGTCTAAATTAGTATACATACCAGCTTTTTTTAGTTCAGACATACTAGACTCATAGCTATGTATAACAAACTGTGCTTCGTCTAGATTACCGTTACAAGTGGGGTCAATATACAGGTTACGTAGATTACATAGCTTCACTGTAGGTTTATTTACTACAGGCTTAACAACTTCTTGTTCTTCTTCACCTATCTGTCTTGCTATAAGTAACGTCTGTTGTTCTTGTGACATTTCAAAACCAGCTTTCATTTCTTCTGGTGCTTGTTCATAGCTATCTGGCTCTGATTGTTGAATAGCTGCTAACTGTTGATATTGTTGACTAAGTTGTTCTTGTATTTCTTGTGGGGCAGGCATGAACTCAAATTGAGGTACAGTTTCCTTTACCTTTTCTTCTCTGTATTCCCAACCCAATCTAATTACAGAAGTACCGTTCTTAACAACTGATCGTACAATCTTATCTACCAAATCAACTTTATTAAGTTGGGTATTAAATTGCATATTAAGAATTAGTGCATTTTGTTTAGCACGAGGTACATCATCAAACGTCATTGGTTTGACTTCATACAACTGGGGCGTAGACAAGAAAGGTTCACTCAATGCAGGGCATCGCCACTCAGCTTGTTTACGTACCATCTTGGGTACGACACGACTACCTTTATGTTTATCATTACCAAATTTAGGAGCAGCGTATAATTCTTCCCATCTATCAAGGTTAGCAACAAAAGCAGATTGACTGGTCTGTGCCTGTGTCAAATCATTCTTTAAATCTTCAATAGAGGGTTCTTTATTCCACTTTGTTAACTTAACTTTAGGTTTAAGTATGGTTTCTACATCACCTTTCTTTAAATTAAGTACTTCATCATCTGATAGTTTATTTAGTTCAACCATTATCTAAAACCTCTTTCATAAAACCAGTCATTGTTATTTAGATGGTCAACATCAATACCCTGATTAGTTAGTGTTAATAATTCTGCTTGGTACATACTTGCATAGCGAGCACTTTCATTTAGATCACCATCTAACTGGTTAACCACTGAAACATACATTCTAGAACCAATGAAATAAAGTAAAGCATTTAAGTAACTAAGTGGTAAATCCACTTCACTATCATCAAGAATATCTTCTTCAGTTAACTTTCTATGACTGGCTTTATATTCAATAGTAACTACCGTAGGTTTATCTGCTTTCACATACAAAGTATTAGGATTCAAAAGAGAGTACTGAATTCCATTCATATCTGAATTTAATACTTCAATAAAATCCCCGTTAGTAATTTTATAGGTATCAATCGTAGGCTCAATATTAATCCTTACTAATTCCCGTTTGAGTAGAAACTTAGTATGTAAATCAGTGAGTGCTAAATTAATAGCATTCAGTACAATGGGTAACTTATCTGGAATGATTGCATTATTTTCAACTAAGTGTAGGTTAGCTAACTCACCTGAACCTAGTGCATCAAATATATCTGAGAGTCTCATAGTATTCCTTATACGATATAACTATTAATTGAATAACTGCCGTCTTCTTCTTCACTTCCCCAAATACCAGAACCATCTTTAGTAAATCTGGTTTCTTCACTAGGTAACCAAATACCCATTAAAGGTAATTGGCTTATGGTATCAATAGCGTCATCATGTTTACTTCTGAAGCCTGCGATACTTGCTTGAGATAACTCAAGTAACATCTCTTTTAATGGCTCACTAAATTTCTTTTCTACAGGAAAGTAGAATCGTTTATTTTTGAAGTCAGGCACAACAACATTGAATCGTTCTAGTTTATTGGTACTAGGTCGTAATCCTAAGTTACTATTATCCTTGCTATTGGATGCAAGTGAAAAAAATATATTTTTCTCAAACATCTCTCTTTGAATCCAAGAAATGAATCCCCCTTGTTGACCTGTGATTTCTATACCTACTGACTGCGGATGATACTTAGTAACGAAGTTGAACAAGTCATTGATATTCTTATCCATCGTCTGCCTTTTACAGATACCATCTACCCAAAAGTAATAGCCTTTATTATTTACAGCCCATACAGAAATGAATGAGAAGTCTGCACTATCTTTCTCGCTGGTAGCAAAGTCAGTAGTGATATAAAAGTTAAAGTTACCTTTCTTATCCATTAGATTTGCTAGACTATACCACTGGATATCTGAATCTAAAATAAGTCTATCATCATCACTCATAATCTGTAGCATAAGCTCTTGATAGAAAGCGTGTACTTTACCATTGGCTAAAGCATCACTATGCATCTCTTGTACATAGTCATAACTAAAGCGGTCTTCCCAAGCACCTCTGAATTCTTCTCTCGTACAAGGATACTTCTCACAAATAGGAAATACATTTACTTCCCATGTACCAGACTCAATTACTTCATACAATGGATCATCAGCACTAAAGGGTGTACCCAACCAAATAACCTTTCTTCTCTTTGGGTGCATCGCATACTTAATTGCTTTATGGACAGTATCTTTAATTGAATCCAATACAGTAGGAGAACGAGCATCATCATCTGAAACCAAGTCATCTAGTATCGCTACTTGAGGACGTTTACCCATCTCTTTCGTACCACGAATACCTGTCTTAGCACCATACGCTTTTACGACAAATGTATTTCCTGCTACGTTATTAAACTGCCAACGGATATCAGTAAACTTTAATGTAGGAATGTACTTTCTTAAGAACTCACTATTTTCCCAACGATATTCTAAGTTCTTACGCATAGACTTAACACCATTGTCTATACTGTCTGATACATAGATTGCTAAGTTTACTGAACCAAAATTAGGTAGCTTACCAAATGTAGCCAAGTACAGTATCAAATACTCACCAAAAATAGTAGTCTTAGCCGCACCACGAAATAACATATTTGCAATTTGTTTTGCATCACTATCTAACGTATCCAACATCTTATAGTGAATTAAAGGTGTTTTATTTTCTTCACCTTCAGTACCGTTTACTAACTTAATAAAGTTAACAAACTCAATCGCAAATTCACTTGGTACGTATGATAAATCTGGCTCATACGACACACTTCTTAATAACCCATCAACTGTTTTAGGTGTAGTCATATCATCATTACCTTATATTTATTATTTAACTTATTCTTTAATACCTTTGGTATCTTAGTTATAATAAACTCTGTTAAAACTAAATCAGGCTTTTTGTTTGCCCATCTAGATTCATAGTACTGGTTTACTTTAGGATTAAAATAATCAATACGGGTATTATCAATAACGCACCAATCCACATAATACTCATCACTATAGCTAACAAGCTCATCCCAATAACTAGTAGAACCAATGAAAATAATATATTTATTATTACTCTCTTTAAGTAGTTCATTAATCAAGTTCCCCATGATCTATTACCTTACCAATTAATTTATATTCAGCAGTTTCCGTTGCCGTCACTACACCTGTTTGAATCATCTGTCTTTGTTGGCTCGTTAACTGTGCCAGTACATCACGTAATTGATCAATCTCGTTACCTTGTTTAAGACCAATATCCAATTCCACTTTCTTAGTTTCAGGTGGCTTAAGATGAGTAAGCAAACTATTAGCTGCATCACTTCGTACTTTCTCTGAACTTGCAGTCATCATTAAATCAGCCTGTATATTAATGGCTTTCTGATATAAGTCTTGATTGATAACCCATGAAGGAATGAGTGACTGCTCTAAGATATTATTAACTAACTTAGATTTGTTATAGACAGAAATGATAGAACTCATATCTTTACTACTTAATCCACGATTAAGCATTGATTGATATCTATCTGGAAAGGTAATCATATAGGCATCAGCATTAGTTTTGCCCATAAGTTTTTGGGTACAGTATTTAACTGCGTTTAGATAATCTGTTACTTTAAATCTCCCATCGTTCAATACAGAGGTGTAACTAATAAAGTTATCTCTATACGTTTCAAACAAATCTGGGTCATCTAAAGTATCGTTGATAGTATCTAATAGTTCCTGACTTACAGTTGCTTTATATTTATCAGGTAAACTCTTTCTAAGTATGTCTATAGAAAGGCTCATAATTATCTCCTAAACCAAGTTAGAAGATACATTAACCTAGTGTGAAAATACTGCAAAGTTAATTTTACCCCGCAACTTTTTGGGGTGAATAAAAAGTTAGTTGAGTAGCAGGGTCTTACTCTCCCGACTTCAAAAACCAAAGACACCCCCCCTTGCTTAACCTGTAAAAAGGATTCTTACTGCACTGTTGATTAGCTACTCGCAAGCTCGTAGCTTTGAACGGCAATGCATGTCGTATTGCTATAACTTGAATAAGGAATTAAACAAATGGGAATCAAAGCCGTCTGGAAAGCGTTAACTGAAACCACTAACGACACTATTGTTACTGCTGGCAAGGTAATCCAAGCTACTGGTTCAGCAACCACAGACGTTGTGGACTCAATGGAAGACTATGCTTCGTTGTTAAAGAAAGAGTCAGCGAAAGCTTTCTTAGGTCTTGAAGACGAAGATGAGTTTGACTTTGATGTTTACTTAGACGAAAAGCGCAAGCATTACGAGACTCGTGCTCAGTTGCATGCGTTACGTAAACAAGTATTGTAATACCACATAGCCATCACTCTAGTAGTGGTGGTCATCCTTTCTTATTAACTAATCAATGGAGTTACCATCATGAAATATTTTCTATTCTGTATCTTACTACTACCTGTAATCATTGCTGCATTCCCATACAACAAGAGCATTCGTCAAGCTGTATGGTTCGCAATTAAATACCCATCATGTCGTTGGCAAAACCTATGCTACCGCACACTTGATTACATTCACTCTCATGTAGGATAAACCATGAACTACCTAATCATAATGTCATGCTATGTTGCATTGATTGACTACATTGACCTATGTCATCGCAGTTAAATCCATACTCTTAGTCCTTGCTACGCGTACTGCGTACTCGGGATTAAGGGTATTTTTTTTTATTACCACTAATCTAAAGTCAAACATCACATACACAAACACACAAGCACACAAGTCAAGACAGAACAGGGGCACTAAGCCCCTTCAAAACTTTTGCAAAAACTTCGCTTCTTGGTAAGAGCGTACTTCATGCTGCCCTGTTCTATCTTTCCTGTTGATTAAACCTTCGCAAGCTCAGGTTTTTGAATGGCGATTACCGTTTTGGTAGTCGTTTAACCTAATCAATCTAATTAACTTTATGGAGTATATATCATGACAACTAAAGGCTTACGTGTAGGTGCACCAGCAACTAAAACCAATGACAAACAAGTAACTACACGTTCTAAAGTGACCTACACTAAAGACGATGAACTTGGTTGGATTGGCGAGTCTTTTGAAGGCAAAGACGGCAAAGCGTATGTACGCACACCGTATTACTTGAACACCAAGTCATCAATCCAACCAACTGGTACTCAGTTAAGCTGGGGCGTAGCTGAACATGAAGTATGGTTAAACATACTACTTGAAGCATCTACTGCTGAAGTGAATGCACATCTAGAAAGCATTGGTGAAGGCTATCAGTACATTACTCGTGCTGGTGAATCTAATGCAGAAGAGAAAGCATTGTCTGCACTTGAGCAAATCAAAGCTCGTAGAAACAACGCTTAAATCTAACCTATATCTACCCTATAAGCTAACTGCAATGGTTGGCTTATAGTGCTCTTTCACACACAGACAGTAAACTATCAATCATTAGGAGGCTACCATGCCACAACACAGTGACCGTATTGACCTTATTGCAGATGCCGTTAAACGTATTCAAGGACGTTAATTACTTCAGCAATAATAAAGCATAACTAAACAGTTATGCTTTCAATCTAATAGTACAAGCCTACAATGGCTAAAGGAAATGTTATGTACAAATTCATATTATTAAGTAAGGCTCTTGAAGTAGTCATTGTATATGCACGTAGCAAAGCACAAGCATATTCAATAGCCCGTCAAATGGGCTATGACGTATGAGATATATAGCAGTATGGTTATCACTACTAACAGTTATGTTAGTCTAAATCATTTACTCAAAGACAGTAATAGATAAACTAATATTGTCTTAAACCAACAGTAGTTAATAATTAACGCTGTTATTAT
>ERZ650312.1039-NODE-1039-length-15703-cov-6.064481_pt1 | contig 15703 bp, 11 predicted proteins | sample MGYA00376248_ERZ650312 | MGnify/ENA primary metagenome ERZ650312 (study PRJEB26733, sample SAMN07839316) | wastewater metagenome | biome: urban; feature: wastewater treatment plant; material: waste water | place: USA: North Carolina | collected 2016-07-28 ... | reverse complement strand
TCACTCAGCATCTTTTGAATCATGTCCCAGAATGGACCATACCATGCGTTAATCGCAACACTCACCTGAACACCAAACCAGATATTAAACAGAATGAATGCCGATCCCCAAATCGACCACTTTTGCCATTTATTATCAGATAAAAATCGCCAAAAGGCAGCGAATAATGCTGTTGATACTAAAAACCAAATATAGAACCAAATAAAGGCTGCGGACCAAAAGCGACTCACACCAATTGGTAATTCAGCTTCAGCATAACCTTTCGGAAAACCCAAGTACTCTCCCCATCCATGCCCACCTGTGTACCAAAGCAGCATGTTGAGCGCTAACCATACAATCACCGATATAAAAAAAAGGCGTGGGTTAGGAAAAAATGATTTAAACATCGTGCTTAACAATCCTTGTTGTGTTGCAATTGACGCAAGTACGTCATCCTATAACCTCAAACTTAACTTTGTCTGATAGAAACTTTGGTAATTTGTAGTTATTTACATGCTTTCCCAAAATTTTCATAGCATTTTGATGAGTATTTACAATTTGTTTAGGACATCGAAACGATTTTAATCCTGTTACGACTCTCTGTGGCCATATAAACCTTAAGGATGTGCTGGAAAGGTCTTTAAGGCAAAATCTTGCTGATCAGGTTGTACAAGGTTTTTCTTACTTTGAATGGCAAGTTCAATTTCAGAAAGCTTTGACTGAGCCGCATCAATCCCTGCCTGCATAGTCATTTCACGCCCCTTAACATCAAAAATATGGGCCTTTTCACGCAGATCAGGTTGAATCACCACATCGGCATCTTTCAGTTCTTCTTCAGCCAGACGGCCCTGCATAATATTAATGTTCTGGTTAAACAGTCCCCAGACATTGCTGGTTTCAGTATGAATCGGCTGGGCCAGAATATCCACTGCAATCACTACATCCGCTCCCAGTTCACGTGCAACCTGAACAGGCACAGGACTGACCAGCCCGCCATCTACATATTCAACATCATGAATTTTGGTGGGTACAAACATGCTGGGGATTGAGGCCGAGGCACGAACCGCCTGTCCAGTATTGCCATAGTTAAAGACTGTTCTGCTGCCATCCTTAAGTTCAGTTGCCACCACATACATTGGAATCTTGAGTTGTTGCAAGGGTGTGTTGCGCACCTGCTGGTTGATGTAATCCTCAACCTTTTTACCATTAAAGAACCCTTTCAAGCTGACATTGACATCACGAACGTCATTGGCTTTCAGCTTTAGGGCAATGTCACGCAACTCAGCGGCGGTTTTGCCGCTGGCATAGATTGAGCCAACGATACTCCCTGCACTAGTGCCTACAATAAAGTCTGGACGAATCCCCTGTTGTTCCAGCACTTGTATCACCCCAATATGGGCATAGCCACGTGCACCACCACTCCCCAAAACCAAAGCGATTACGGGACGTTTTTGCTGTTGTTTGATATAGCTAAAAGGCTGGCTCAGCACCCGTGCCTGGGCATCTTCAATTGCTGGACGTAAATGTGAGGTTGTTTGGCAACCTGTTAAAATGATTACTGATAGTCCGAGTATGCATGATTTAAGCCGTTTCATATGCAGTTGTTGCCATATTTACTGTGTTTCCAGCTTAAATTTTAGCTCTTCCCAGCCTGAAATGCTGTATCAGTTTTTTTGCTGCTGTGACTGCCAATCCATAAAAAAGCCCCTCGAAAGGAGCTTTTATCAAGATCACCAGATATCTGAACCAACTTTTTTCTTTAGTTCAGGATATTGATCAATCTTGAACTCTGGTTCCTTGATCCCTTTTTTAAGCTGAGAGGTATAATCTTTCAACAATATGCGTGCCATTGGTGTTAACAGCAGGATTGCCACAAGGTTAATGGTGGCCATCAAGCCCATTGAAAGGTCGGCCATTGACCAGATTAAAGGTACACTTGTGATCGCCCCGAAATAGACCATTGCCAATACCAGCAGGCGGAAAATGAACATGACCTTTGGGTTGTCATTAATGAACTGTACATTGCTTTCAGCATAGGCATAGTTACCAATAATTGAGGTAAAGGCAAACAGGAACAGGATAATGGCAAGGAAGCCTCCACCCCAACCACCAATTTGGCTCTCCAATGCTTTTTGGGTCAATGTCACGCCCTCAAAGCCAGCTTCATGATACAGACCAGACACCATGATGATGATCGCAGTACATGAACACACCACGAAAGTATCAACAAATACACCCAGCATTTGTACCAGCCCCTGATTCACAGGATGCTTCACATCAGAGGCAGCAGCAGCGTTTGGCGCTGAACCCATGCCTGCCTCGTTGGAGAACAAGCCACGCTTGATGCCCATCATCATTGCCATAGAAATCATCGCACCAAAGAAACCACCTGCTGCCGCATTAAACTGGAATGCTTCGGTGAAGATCAGTTTAAAAATCTCAGGCAACATCGGCAAGTTGGTTATCGCGATGTACAAGGCGACCATGATATAAAGCAATGCCATGAAAGGAACAATACCTTCGGCAACCCTGGCGATACGCTTGATCCCACCAAAGATGATCAATGCCGTCATAACCACCAATGCAATACCAACCCATGACACTTCAAAATTAAGACTACCGAGACCCAATACAAAATTGGCTTTATCCCACCCCCATGCATGTGAGGTTGCCCCAATAATCGCATTTGCCTGCACGGCATTAAATACAAAGCCATAAGCCAGAATGAGTGACAGTGCAAAAACAATCCCCAGCCATTTTTGTTTTAAGCCCTGAGTAATATAGTACGCAGGTCCACCTCGGAATTGCTTGTTTTGATGGTCTCTCACCTTAAACAACTGGGCAAGCGATGATTCAACAAATGCAGAACTCATGCCAAGAAAGGCAGTGAACCACATCCAGAACACGGCCCCAGGACCACCAATGGCGATTGCTATGGCAACACCAGCAACGTTACCAACACCGACACGGCTTGCAAGACCCGTGACGAAAGCCTGAAATGGTGTAATGCCATGTTCATCTTGCGTCTCTTTACGGCTTCCTTTCATCACAAGGATGCTGTGCAGGAACAAGCGAAGCTGTACCGCACCCGTAACGAATGTGTAAAACACCCCAACCGCAACCAATAAGACGACCAGAAAATTCCAGAGTGGATCATTCAGGAATTGTACCCACGACATCAGCGTGGCATTTAATTGTTCATTCATCACTTATTCGCTTTAAAATATTTTATGTACGGCCGTACATATACGATAACAATCGATGAACCAAAAAAGCCCCACATGGGGCTTTTGATCCGACTTAGGCAAAGAATTTCAAAATTAATTGAATTACTGTTGCATTAATTAAATCAACAAAGAACGCACCACAAAGCGGAACAATTAAAAATGCTTTATGTGATGGTCCATACATGTTGGTAATTGCTTGCATGTTAGCAACAGCTGTTGGCGTTGCTCCCATACCGAAACCACAGTGACCAGCAGCAAGAACTGCTGCATCATAATTTTTGCCCATGACGCGGAAAGTAATAAATGCTGCATACAACGCCATGGTAATGGTTTGTGCACCCAAAATTACAACCAGCGGGCCAGCCAAATCGGCTAACTGCCACAACTTTAATGACAACAATGCCATCGCTAAATAAAGTGACAAAGATGCATTACCAAACACATCGATTGCACGATCAAAAATATCAACTTTTAATACGCTTTCTAAAATATTACGCAGGATGACACCACCACCCAATGCCCATACAAAGGTTGGTAACTCAAACCATGTGCCTTTGCTATAACCTGTCATAAACTCAGCAAATGCTAGACACGCCGCAAACATACCCAATGTGGTAATCGCATTATCGGCCGTAATTAAACGCACTTGATGTGGATTTTCAAATGGTGCGAGTTCATCAGGGTGTTGATCTAAATGGGTATCACGATTCTTAATCGCAGTGGATGATTGCTCTTGAGCAAGGCTATAACGGTTGATTAATAGTTTTGCAAGTGGCCCACCAATGATGCCGCCGATAATCAAACCAAAAGTTGCACTTGCCATGCCTAGCGCTAATGCACCCTGAATTCCATGTTGGCTTTCAAGAATTTCACCCCATGCCCCTGCTGTACCGTGTCCACCTGTTAAAGTAATTGAGCCTGCAATCAATCCGACCAAAGGATCAATACCTAAAAGCGTTGCGAGGCTCATGCCGACAGCATTTTGAACCACGATAAACGAAGCAACACAGACCAGAAAAATAACCAGCCCAAGTCCACCTTCTTTCAACTTCATAAAATTGGCACTCAAACCAATTGAAGCAAAGAAAATCAGCATAAAACTCGTTTGTAATTGGCTACTAAAAACAATGCTATAACCCCACATTGAATGTACCAATAACGAAACAATAGCTGCAACCAAGCCACCAGCTACAGGTTCAGGAATATTGTAACGACGCAAGAAATCAATTTGATTGACAAGAAAACGCCCTAACAGCAGCACAATGACGGCTGAAATCAGGGTATAAAAACCATTAAAAGTAAATTCCATATCTTCTTCCGTTTATTTTATTAGTCTTTTAGACGGTTTTTCCATCATGTAGCTAATAAAATAGTAACTCTCACAATGAGTGAAAACTCAATCAACTTAATAAAAAGCATACAGTTCTTTGTAAGAACTCAACCAAATAAAGTGATTGGTTTCCACGGATGATTAGGTTTATAGGATTAGGCTAGAAGTTGTAGCGAGCCATTGCGCCTACACGGTTATCCTTACCTTTTAGACCATTAAAGGTTTTACGTTCGCCATAGATATATTCCAAACCAAACGTAATCGGAGTAACTGGTGAATACATGATGTTCCACCAACCTTGTTGTAAGGTTTTGTTCTGCGTTGTATCCGCAAATGCTTGTTGTGCAAACTGATTATTATCTTTTGCAAACATTGCACCATACGCTAAAGTACTACGCAATTTAGGGCTAACTTGATAAGTTGTACCAATAGTGAGTGCATCAAACTCATTCAGATTCAACTCAAAATTATTGGGATTTACATTAAAAGCACTATTGGTATAGAGCAAAAACTTACTATCACCTTTTACATGCGAATAATCGATCATCGCTTGTAAAGAATCAGTAAATTTATACTTAGTTCCTACCGCAATACCCCACCCTAGATCAGCATCATCAGCTGTTAATTGATTATTATTCTTGTCGTAACTCGCTCTGCTACGCGCTTCTGTTACTAAAACACGGGCTGAAGCCGTACCTTTGCCATCATCAAAATCATATTTTAACTTAGAGGTTAAAGCTGGCGCTCGGTTGTCGTCATTGCCTTTTTCTAAAGCAAGCATATAACTGGTGTCTGGATTAAATTTTCCGCTATAGCGAACCATCGGAGTACGATAAGTACCGATCCCTAAAGGAGAATTGAAATCAATCATTTCTGGCTGTAAATCTGTCGCCAAGAACGTAGATGTGGTTTGACCAAATAACCAATTGTTTAAAGTCATATACGCATGACGGATACGAATCGTATCGTTACTACTACCACCACGAAAATCAATTTCTAATTTCCCACCAACATCTGCTTCTTGAATGGGTGCTTTAAAATCTAGACCTAATCGCGTAACTGTTGCCGTACTATAAAAACGATCACTATTTTTTTCATTGCCTTCGAGATCAACTTTATTGATTCGGTTAAAAATAGCATCGCCGCCTTTTGCCTGATACGAGGCATCGCCACGTAAAAAACCGTATAGCTGTACTTGCGCACCCGAAGCAGAATTAAAACTCAAAGGCGATTTTTGAGCAGCCATCTGAGTATTAGATGAAATATTTTGAGTGGATACTGAAGCAACAGTAGTAGATCGCTGGGTATCGTACTGCGGTACATTATTTTTTTGTTTTGACTGAGGAACATATTGTTCCAATAAAGCTCTTAATTCTTTTACTTCATCTCGAAGTTGTTGAATTTGTTCTTGTTCGCTAGCAGCCTGCGCATTGTTCATCATGAAGACAGCAATGGTAAACGCCAATCCCTGAACTATGAACGGCTTACGGATGAGAGGTAAACTCATGAGAAGCTCCTGTATTCGTGTATATTTCAACATTTTTCATAAGCATAAAATTGGGTAAATAAATATGCTTATCATAGAAAACTTCCCTCACCTTCTTGGTTAGAAAAGCCTAATCGATTTTTGAAAAGGGCGTATTATGCATAAATTTAGATTATTGTGTGTATTTTTTTATTCCAATCATCATAACGATTTCAGCGTGTATCAATAAATACTATTTCTATTTCATTGCGTTACAAATACATTTCTTTTTCACATAAAGATAACAAATTAAAAAATTTTATGGATAATCTCATCTCGTTAATCTTTACTCGACTATTTTTTATTCAAATCTCAATCTACGACTAAAAATCCATCCTCAAATCTATCTTATTACTTTATAGTCTCATTACATGAGAAAGAGCCATAAGCTTAGGAACCTTAAGATGAACATGGAACAAATCCGTTATGTGGATGATGCGATTACAGCCCGTCATTCTGTACGTGCATTTTTAGATACACCTGTTGCAACAGAGACAATCAAGGATATTTTAAATGTTGCCGCTCGTGCGCCATCAGGTACAAACACTCAACCATGGAAAGTTTATGTGGTGACAGGCCAAAAACGCGCCGAGATGATTGAGCGAGTTTGTGCTGCTCAACAAGCACTTTTTCAACAACCAGAACTCGCTGAACAATATCAAGAAACTTTCGCCTACTACCCTGAAACATGGATTTCACCATTTATTGATCGTCGTCGTGAAAATGGTTGGGGACTGTATGGTTTGCTAGGTATTCAAAAAGGCGAAAAAGAAAAAATGGCGGCGCAACAATTGCGTAACTATCAATTGTTTGATGCGCCTGTCGCACTTTATTTTACAGTCAATAAAGCAATGGGAATTGGTTCAAAAATGGATATTTCCATGATGATCCAAAATGTAATGATTGCGGCAAAAGCACGTGGCTTAGATACGTGCCCACAAGCCGCATGGAATCATTTTCATCCCATCGTTTTAGAGGTATTAGATGCCCCAGAAGATGAAGAATTAGTATGTACCGTTGCCTTAGGTTATGCTGATCCTGATCATATCGTAAATACCTTCATTACTCCCCGCGAACCCGTTGAAAACTTTACAGTATTTTTAGACCAGTAAATTATTTAAATAACAGTATCTCTATGCAGAGGTACTGTTTTGTAGCTGTTTTCCAACTTTTAAAATTGCAAACAAACCTGCGCTAGTAAACATCAACATCATAATGCCCATATTGAGGCTCGCTTTCCATAACAAGAAATTTAAAATCACACCACCTAATAAACCACATGCAAACTGCATACTTCCCATAATCGCACTCGCAGTCCCAGCACGCGCACCCTGCTTAGACATCGCCAAAGCCATTGCATTAGGACCAGTTAATCCAATACCAGACACAACTAAAAAAAGACCAGACATTAATAACCACAATGGTGCATTCGCCATCAGCCCCGCACTGATGACAACAACTGCTCCAAAGCATTGAATCGACCCACCCAATCGTAACCGCTGAAAAATACCCATTCGAGTATTTAAGTGCTTATTGATTGAGGACATCAACATAATTCCAGCTGCATTAAATGCAAATGCATAAGAAAACTGTTGCTGAGACAGTCCGTACTGCCCCATAAAAACGGCTGAAGCAGAGCTGATATAACAAAATAATGCTGCGCCAGTTAAACAACCTGCAAACATTGGCAATCTGAAGCTGTCATCTTTTAGAATTGCAGCATAAAGTGTAGTGACTTGATAAGTTGATAATTTTAAACGGCGTTCAATAGGTAATGATTCTTTAAAGAAAAAATGTATACACAACCAGCAGATCACACCAATCATTGCTAGCGTCAGAAAAATAGCCTGCCATGGGAAAAATGTCAGAATCCATGCACCAAACATCGGGGCTAGAATAGGCGCAAGCCCCATTACGATCATCATGCTTGAAAAGGCTTGAGCTGAACCTTGCATGTCTAAGCGATCACGTATAGCAGCTCTCGCAATCACAACACCAACACAACCACCTAAAGCCTGAAAAATTCGTGCAGCAATCAGAGCCCATTCATTTGTCGTAAACGCACAAGCCAAACTTGCAATCACATAAAGGCTAAGCCCAAAATATAAGGGAGGCTTGCGCCCAATACGATCACTCACAGGTCCATAAATTAATTGACCTATGGCTAAACCCAAAAAGTAAGCAGGTAATGTATTTGCAATCATTTGGGTACTTACCCCAAACTCATTTGCCATTTGGGGCAATGCGGGTAAATACATATCAATTGACAATGGACCGAGTGCTGTCAACAAAGCAAGTAACAAAATCCATGCTGTTGAATACTGACGCTGATTCGATTGTTCTACCTGCATAATCCTCTACTTTTCAAGTTTATTTATTTTTCTAAGCTTAGCATCCTCACCATATTTGTGCATAATATTAGAGTCTGCTGATACCTGAAAAATGTTAACAGGCATGATCATAAATTGATTGCCGAATATAAAAGGACAACCATTGAATCCTTGGCTCGCACGTTTAAAACAAACCACCTATAACACCACGTTAATGTATAACGTACGTATGCTGATTGCTTTCGCAGGAACAGCATTCGTTCCTTATCTTTTAAATTTTCAACTTGCGACGATTCCACTGACTTTAGGCGTTGTTGCGGCAGCAATTAGTGATATTGATGATCGCTTTTCTGTCCGTATTCAGAATCAGATTTATACCTATATTGGATTTTTTATCACAGCTGCATCGGTTCAATTGTTATTCCCCTACCCAATTATTTTTGCAGTTGGATTAATTGTTTCCTGTATTGGATGGATTTTATTAGGCTCTTTGGGGCGGCGTTATGCGACCATCGCTTACGGATGTTTAGTGATTTCTGTCTATACCATGCTCGGTGTACACTTATTTGAACAATGGTATTTACAACCAGCATTCTTAGTTTTGGGAGCCGCTTGGTATGGATTACTTTCAACAATCAGTTTCTTGCTGTTCCCTGTACGAAAAGTACAAGACCAACTTTATGCATCCTATAATGCTTTAGGTAGTTTTTTATTTGCTAAATCAAACTTATTTGATGTGGACATGACTCCATCCAGTTATCAACAAAGTATGATTGATATTGCATTAGAAAATGGCAAATTGGTGGCGATTTTTAATGATATGCGAATGTCACTGTTAACCCGCTTAAAAGGTGACCGCGGTCAGAAAGATACACGTCGCAGTCTACAATACTATTTCGTTGCACAAGATATTCATGAACGTGCAGACTCCGCACATATTGATTATCAAAAGCTAGCGAAAGTATTTCAACACAGTGATATCTTATTTCGTTTTCAACGCATTCTCACGATTCAGGGTAAAGCCTGTCAGGATTTAGCCCAATCAATTTTAAGCCGTACCCCTTATGTGCATAACAAACGCTTTAAACACAGCTTTGAAAATTTAAGAGTTTCCTTAGACAAATTAAGAGAAGATGGACTTTACGATCAAGTTCGCATCAATGCATTATTTGCACTCTATCAAAATCTTAAATCGATTGATGCACAATTACAGAATTTAGAAACGGAAAGAAATCTGAAATTAATCAATGCACAACAAGCAGAAAATCAACTAAAAGATGATGATTTAAAAGGTTGGAATGATATTCTAGTCCGTGTTAAACAACATTTAACCCCTGAGTCTGTGTTATTTCGCCATGCGGTTAGACTTTCAATCGTGTTGTTTATTGGTTATGTCTTTATTCAAGTAACCCATATTGCTTACGGTTACTGGATTTTGCTCACAGCATTGTTTGTTTGCCAACCTAACTTTAATGCTACCAAACGCCGCTTATATTTGCGAATTGTTGGAACCCTAATCGGTATTATCGTGGGGCTAACCATCATCTATTTTATTCCTTCGGTTGAAGGGCAACTGGTGATGTTAGTTCTTAGTGGCGTATTATTTTTAGAACTTCGAAGTAAACAGTATGCTCAAGCAACAGCTTTTATTACGATCCTCGCTTTAATTAACTTTAATCTAGATGGTTCTGCATTTGCGGCAGGTTTCCCACGCTTTATTGATACCTTGATCGGCTGTGCCTTGGCGTGGTTTGGGGTCAGTTTCATTTGGCCAGATTGGAAATTCCGCAGGCTACCTCGCTCGATCCAACGTTCTTTACAAGCCCAATGTACCTACTTAGCAGAAGTAATTGAGCAATATCACCAAGGGCGTAATAATGCATTAAATTATCGTGTAGTTCGGCGTGCTGCGCACAATACTGATGCAGAAGTTGCTTCTCTTATTTCCACGCTTGCCACAGAACCCAATATTGAATCTACTCAGAAAACTTTGGCTTTTGAGTTTCTATGCTTAAGTCATACTTTTTTAAGTTATATCGCTGCACTTGGAGCTCATCGCGAACAAATTCAAGATCAAGAGGTTCTAGCCCTGCTCGATCAAGCATTAGATGATATTCAAGGTGCTCTGCTTAGAGATGAAGTCCCTGATTTATCTGCACAAAATATGATGCAAACCATACGCGAGCATTTAAATCGCAATGATGAAAACAATCAAAAATCTCTGATTATTTTACAGCAGCTTTCACTTATGCTTAGCATATTAACCCGTTTAAGTATGCTCAAACAAAGTCTCAGTCACGAACCGAACGAAGATGGCACTGAGTTTGCTTCTCTTTAATTTATCCGCCATTGGCATAATATCTTTGAGTGCCAATTGGTGTTAAACTTAACTCAGTTCTAAACTCATTTTTTAAACTATGACCGCCAAAACGCTATACGCTTATACGCTACAACCCGTTCCCTACGAAGTTTCTGAACAAGAACAACGTCAAGCCCAACTGATGATTTGGCGTGGTACCAATAAGTTCAGCCGCAAGGCCTGGCTGATTATGATTGCACTTGTGGTGCTTTCACTGATTACAGCAGGCCTGATCAAGTATTACTCCACCTATTCAACCGCAATTTGCTGGGTGGTGATCATTGGTGTGGTGCTGTTCTACCTCATCAAGAAGTTTGGTCTGGAATGGTATGTGAAACGTAAAATGAACGAATTTCCTGTACAGGAAATCAAGGGGATTCGTTTAGGTGTACAGCCCCACGGGATTGTGATGCGCCAGAAAATGGGACTTCAGGAAGGTACAGCGACCATCGGCTGGAAAGACATTTACGAATGGTACAATACCCCTGATTTTATTTTGGTTAATTTCAAGGTAAAGACACCAAAAGGCGAAGTTCAGCAAGGTGCCTATATCCTGCCAAAACGCATGGATTCAAAAAATTTCTCATTTAATACAGTACGCAAGCACTTAAAAGAGACCGTTGGTGAGGCTAAACCGTTGTAATCGGATGCGGTCATCAGCAATATAAAACAACCCAGCCCAAGCTGGGTTTTTTCTTAAAATAGCACTTCCCTCGTTTAGGTTTAAGCCAGATTTAAATCACTTAATTTGAAAATAAGAATCAAAATCAATATTATCTACAAAATCCTTATTCTATTCTTATTATTGGGTTATATTTACAGAAACTTCATCATCTTTCTATTTTTCCCCATGTTTAAAAAAGTATTCTTCCAAATCCACTGGTTTTTAGGGATTACGGCTGGTTTAATCCTCTCCATCATGGGAGTGACAGGAGCCATTTACTCCTACGATCAACAAATCTTAAAAATGATTAATCAGCAAAGTTATGTGGTACAAGCCGCAGCAACTCCCAAGCTGACACCAGCGCAACTTTATCAGCATTTCAACCAGCAACAACCTGGAATTGAGATCAACAGCATCACCCTCTCTGCTGACCCTACCGCATCCTCTACAGTCAATATCAAGAAAGATGGCGAACGGCGTGGCTATAACATGATGGTCAATCCCTATACCGCCGAGGTATTGCCTGAGATCAAGGGACAGGAATTTTTTCAGTTTATTCAGCGTTTGCACCGTTATCTAACGATGGGTGATTTTGGCAAACAGTTGACAGGTGCCTCTGCGTTGATGCTGATTTTCTTTGTATTGAGTGGACTTTATCTGCGTTTTCCGAAGAAACACTCCTTTAAACAATGGTTTTTTATCAAGCCCAAGCTGAAAGGCCGTAATTTTATCTGGAATTTACATGCCGTTGTGGGCACTTGGGCGGTGGTGTTCTACCTGTTGTTTGCATGTACAGGCTTATACTGGTCCTATGACTGGTGGCGTGCAGGCATGTTCAAGGTGATGGGAGTCGAACAGCCACAACGCAAAGAGCATGACAATGAGGGTGGCCAAGCCAAGCAACCTGAATTATCAAAACAACAGGTCAATACAATTCTTGAGCAGACATGGACAAACGTCAATGCACAGATTGGCGGCAAATACTCTGCCCTCACCCTGAACATTCCCACGCATGATAACGCAAAGCTAGAGCTATCATTCGTTGACCATATTCCACAGCATGAACGTGCACGCAATCAGGCTGTCTATAACTATCAGCAGCAAAAAATTGAAAAATTAGAATTATATGAAGATAAAAAGCTTAATGAGAAAATCATGAGCAGCATGCTACCTGTGCATCGGGGTAGTTTCTTTGGTTCGACCTACCAGTTTATTGCCTTGCTGGCCTCTCTCAGCATGCCTTTATTCTTTGTGACAGGCTGGATGCTGTACCTCAAACGCCGTCAACAGAAGAAACTGACTTTGGCAGCGCGTCAATCCCAAACATCACAGCAGGTCAATCCAAATGCAGTTCCTTGGTTGATTACTTATGCGTCTCAAACAGGTGTTGCTGAACAGTTGGCTTGGCGCACCGCCACCAGCCTACAGGAGGCACAGCAGCCGACTGTAGTGAAACCCATTCAGCAACTTACCGAGCAGGACTTACAGCAGGCGCAGCAGGTTCTATTCGTGGTCAGCACCTATGGCACAGGTGAAGCACCCGACCTGGCAACAGGGTTCTGTAAAAAGCTCATGCAACAGACGCCTGACCTCGGTCACATGCAATATGCGGTATTGGCGCTCGGTTCCAGAGAATATCCAGACAGTTACTGTAGTTTTGGCTATGCAGTTGATAAGTGGTTAAAACAATGCAATGCGGAGGCATTTTTCGAGTTAATCGAAGTGGACAATGCAAATGCCAATGACATTCAACGCTGGAATCAAGCCTTGTCTGCGGTGACTCAGCATGAACTGCATGCCATGAATATTGAAAAGGTCTTCGATCAATGGACACTCAGTAAACGCCATGTACTTAATCCAAATAGTTTGGGACAGGCAGCCTATAATATTGAACTGACAGCACCTTATGACATTAGCTGGCATGCGGGAGATATTGCAGAGATTCAACCAGCCAATAGTATGGCTGAGATTGAAGCCTTTCTGGCCAAGCATCAAATTCCTGCCAACATTCAGGTTGCTTCACTCAAACAACCGATTGAACAATGGCTGTGGAATAAAAACCTACGCACTGAGATTCAGCCATTTACCAAGCTTGAGGAACTGCTGCAACAACTTCCTACCCTGCCAACACGGGAATACTCGATTGCCAGCATCCCGTCACAGCAAGTTCTACGACTGGTGGTGCGTCAACAACGTGATGAAAATGGCCAATTAGGACTGGGTTCAGGCTGGCTCACCGAGTTTGCATCCTTAAAGCAAACCATTGCCTTACGCATTCGTAGCAATGAATCTTTCCATTTGATTGATGACAACCGCCCTATTATCTGTATCGGCAATGGTACAGGCATTGCAGGACTAATGGGCCTGTTACAGCAGCGTAACCGTCAGAATTACACCGCCAACTGGCTGATCTTTGGTGAACGCCAACGCGAACATGATTTCTTCTATCAGGAAACGATTGAAGCATGGAAAAATATGGGCACGCTCAAACGCCTTGATCTGGCTTTTTCCAGAGATCAGGCGCAGCGCATCTATGTGCAGGATGTCATGCGTGAACAGGCTGATGAGTTAATTAGCTGGCTAGACCAGGGTGCGGTCATTTATGTCTGTGGTAGTATTGATGGCATGGCTTCAGGTGTAGATCAGGCACTTACCGATATCCTAGGTGAAGAAAAAGTGGATGCACTTCGTCAGGCAGGACGTTATCGTCGGGATGTCTATTAACTCGTCGTTCACTTTCCTCCAAGAACAACGGGTGTTTTCACACCCGTTTTTTATACAACAGCATCAAAATTTGCCTTTCGCCTAAATTTGCATACACTTAACACGATTCAAATCGACCACAATTCAAATTATGCAACTCAGTTCATGGCTTCGTCTCTTATTTGCCCTTGTCGGTTCAGTCCTGTTCATTGATGGTGCGGTGCTGATCGCATTTAAAAAGATTCATATTGGGACAGTGCTTCCACTGCTGCTTGGCCTTTTTTTCTGTGTATATGCGTTCTTTTATTATCATATTGAACGTTTCTTTTTCTATCATTTCCGCCTACATTCCATTTGGCGCTTTGGCTGGTTATGCTTCTGGATCTGGTTGATTAGCTTAGGCTATTTTTTTAATTATCTGGCAGAGAACAATTCAAAAACCCAGACCACCCCCCCAGTACGGGCAATTATTGTGTTGGGTAGTGGTGTTGAAAATGGGCAGCCATCCGCCACCCTTGCCAAGCGACTTGATCGAGCTGCACCAGTGGCCCTGGCCCAACCTGATGCCAAACTGGTTTTGACAGGAGGTATTGATTTTGGTGAAACTCAAAGTGAGGCTGAGGTGATGTCCAGCTATCTACAGCAGAAGCACCACATTCCCGCCTCGCAAATACTTTTGGAGGATAAGAGCACCAGCACTGAGCTGAATCTTCAAAATAGTCAGCCTTTGTTGCAGGCACAACACATTAATATCCAGCAACCAATTGCAATCGTGACCAGTGATTTCCATACACTGCGGGCGGCCGCAATTGCGCGAAAACAGGGATATCGCCATATCAGCATGCTGGGTGCCACCACACCTTTAGCCACACGTTATAATGCATGGCTAAGGGAGTATTTTGCCTACGCAAGTGGCTGGTTACTGGATGAGTATTGACAGGGTTATCCCTATCAATTTTATCTTATTGCTTATTGATGCAGGCGAATGTCCCGTGGTAACGGCAACTGCAACTCAGCAAAAACCTCTGGGCGCTGCAAATAGAGCTGATACAGAAAATTCTTAATATCCAATAATAATGAATCAGGGCTAACCAGTAGGTTATTCCCCTCAGGCGTTAGGTCCAGAGAAAGTATGGTGTTATTTTCCTTTAAAAAAGGAATCATCTTTTCAATGAATGCCATCAAGGGCAATTCCTGAACCTCGTAATTGGCCCAATTGTCCTTGATCAGTAACTTTGCCATTCCCTTGTTCTGCCAAATAGACATGGCATGCTGCCCTGTTGGCGTTGCACATAGTGCCCAACCCTCATGATACAGGGCAACCACACGACGCTGGACAATAATATTTTCAATAAACTGGCGATAAAGCTGTTTAGGCGGTGAATTGGATATCGTAGTTTGAGATTTCGACGCAGCCTTGCGTTGATATGGATTTTTCATAATAAATGACTTCAATATTAGAATGATTATCGCGGCACATGATAAATCAAGCCTGAAGTGATTACAATGAGTTGATTTTTAAGATGATGGGATATGGTGGGCGCTGACGGGATCGAACCGCCGACATTCTGCTTGTAAGGCAGACG
>ERZ650312.1037-NODE-1037-length-15728-cov-6.672686_pt1 | contig 15728 bp, 18 predicted proteins | sample MGYA00376248_ERZ650312 | MGnify/ENA primary metagenome ERZ650312 (study PRJEB26733, sample SAMN07839316) | wastewater metagenome | biome: urban; feature: wastewater treatment plant; material: waste water | place: USA: North Carolina | collected 2016-07-28 ... | reverse complement strand
GCAGCAGACTGAAAATCTGCGTGTCGGCAGTTCGATTCTGCCTCGAGCCACCACTTCATAATCCACATATTACTCAAATACCAAATTTTTATATAGCTTTAAAGTAGCATACCGTCAATAGCTGATATAATCTGCCAGATAAATTTTGTGTCGGAGCCAGCTTTGAAAAGATTTTTGTTTATATTGGCATTCTTATTTACTTGTATCGCAAATGCTTTTACCGTTGCGGTCGTTCCGCAGTTTACGGCTACGGTTACGGAAAAAACTTGGTCGCCTGTTATCAAAGAGCTTGAGCGGACATCCGGAGTTCCGTTGACATTGATGTATTATAAAAGCATCGGAGAGTTTGAAAAAGGGCTAAAAAAAGGCGAAATTGATTTTGCCTATATGAATCCATATCATGCGGTGATGTTTAAAAAGCATTACAGGCCGATAGTAAAAGATGGGAAGCAGAAATTGACCGGCATATTATTGGTTGCGGCCGATAGCAAATATAAAAATGTAAAAGATCTAAACGGTAAAAAAATAGCTTTTCCCTCCCCGAATGCTTTTGCCGCCAGTTTGTGGTTGCGTGCCCAGCTAAAATACACGGAAAAAATAGATTTTGAGCCGATATACGTAAACACCCACACAAACGTATATAAGTATGTAGTAATCGGTGATGTAGATGCCGGAGGAGGGGTGAACAAAACCCTCAAAAAAGAGTCTCCTGAGGTTCAGGGGAGGCTCAGAGTTTTATACTCTACGCCGGAGGCTAGCCCACACCCGTTTTGCGTAAACAGAAAAGTTAATGAAGTTACGTCAAATAAAATATTGCAGGCTTTTTTGAAACTATCGACTCTTAGCCCCTCTATGCCAAAAGCACTTGAGGCTATCGAATTTTCTGAACCGGTTGCTGCCGACTACAAGAGGGATTACTCCTATCTTGAAAAACTGAATATATCCAAGCTAGTGGTTACCGAAGAGTGAAGCTAGATAGGCTTAAAAAGCTGTCCTTTAGGTCTTATTTGTCGATTGTTTTGACTATTTTTTCCACTACTCTGCTTATAGAGTATTTCACTATATCCTCGCAGACAAAACTAATGATCGAAGAGGCTCAAAAAAGGGCATCGGAAAATGTCTTCGGATTTGCAAAAATAATCATAAATCCGATGCTTGAAAAAGACTATTCGGATATAGTGGATATATTTAACGCAATAGTCGAAAATAAAAAAATAGTCCAAATATCGCTTTTGGATACGGACGGTATAAGTAAGATTACCGTAAAAAACGACGGCAAAGCATTGTTCGATAAAAAAAAATATGACGTGCTCATCTCCAACAAATACGATGAGCATGCACATCTGATTACCTCTGTGGCACCAATTTCTAACGTTGGCTTTCTGATGATTCAGACAAGCACCATAGAAACTGAAAAAATAACGGAAAATGCCATCTTCAGCGCAGTGGTAATTGCCGTAATTCTCGTTGTTGTTGCGATACTGTTTAATATCGTGCTGCTCAAAAAACCGCTTAAAGAGCTAGAGCAACTTAGTGATTTTGCCACGACTATCCCTTTTAACTACGGACTAAATGCACCGGAGACAAACTCTACGCTTGAGCTAAAAGCCCTGTCGGCGGCAATGACTGACGCTTCGCATCAGATTTATGAGCAAAAAAGCGAATTGGAGGCTATGAATTCGGAGCTTAGCGCAATGAATGAAGGGCTTCGGGATATGGTTGACGAGCAGACCGAAAAGATAATGGAGCATGAGAGGCTATTGGTTCAGCAGTCAAAAATGGCCGCAATGGGAGATATGATAGGGGCGATAGCCCACCAGTGGAGGCAACCGCTCAATGCTCTTGCGATAGCCGTGCAGGATATAAAATTTGCGCATGAGTCGGGTGAATTGGATGATGCCTATATTGCAAATACCGTCAAAAGCTCCATGGGCATGATAAATTTTATGAGCGGAACGATAGAAGATTTCAGAAACTTTTTTAAACCCGCAAAAGAAAAAAGCTATTTTTCGGCCGCATCGGTTGTAAAAAGTGTCCTCTCAATACTCGGAACGCAACTCGAAAATCATGATATAAAGCTCACGGTTGAGGGCGGTGATTTTAAAATATTTGGATATGCAGGGGAGTTGTCGCAGGTTGTTTTGAATTTAATATCAAACTCCAAAGATGCAATACTCGCAAAAAAAATAAGAGACAACGAGTGGATTAGGATTTATATAGACCCGGATGGGATTATCTCTGTTTGCGATAGCGGCGGCGGTATTGCCGAGGATGTGCTGGGTCGGATATTTGAGCCGTACTTTACGACAAAAGAGCAGGGCAAGGGGACCGGAATAGGGCTTTATATGTCGAAATTGATTGTTGAAAAACATATGGACGGCTTTTTGAGTGTAGAAAACTCTCAGGAGGGAGCTTGTTTTAAAATAGGATTATCGTTTAGCGAAAACAAGATGTAGACCGATTTTCCCTTTTGTCGGCAGACCCGTAACCGTTTCGTAGCTGTTTTGTCCATGTTTTGAAATTTTTAACACTTATGATTCGTCCAAAAAATAGCCGGATGAACAAAAAATGGATAAAAATTCAAAGATAATAACGGCTGATTCGCCGTTTATGCGTATCGGCAGGTGGATATCGGCTCTAACCGTCAGGCAAAAGGTGAGCTTTATTGCTACCATGGCACAGGTCTTGGCGCTTGTTGCGATCGGTGCAGGTCTTGCGGGGATGATTTTTACGAATAACTCCATCCGCTCAATATATTCAGATTCAATTATGCCCCTTGAGCATCTAAGGGCTACTAAATTTGCAATCGAATACGACACAATCCAGATAGCAAAAGACCTTAAAGAGGGGAAAATGAGCTCCGATGCCTCCGGTGGTATGCAGACGGTGGACGATATCTACAAAACAGCACTCATGAGGGTTGAGAAAGCGGAGAAAGATATTAGACTTCACTGGGGTAAATATGTCGCTTCCAATGAACTAACGGAGATTGAAAAACAAAAAGTCCCCCAAATCAACGAATCTATGCAAAAAGCCCTCTCTTCAATCGGTGATCTTAGAAATATTATTAGCAAAAAAGATCTTCCGGCGTTGATGGATTACGTAGAGAGCGAAATGCCGTTTATGCTCTCAAATATGACGCAGCCGCTTGACGAGTTGATGCAGATACAGGTCAAAAGAGCGCACGAGATGTACGGCGATTCTCAAGTTAAATTTGACCTTTCGTTGGCAACTACGGCTTTTATATATATATTTGGTGCAGGGTTGGTCTTTTTGGTTGTTAGGCTTGTTGTGTCCGATATCTTGTCGGCGGTTACGAGGCTTGTAAGGCAGTCGGAGGCTTTGGCTGCAAATAGGCTTGACGAAGAGTTTGTATGGCAAAGGGATGATGAGCTAGGCAGACTCGGTAATAGCTTTGAGATGACCAGGATAGAGCTATCAAAACTCTTTAAAGAGATAAACGACAGTAAAGACGAGATAGAGAGATCTCACGAAAATATATGCAACTCCATCAACTACGCCAGAAGGATACAGCTTGCGTTTTTGCCGGATGAGGCACACCTTAGGGATAGCGTAAAAGACTACTTTGTTATCTGGCGGCCAAAAGATGTTATCGGCGGTGATTGCTACTGGATAGAGCGAAAGGATGAGGGGTGTCTGATAGCTGCAATAGATTGTACCGGACACGGTGTACCGGGGGCGCTTATGACATTCGTCGTCCTCTCGTTGATTAGCAGGCTACTGGCTCATGAGCCGCTCCACGACAATCCGGCGGCTCTTCTATCAAGGCTAAATATCCTCATCAAAGATGAACTCGGACAACACGGGGAAGGCTCAGAGAGTAACGACGGTATGGACGGCGCATTCGTGTATGTAAAAGGGGATACGGTGACATATGCGGGGGCAAATATACCGCTTATGTATCACAGAGCCGGAAGCGACGATATCGAGGAGCTTAGGGCAGACAAATCAAGCATCGGATATGTCCACTCCGACCCTAATTTTGAGTTTACGAATCAGACTATCACCCTCGAAAAAGGCTCCAGACTATTTTTGGTTACCGATGGGATCACCGATCAAATTGGAGGAGACAAAAAGCTGTCGCACGGTAAAAAAAGGCTCAAAAAGGTGTTAATGGAGAGTATGGAGATGCAAATTACCGCTCAAAAAGAGTATTTTATGTCGAAATTCCTCGAATACAAGGGGGATGAGACTCAAAGGGATGACAATACCATGATAGGCATTGAGGTTTGATGACAAAGGATTTGATTATGAATGCAAGGGAGTTTCACGAGTTTCAAAAGTTTCTGAATGACAACGAAATAGTGTTTTGCTACAACGGTTATCTATCGCAACAAATAGTCCTCTCAATGGGTGAAATGCTCAAAAAAAAGGTCTCTGAAGCAGGCCCGGCTACCGCTCCGAAGATATTTTACGTGTTTGTGGAGCAGGCTCAAAACATAGTCAGGTACTCGGCGCAAAAGATAGAGACCCAAAATAGAGCCGATAGGCTTGGGTACGGCTCCTTGGCTATCGGGATAAACAACGAAAAGTATTTTTGTATGTGCGGCAATCTGGTTGAAAAAGATAAATCGGCATCACTAAAGCATAGGCTTCATGAGATTGTATCTATGGATAGGGATGCTCTAAAGGCGGCCTACAAGGAGCGGTTAAAGGCAGGCCCGGAAGACGGTAGTGAGGGGGCAAGTATAGGGTTTATAGAGATGGCCAGAAAGTCCTCGGAGCCTATGGAGTATGACTTTATCGATGTCGATGAGGGCTATGACTTTTTTTATCTCAAAATTTATATTTGATGGATGCTCAAATTTCCGGCAAAGCCGAAAATTAGGTCTTCAGCAGACAGCTCACGCCGCTAGCGGCTTTTGTTGGGCTTTTTAATCAATACAAAGGAAAAAATATGCAAACTATAACCATACCGGCAGGACAAGGGACACCTGAGATTGTGCTTGATTTTCAAAACAAAGCTTTTAGTTTTAAGGGCGAGTCGTATCCTGAGGATGTGGATTCGTTTTATACAAAAATTCTGGATACGATGAAAGGTTTTGTCACAAATCTGCAAGGGGAGACCGTAAAGGTGATTATGCACCTCGTGTATTTCAACAGCGCAAGTACAAAAGTGTTTCACAATATGTTTGCGATGCTAGAAAACGCTGTCGATAACAACGGTATAGCTACCGAGGTCGATTGGCTCTATCACGAGGAAGATGATATGTCTTTGGAGTTTGTAGAGGGGTTTAGGGAGGATTTTGAGACTATCAGGTTTAATCTAATATCGCACAGCTAAAACCCTATCGGAGCATATCCGTAAGGTTTTTGTACACCGTCTCTACCGCTACGTCGTCGGCTACTTTTGACTCAGAGGCGACGACTACCGCATTTTGGCAGTACGGTCTCCATGTATCTACGTTTGTTTTTCCGAATATCGCAACGACCGACGGGGCGAATACCGCTCCGTAGTGCATTGCGCCGCCGTCAAGCGTCACAAAACATTTTGAGTGCTTGCACATAACCCCAAGTTCGGCCAATGACGATGTTGTAAAATACCTCACTCTGTCTGAACAAAATAGAGTTTGAGCCACCCTCTCCTCGTCGCTGTTCGGCGCTCCCGTTACTGCTACTTTTAGCCCCGCATAGACCGATATGAGCGATGCCAATTTTAAAAATTTATCAATTTTCCATCTATTCACAGGCAGTCTTGATGATATGTGAAAAACAACGTATTTTGACGGTTCAAATCCTGCGCTTTGGAGTCTTTGGAGGGTCGATTTTTCGGTACTCTCCGGTATATTCACATAGGTTAAATAATCTTTATCCAAAACACCGAAATGCCTAAGGCAGTCAAACGTATTGGCGACCTCGTGCTTACCCGTCGTATCTTCGTCTATAAAAGCGTCAAAGCGGCTCATATCTTTCGTTTTTTGCGGAAGCCTGACGACTTTTGTTTTTGCCCCGCTCCATCTAACCAAAGATGCGTTTGAGCGGCTAAAAGAGCTCCGTAATCCTACGCAAAAATCAAATTTTTCGCCCCTCACAGCCAGCATAGTCAGAAACTGTCTCCACCACGACACGACCTTTGGGATATCCGGATGGTGCTTTGCCTTTTCGTACACAAAAAGCTTGTCGATATAGGGATTGTCGATAAATGCCTCTTTGGAGTATCCGGCGCACAAAACCCCCACAAAACAGGTCGGATACTGCTCTTTTATCGCCCGAAGCACAGGGGTTGAGAGGACGGCATCGCCAATATTGTCATTTCGGATGAGTAGTATTTTTTTACCGTTTAAATCTAGCATACAGTCCCCCTAGAATCGGTGACGAGTAGAGTCTTAGGGCACCCTTTAGCCATTTTGCATCCTTGTCTTTTACGGAGATTCGTTTGATTTCACTCAAATCATTATCCGGCATATTGACCCCTCTTTTTGTCGTGTAGAGGGCTTCAAATCCGAGATTTTCAGCCAAATCCATAAGTTCTTTTGTGTAGTTGCCCCTAGGCCAGCAGAGGTGTTGCGTATTACCGCCGTGCGCTTTGATATGTGCCTTTGATAGAGCCAAATCGTCCCTCCACTCGTCAAGCCCCAGAGATTCGTTGTCGTGAGCGTTTGAGTGGGATGCAAAATCAAAAACATCGTTCATATTTGCCAGGTCGTTCCAGTTGACAACAGCCGAAGCAGGCTCTTCGTATGCTAGCTTTTTCCCCTCTTTGTGGTTTGGGATATATATATCGTCGCCTGCCCTCTTATCCTCGTTTGACCGCTCCACCCAATCGGTGATGACAAATATCGTAGCTCTAAGCGAGTATTTTTTCAAAATCGGATACGCAACCAGATAATTATCAATCCAACCGTCGTCAAACGTAATCAGCACACTTTTTTTCGGCAGTTCCAGCCTCCCTTTTTTGAAGGCCGCAAACTCATCCAAACTCAGAGTCTTGTACCCCTCATCCGCCAAAAACCTTGCATGGCTCTCAAAATTTTCCGGTGTTATCGTTACAAGCGCCCCTTTATGGCTACTCACATGGTGATACATCAGAACCGGAACGCTAAGGGCTTTTTTCATTTTGCCAGTATTTCCTCGTATTGTTTTACCGTATCAGACACCATCTTCTCTACCGAAAACTTCTCTGCGACAAACTCTATAGCCCTTTTGGAGGCCTTTTCGCAAAACGCTTTGTCGGTGATGAATCTCTCTATTTTTTCGGCTAGTTCGGCAACATTTTCACACTCAAACAATAATCCGCTCCCGTTTTCTTCTAGCGCCTCCGGAATGCCGCCGACACGAGAGCCGATCACCGGCACGCCACAAGACTGCGCCTCAAGCAAAGCCGTTCCGAGAGCCTCCATATTTGAGGGAAGGACAAACAAGTCGAGTGCGCTCAATATATTAACGGTATCTGTGCGAAATCCGGTCATTATGACCTTATCAGCCATATCGCACTCTTTTACCTTGCTTTGCAAGTTATCCCACTGTGGCCCCTCTCCGGCAATGACGAGCTTTATATCATATTTTTCGGATAGGATTTTGACTGCATCTATCAGGTCTTTGTGCCTTTTTGCCCCTCGCAAAATCGCTACGATACCGACCAAAAACGTATCTTTCGAGATCCCAAACTCTTCCCTAAAAGTGCTATCCGTTTTTTGGAAGTGCTGAGTGTCAACCCCTGTATAAATAAGTCTGATTTTATTTTTATCGACCCCTCTGGAGGCTATATACTCCCTTACCCCTACGCTAATCGCCGTAATCTCGTTTGTTAGGTGCTTATAGCTAAACGGGCTTGCAAACGGGGTTTGGAGGTGTCGTACTCTGACGCATTTGACTCCGGCTATTTTTGCCGCCATGCCGCCTAGCCACGCATCCCGTCCTGAGTGGGTAGAGACGATGTCTATACCGAGTTTTTTGATGTATTTTACTAGACGGAATACGGCAAAAATATCGTATGTGGCTCTGGTTTTAACCGGTAGACATTCGATGCCTAGTTCTTTTGCGTCATTCATCAATCTACTGTCCGGATTTACGGCAAAATATGTCCGTACTTTGTCACGGGGCATGTGGTTTGCAAGCCTGACCGTCCTTTTTTCCTGTCCTCCCCACCCTTTGGAGGCTTCGACCTCTAATACTTTTATCAAATTTAAATACCCTTTTAACTACACTTTACGGATGATTACTGCAACAATTTTAACCAAAAACGGCAAAAAGCGTATAGGCGAAGTTTTGAATGCGCTGAGGGATTTTAGCGAAGTGATAGTGCTTGATAACGGCTCTACCGATGAGACGTTGACTATTGCGGCGGAGTTTACAAACGTCAAAATCTACAAACTGGAAAAGTTTGAGGGGTTCGGCAAGGCGCATAGGGCGATGGAGGATTTGGCATCAAATGAGTGGATACTCTCGATAGATTCGGATGAGGTGATTAGCCAAGAGGCGGTTGCCGACATCAGAAGCGGTGCATTGGACATCGATACCGTATACGAGTTTGCTTTTCGTAACTACTTTAACGGTAAATGGATAAAAACGTGCGGTTGGTATCCGGATGCACACCCAAGGCTCTACAACAAGACGAGGGCTAGATTTACCGAGAGTTTCGTACACGAAAAAGTGGTCGGCGAAAACGTCAAAACAAAACGGCTAAAAGGGTATATCACCCATTACTCTTACGACAGCGTAGAGGACTTTTTGAGAAAGATGCAGAGCTATTCGACGCTTTTTGCCGAGCAAAACAGAGGGAAAAAAAGTTCTTCAATCGGCAAAGCCTTTCTCCATGGGTGGTTCGGATTTTTTAAAAGTTATATCTTAAAACGGGGTTTTATGCAGGGGTATGAGGGGTTTATTATCAGCTACTACAACGGCCAAACAGCTTTTTGGAAGTACATAAAACTATATGAGGCAAATAGACGATAATGCTATATATTCCGATGTATCACTATGCTACCGATCGAAAAAGGGGGAACGGGCGTGAGACTTTAAAAAGGCATTTTGAGTATTACGCCGAGAATTTCCATTCCGTATTGCCGACAGATGGGCTAAGCGACGACAAACCGAACGTTTGTATAACTTTTGATGACGGATACAAGGATTTTGGAGATGTAGCCCTCCCGCTTTTAAAAGAGTTTGATCTAAAGGTGATTTTGGCGATATCCCCAAGGTTAACCGAGGAGAATAAAAACGGGGAGTATTTAAGCTACAAAGAGATTTCAACGCTTTTGGGGTACAAAAATCTGGAGATAGCTTCACATGGGATGAGCCACACCCCGATCCTTGAGAGTGGACATGCGGCGCTTGAGGCAAAAGAGTCCAAAAGGGCGATAGTCGATAATCTGGCGATAAACCCTAGGTGTTTTGTCTACCCTTACGGGAAATTCACCGTTGAAGCTCACAGGGAGATAAAAAAAGAGTTTGATTTTGTCTTTCGGATAGGGGGGGCGGCAAATATCGGATGGGGGCAGGAGATGCTGTATAGATTTTCAGCCGATAACGTTCAAAATCCAGAGAAGATGTTCGGTGTCTACAAAAAAATCAATTACGGTCTAAAGCTTGCCTTAAATATGGTCAGAGGACTTTAAAAAGTAAACTTATTTTTCGCTAATATAAATAAAAAACATACACGGAAATAGATTATGTACGATAGATATTCGGTTCAGAAGATAGTTTTTGCCCTTACAATGTTTGTAAATATTATGATTACGGTGTTTTTGGACGGATATTACTACAACAGCAGTAGCAACACGCTAAGGGGTGCGATAGACGACAAGCTAAAAACGGTAGCCCTAAGTGTCAAGCCGACTCTGGATATCTATAACGAAGAGATAAACGGCAGTGGCTCCATAAGTCAGAAAAGATACATGGAGATTATGGGCGAGCTTAGCAAATATACAGATTCAGTCGGCGTAGAGTACGTCTATTCGATGGTTCAAAAAGATGGAAAAGTATATTTTACAACCTCATCGGCAACCGAAGAAGAGTTTAAAAAAGAGACATATAGCAAATTTTATGAAGAGTACAAAAAAGCTAGCAATGGACTAAAAGAGGCCTTTAAAACCAAAAAACCGCAGTTTGACGAGTATAGCGACGAGTGGGGGAGCCATAGATCGTACTTTGTCCCTATGACGACAAAAGGTGGCAAAGAGTATGTCGTAGGTATCGACGTTTCTCTCCAAAGCATCGATGAGGCTCTAAACACGATACTTCTGGATGCGATACTGGTAGGTCTTATTGTCAACATAATTACCGTTTTGGTTGGATATTTCCTGTTTAAGCCTTTTGTAAAAAGGATAGGAGCATTCACCTCAAAAATAGAAAAATCGAGTCTAAACAAAGACTTGACCGAGACTTTTGAGTCCAGAGGCGATAGTGAGTTGTCCCTTATGAACAGGGCAATCGGGAGTTTGTTTAAAAGCTTTAAAGGGGCGATATATGCCGCCAGAAACTCCCTCTCAGGGGCAAAAGAGGTCTCCAAAAAACTTGATACCAGCTCAATCGGGATCATGGGGGCGATAGATGAAGAGGCAAAAATAGTCCAAAATGCAAGCCAAAAAAGCAAAGAGATAAAACACTCGGTACACACGGCGGCGGAGGTGATCAAGGAGTCTGCCGAAAGCCTCAAAGGGACATCGGCGAATATCTCGGAGATTCACACAAAGCTTTCCGATTTTACGAGGATGATTCACGAAAGTGCAGAGTCCGAGAGGGAGCTAGCTACAAAACTAACCGAAATGGCTAGGGATGCCGAGGCCGTAAAAAGCGTTGTTTCGGTTATATCCGACATAGCCGACCAGACAAATCTGTTGGCTCTCAATGCGGCTATAGAGGCGGCAAGAGCGGGAGAGCACGGCAGAGGTTTTGCCGTTGTTGCCGATGAGGTGCGAAAACTTGCCGAGAGAACCCAAAAGAGCCTTGTGGAGATCAATTCTACCATTATGGTGATCTCTCAAGCTATAGTAGAGGCCAGTGAGCAGATTGACGGGAATGCAAAATCTATCGAAGATTTGAGCCTGTTTGCCAATACGCTAGAGTCTACCATAGAGGATTCATCGCATACCATGAAAAGTGTTATCGTCGGAGCTGATAGCAACGTCAGAGCATCGCAAGAGACCATCAAATCGGTTGATTATATTGTGGATGAGATACTAAAAATCGAAGAGCTGTCAAAAGAGAATATAGAGCATGCAAAAGCGGTCTCCAAACTGGCGGAGGAGCTACTACGGGATATGAACGCTCTTGACGATAATCTAAAAGAGTTTAGCCTCTAAGTTTAGAGGCAATCTCATCTTTTATTTTTTGTAGCGGATACTCAAGGAGGCATCTGCTGACCTTGCTCCCCTCGCACCCGTCCCGTCCGCACGGGGCACAATCCCACGAAACCTGAAACATCGTATGTCTACCCATCCTCTGGATATCGTTTTTTTGCGTATATCCGGATATATTTGCATCATTATCCCATGCCCCCCAGTTGAATACTCCGGAGGGGCCAAAAACCGCTATACACGGGGTATTTTGGCTCGCCGCTATGTGCATCGCCGCCGTATCGGCTCCAAAAAAGAGTTTTGCCCTACTACTGAGTGCTGCTAGTTGCTTGAGTGTTAGTTTGCCGGAGAGATTTATCGGGGAGCTTTTGCAACAAAAAAGTATCTCGTCTATCATCTTTTTCTCTTTTGCGTCCGGTGCTGCGGTGAGGACGACTTTTGTCCCCATAGCCTCTATAAAATCTATAATTTCCCCGTTTTGTGCCGGAGAGAGGCATTTAAAAAACCATCTGGAGGCCGGATGAAAGTGGACAAAATCCTGCACGTCGCCCAGTGCGGCATCTATTTTTTCATCATCCGACGGGGCAAAAAACAGCTCTACCGCTTTAGAGGTCGGCTCATACCCCAAAATGCGGAGCGTATCGAGGTTCGACTCTACGATATGACGAAAAAGCGTCAGTCGAAACTCGTGCGTATACGGTGAAAATTTTGAGAAAATCCCTTTTTTGGCGGCAATTCCGACCTTTGTTTTTGCCCCCGACAACATCGCTATATAACCGCCTCGCTCCCCCTCTGTCGTGTTGATAACAATATCGTAGCGGTTTTTTATGATATTTTTAAATAGCGACAACTCGTACGAAATCCTCCCAAGAAATCCCGATTTTTTTGCTTTTTTCCTGTCGTAGCCGTATACGTTGTCGATGTTCGGATTGAGCGTCAACATATCGATTGACTCGGCATTAACCAGATAATCAACCGTAGAGCCGGGGTAAATCTCTTTCAGATTTTTAGCAAGCACGGAGGAGAGAAGCACGTCGCCTATGTGTCTAAATTTTATTACTAGGATTTTCATTTATAAATCCCCTCATACCTATTTTTCCACCGCTTGTGAAACCAAAACCAGACATCCGGGTTTTTGCGGATTTGCTTTTCTATTGCGTCTGACTGTGCTTGCGTGCAGGAGAGTATATCGCCCTCTATATCGTCGGTTTTTGGGGAGTAAATCGGTTCGTGAAAGGTGATTTTGTAGCTGTCAAATCCGGTATATTCGCAAAATACCGGGATGATAGCCGCCTCGAACCGTCTTGCTAGCACGGAGGCTACGGGGGTTTGTCTGGCCTCTTTGCCGAAAAAGCTTACGATTAGCCCCTCATCGTCGGCCGTGTTTTGGTCTACCAGTATCCCGACCGCTTTTTGCTCTTTTAGCGCTTTTACCAGTTTTCGCATCGCTCCGTGTTTGCTGATTAGCTCCGAGTCAAAACGCTCCCTTGAGCGCTTGAGTGCATCGTTGAGCGATTTTACGTCCAATTCTCTGCCGACTGCTACCAGCTTTAGCCCTGTTTTTGCGGCTACGCATTTGCCCATCGCCTCCCAGTTGCCGTAGTGAGCCGTGACGAATATGATGTTTTTGTTTGCGGATTGGAGTTTTTGGATTATCTCTAGCCCTTCGTATTCGGTTTTTGCAAGCAGGGCGGCTTTTTGGATCTCCAGATTTTTGACGATTCCGACGAGGTTTTTTACCAGATTTTCGTATGCCAAGAGGATTATCTCTTTTTTGCGCTGCCGATCCAGAGTATTATCAAAAGCAAAATCCAGATTCGCATTTGCTATTTTGACGTGTTTTTTGTCCAGTCCGTAAGCCGCTTTTGAGAGTAGCTTTGCAAATGAGGATAAAACAAAATTGGGGAGCACCTTTATTAAAAATCCAAAAATTCTAAAGAGCAGTAGATAGATAGTATCTAGCATAGCACCCTCCTCATCGCATCCGCAATCTCTTTTGGGGGGATGGCTTTGATGGCAAAATCGTCATAATCGAGTTTTTTTGCGTCCACATCGGACAATGCGCTAACGGTGATATTTTTTTCGGTTTCAAACGTATTCCTCTTTGATGGGGTTGCGCCGAAAATAGTAACGCTAGGGATATTCATAGCCCATGCCAGATGGGTGATTCCGGTGTCGCCGCCGACTACCAGATTGCATGTGGATATTAGCCCTTTTACCTCATCCAACCCCAAAAATCCTACGGTGTCACCCTCTCCGCCCATAACGACGATTTCGTATCCGTCAAACTCTTTTAGCGCCTCTCTCATTAGCTCCCACGGGTAGATTTTGTTTTGTTTGGATGCCGTCATGTTGACTAGAATCCTACCTTTCTCGCTTTTTTTTGGTTTTGCCCTAAACCCCAAAATCGGTGGCTTGCCGTACACCTCTTGCCCGTCAAAACCGCCATCAAATGCAGTGTTTAGAAGGTCTATATAGCGCAGAACGATATTTTTTTGGTAGTTGCTAACAACTTTTTTTGTATAAAAACAGCTTGCAATCCCCTCTCTAGCGCTTTTGTACGAATATCCGACCTTTGTATTTGAGCGCAAAGCGGCGGCTACCAATCCGGATTTGACAAGCCCTTGTAAATCCAAAACAATGTCAAAATCTCCTAGATTTTTTAGTTTTTTGTATCCGGCGGCTATATTTTGCAGAGTTAGAGGTTTTAGTGATATTGCGACGACCTCATCCACAAACGGAGAATCGGCGATAACACCTTCAAATCTGCTGTCCACAATCCATGTTATGTGGGCGTTTTTGTATTTTTGTTTGATGAGGGCGGGGCAGACGGCGCTAAATACTATGTCTCCGAGTGCCGAGAGTCTCACTATTGCTATTTTCATTTTAGTCCTCACGCCGTAACGAACTTGTCCGCTACGGCTTCGCTTTGGCTAAATGCGCTAAAGCTAGCCGTAAACGGCAGAACTTTTTGTCATAATACGCCAACACAAAAGGCAAATTTTACATAGTGGCGGCTAAAAATGAACATATTTGAGGGGTTTGAGGGGGCAAAAATATTTTATACCGATAGATTTGACGGAAATTTTGCCGATTACGTCGGCGATGATCCGGCTTTGGTGTCGGCAAACAGGGCTAGGCTTAGCGGGGAGTTAGCGGCCAATATAGTTATTTTAAAACAGGTTCACGGCGATACGATACTGGAGTTTGACGGTGCTAAATTTGACGGTGACGGATGGCTACTTTTTGGGGATGGAGACGGTGTCGTCTCAAATCAAAGAGGGGTATATCTGGCTATCCAGACCGCCGATTGCGCCCCTGTAGCTGTGTACGACAGGACAAACAAAGCGGTAGCGGCTCTGCACGCCGGACGCAAAGGTGCACAGCTAAATATCCTCCAAAAATGTGTGGAGCTTATGAGGGTAAAATACGGGACAGACCCAAAGGATTTATATCTATTTATCGGGGTTTGCATATCCGGCGGGTCGTATGAGCTTCCAAAGGATACGGCCGATTTATTTATAGGGTACGATGGAGCTGTCAAAGAGTCGGAGGGGGCTTATTTTTTAGATATCAAAACAGTTTTGTTATCTCAGGCCGAGGCGGCGGGGATAGGCAGACAAAACATTATCACAAGGCCGGAGTGTTCATCTGCGGCTAACGATACGTACTTTTCATACAGAGCCGAAGACGGCAAATGCGGGAGGATGCTTACGGGAATAGCGGTTTTTGGCTAGAGATCCGAAGCAGTTAGTTGATATGCTCCATACAAAATAGCAAAAGCAAAAGCAAACGTAACAAATATTACCGCTATTGTTGCCAGTGTCATTATAGATCCTTCAGTTTTTTGATATTTACATGCATAGATTTTGATACCAAAATAAAAGCTAGTATTGCAATAATTATAACACCGATGCCGAGCCAAAATAATAGCCCTATTTTACCATCGTCGTATAGCTTGGCAATTCCGGCTCCGCAAGCCAAAACAACGGCAATGATAATGCTAAGGTATGTTTTTAGAGCGCCTATGTGCTCTTTTATCTCATCTATTTTGCCCATGCAAGATTATATCAGATTTAATTCATGCCTTTTGCAAGTTTAGTGCGGGGCTCCCCATCTTTTTGCCGCTACTTCGCTACTGTCGTGTTCATTGTCGCAAAAGCTTTCGTGGCAAACTCCCAGCTGCTCCGCTTCCGGATGCTCTCTTTTTAACTCTTCCATGTCTTTTGCCAGCGCCTCTGCCGAGTGGTGGTTTTTTACGAGCTCTTTTAATCTCTCTTTTTGTGCTTCAAATCTATCCATCGTTAAATCCATCCGTTCCAAGTTTTGTAACCGTATTGTAACAATTCAACCCTCTAAAACAAATCAAAAATACGCCAAAACCGGCAAAGCCCGTTTTGCTACGCTAGGCGCTATACCACTAAGAGCCGCTAGCGGCGAGGGCAGTCTGCCGAAGACCTAATCTTGGGC
>ERZ650312.1034-NODE-1034-length-15736-cov-13.798801_pt1 | contig 15736 bp, 13 predicted proteins | sample MGYA00376248_ERZ650312 | MGnify/ENA primary metagenome ERZ650312 (study PRJEB26733, sample SAMN07839316) | wastewater metagenome | biome: urban; feature: wastewater treatment plant; material: waste water | place: USA: North Carolina | collected 2016-07-28 ... | reverse complement strand
TCCCAAACCAGGTGCACTACCAGGCTGTGCTATGCTCCGATTCATCTCAGCTTTTTATGTAACGCACTATCGTGCGGTACGGTGTGCATTCTAGGCGCGACGCCCGGAGACGTCAACACCTATATTTAAAAAAAATTAAAAAAAAGCTTCAACCGTATATTTATCAAACATTTTTGATATTTTTCAATCAATTTTAGCGTTTTAAGCTCGCATTGAAATTCAACATACGATCTAGTGGTAATTTAGCACGTTCTGCCAAAGCAGGTTCGACGAATACTTCTTGATCCCCCGTTTGCAATACATGCAAAATTCCATCTAATTCATTCATCGCCATCCACGGGCAATGCGCGCATGAACGACAGGTTGCACCCTCACCTGCAGTGGGCGCTTCAATTAGAATTTTATTCGGTACAGCTTGTTGCATCTTGTAGAAAATACCGCGGTCAGTTGCCACAATTAAACGCTCGTGTGGCAAAGTTTTTGCCGCCTGAATAAGTTGCGAGGTACTGCCGACTGCATCAGCCACATCAACAACAGATTCTGGTGATTCTGGATGCACCAAAACTGCTGCATCAGGATACAAGGCTTTCATATTGGCAATACCGCGTGAACGGAATTCTTCATGCACAATACACGAGCCCTCCCAAAGCAGCATATCTGCGCCAGTTTTCTTTTGAATATAGCGTCCTAAGTGCTGATCTGGCGCCCAAATAATTTTTTCACCCAAACTATCGAGGTGTTCAATAATTTCAACCGCACAGCTTGAGGTAACAACCCAATCCGCACGTGCTTTTACCGCAGCTGATGTGTTGGCATAAACCACGACTGTATGATCAGGATGCGCATCACAGAAGCGGCTAAACTCATCGACAGGGCAACCTAAGTCTAGTGAACAAGTCGCTTCTAAAGTTGGCATAAGAATGGTTTTTTCTGGCGATAAAATTTTGGCAGTTTCGCCCATAAACTTTACCCCAGCCACGACTAACGTGGTTGCCGCATGATCACGACCAAAACGTGCCATTTCCAGTGAATCTGAAACACAGCCACCTGTTAATTCAGCCAGTTCCTGTACTTCAGGATCGCAATAGTAATGGGCGACCAAGACAGCATTGCGCTTTTCGAGTTCTGCTTGAATTTGCGCAAATTTTTCCTGCTTGGCTTGCTCACTCAAATGATGTTCTTTGGTTTCGCCCAAGCGATCTAAATGCGCCTGCACAATTGATTTGGCTTCATTGGCAATTAAATTGGTCGCATCATTCATAACAACGTCTTCTCTATCTTCATGCTTGCCCGAACACAAGCTTACTCAAGTCACTGATGATATGGGGGCAATTTGCTCATTCACCAGCCCTTTGCCAATTGAATGCTAAAAAAGCCTCACAACGGAGGCTTTATCATTCAATTTGAATTTTTACGAACGGTAATCCGCGTTAATCTTGACATAATCGTAAGATAAGTCACAAGTATAGACTGTATCTGTCGCTTGACCACGTCCTAAATTTACACGAATGGTCATTTCAGTTTGCGCCATGATACGTGCGCCCGCTGCTTCGGTATAGTCGGCAGCAGCACCGCCATCTTTGCAAATTTGCACATCATCTAACCAAACCTGAATTTTTTCAACATCTAAATTTGGCACGCCTGCATAACCAATCGCAGCAAGAATACGTCCCCAGTTTGGATCTGAGGCAAAAATAGCAGTTTTTACCAATGGCGAATGCGAAATGCTGTAAGCAATATCACAACATTCTTGGGTATTAGCACCACCTTCAACACGAACCGTGATGAATTTCGTTGCACCTTCACCATCACGAATAATCAGTTGCGCCAAACGCAACATCACACGATTCAAAACATCTAACACTAAAGCATAACGCGGATCATTTTCACTACAAATTTCAGTGCCACCCGCCTGACCTGTCGCCACCAAAATACATGAATCATTGGTCGAGGTATCGCCATCTACAGTAATACGGTTAAACGATTGTTCTACGCTGTGCTTGAGCAATTGCTGTAAGATGTCACGTTGAATTGGTGCATCGGTTGCAACATAACTAAGCATGGTCGCCATATTCGGGCGAATCATACCTGCACCTTTAGAAATGCCTGTCATGCTATAAGTAATGCCATCTAACTCAAACTGCTCAGATGCACCTTTTGGTGTGGTATCTGTGGTCATAATACCTGTCGCAGCATCATGCCAAGCATCCTCACGTAACGATGCCAATGCAGGTGCTAAGCCTGCAACCAAACGCTCAATGGGTAATTGTTCGCCAATCACACCTGTAGAAAATGGCAAAACTTCTTGGGTAGAGATACCTGTCAACTCAGCCAATTTGGCACAAGTAATTTCTGCATTTTGCATCCCCAATTTGCCTGTACCCGCATTGGCATTGCCTGTGTTAATGACCAAATAACGTGGATTGCCTTGAGCCAAATGTGCTTTGGATACATGCACAGGCGCGGCGCAGAATGCATTTTGAGTAAATACACCTACCACATTTGAGCCTGCTGCAAATTCAAAAACAACCAGGTCACGTCGGTTCTGATAACGCACATAAGCCTCTGCTGAACCAATTTTTACACCTTTGACCACATGCATGTGTGGCATAGAGACGTCACCAACTGCCATTTTGAAATTTCCAGTACAAATTTGAGAATGTCACAGCTTAGTGGAAATTGAAGAAAAAATCGAGCATCCGCCTGTGTCGTTTCGCTTTTTGTTTATGTAGGCACTGAAATATAAAAACCAGCCGTTTAGACTGGTTTTTATATTTAAACGTACAGCTGAGCAAGCATCATCACTTGCCAATCTGCTTTAAAATTTATTGTGGATTAGTTGCCACAACTGCTTCGCCCAACAAAGCCTGTTTTGCACGTTCTTGACTTGCTGCAGATAAAGCAGGATTGGCAGCCACAATACGATTTACATTTGCAGCATTTGCAGGTGCAATCGCTGCGGTATGCAACACGATTGGACGCTGATCTGGATTGGCAAAGGTATAACGAATACCTGTGCGTGGGCTTGCCACAGTCACATGCCCATTATCCACCTGTACCTGTGCTGTAGTCGCTCCGACAGCAGCTTGTACTTTTGCAGGCGTTGTCGTGGTTGCCGCATTAGCAAATGCAAAGCTAGGCAAGCTCAAGGCAACAATCATTAAAGGTCGTAATACTTTTTTCATTTTTTGTTCCACACGTGGATATTGCATGTGCAACTAAATAGCATTTAATTCCAAATTCTGCAAATGCTATATACATCTTGCAAAGCTATTACCACAAAGATTCTTTGCACTAAAACACAAAAAAGCAGAACCGAAGTTCTGCTTAAGTTGCAACAAGTCAGGTTTAGATTTTACCGTGACACTGTTTATATTTTAGTCCTGAACCGCATGGGCATGGCGAGTTACGACTCGCAGGCGGAATAACAGTTTGCTCAGCTGCACTATACTGTGATTCTGATTCAAAGGTTTCACCCGTTAAACCGTCTACATCAGCATGTGAAAGATTAAGCTGCATCGCTTCTGCTTGCGCTTGCTGTTGCGCTTCCATCGCAGCCAATTCTTCAGGTGTTGGTACATGCACACGCGAAAGATCAGTAACGACATCGGCTTTAATCACGGCCAACATATTCACGAATAAGTTAAAGGCTTCTTTTTTGTACTCTTGCTCAGGGTTTTTTTGCGCATAACCACGTAAATGAATCCCTTGACGCAAATAATCCATGGCCGCCAAGTGATCTTTCCAGTGACGATCGAGTGAACTGAGCATAAAGTGACGTTCTAACATCGCGGCAGATTCATCGCCCATTTGCTCACGACGCGCACGGTAACGCGCCACAATTTCATCGGCAATACGCTCAACCAAAGCTTCTTCATCTAGGCGACGATCATCTTCAAGCCATTGGTTAATGGGTAGGTCAATGCCTAAATCATCACGCAAGGCGCGCTCTAAACCATCAATATCCCACTGGTCATGAATTGATTCTGGTGGAACATAATTAGCGATCATGCCTGTAACCACTTCACGGTGCATTTCTTCAATATAGTCTTGCAACGTGCTTTCTGCCAGAATATCATCACGTTGTGAATAAATAATCTTACGCTGTTCGTTATTTACATCATCGTATTTCAACAAGTTTTTACGGATGTCGAAGTTACGCGCCTCAACTTTGCGCTGTGCATTTTCGATAGAGCGCGACACCATTTTGTGTTCAATTGCTTCATCTTCCCGCAAGCCCATGGCACGCATCATTGCCACAACACGATCACCTGCGAAAATACGCATTAAGTCATCTTCAAGTGACAAATAGAAACGCGACACGCCTGGGTCACCCTGACGACCTGCACGACCACGCAACTGGTTATCAATACGGCGTGATTCATGACGTTCTGAACCAATAATGTGTAAGCCACCTGAACTTAACACCATGTCATGGTTTTGCTCCCACTCCGCTTTTAAGCGTGCTTCATCTTCAGGGGTTGGATTTTCAATTTTAGCCAGCAGTGCTTTCCAGTTACCACCTAGCAAAATATCTGTACCACGACCTGCCATGTTCGTGGCAATGGTCACCGCACGTGGGGCACCTGCTTGCGCGATAATGTCAGCTTCGCGTTCGTGTTGCTTCGCGTTCAATACTTCGTGCTGAATACCCGCTTCACGTAATTTATCCGATAAAATTTCTGAAGCCTCAATGGTCGCTGTACCAATTAGAATGGGTGCGACACCTGCTTCATGCACACGCTTAATTTCTTCAATAATCGCGTTGTATTTGCCAGTACGGTTTAAATAAATTAAATCGTTTTGGTCATTACGAATCATTGGTCGGTGCGTTGGAATAATGACGACATCTAGACCATAAATTTCTTTCATTTCTGCAGCTTCAGTGTCTGCAGTACCCGTCATTCCCGATAGTTTTTTGTATAACCGGAAATAGTTCTGGAAGGTTGTAGTCGCTAAAGTCTGGTTTTCAGGCTGAATTTCCAAACCTTCTTTGGCTTCTACCGCTTGGTGTAAACCTTCAGACCAACGACGACCAGGCATGGTACGACCAGTGTTTTCATCAACAATAATCACTTCACCATCATGGATGATGTAGTGCACGTTACGTTGATACAGGAAGTGCGCACGAATAGCTGCAGATACGTGATGCACCAAATTCAGGTTGGATGCAGAATACAGACTTTCGCCTTCTGCCAATAAGCCCATTTGAATTAATTCATTTTCTACCGTTTCATAACCAATTTCGGTCATTTCTACAGTACGTTGTTTTTCATCAATCCAGAAATGTCCACCATCAGCTACTTTTTCTTCTTTTTGCGGATGCAATTTTGGCGGAATAGTGTTGATCGCTGCATATAACTGGGATGAGTCATCGCTTTGACCAGAAATGATTAAAGGTGTACGTGCTTCATCAATTAAGATCGAGTCGACTTCATCAATAATGGCATAAGTCAGACCACGCTGTTTTTTTTCGCTTAACGAAAACACCATATTGTCACGCAAGTAGTCGAAACCAAATTCGTTATTGGTACCGTAAGTGATGTCTGCGCGATAAGCCTGTGCTTTTTCAGTCGGGTCTTGCATGGAATAGATAATGCCAATGCTTAAACCTAAAAACTCAAATAAAGGGCGGTTAAGTTCAGCATCACGCTGCGCCAAGTAGTCGTTCACAGTAATGACGTGCACGCCCTGACCGCTTAATGCGTTTAAATAACAGGCCAAAGTCCCCATGAGGGTTTTACCTTCACCTGTACGCATTTCTGCAATTTTACCTTCGTGCAAGGTAATACCACCAATCAACTGCACGTCGTAGTGACGCATGCTCATGACACGTTTGGCGGCTTCACGACATACTGCAAATGCTTCTGGTAATAATTTATCTAAACTTTCGCCTTTGTTATAACGTTGTTTGAATTCTTCGGTTTTAGCAGATAAGTCTGCATCGCTTAAGGCAGATATCGTCGGCTCGAGCGCATTAATCTTGTCTACGATTTTACGCATGCGTTTGAGTTCGCGCTCATTTTTAGTACCGAAGATTCCTCCGATCAGACTTGCCAACATGAATAAACTCTCTAAATCTTGCTTGTCAAATAAATAGGTTTTTCTTAGGGGTTATTATGGTGCTAGAAATTTGAAGTACAAGGGTTTTGCACAAAAACCTATTAAAAATTCCAATCTCTACTTGCCATTTCTCGCTGCTAAGTGGCAGTTAATGTAACAAATTTCGAGCGGACGATATATAGCAATCACACATGAATCTATTTTGAAAATGCAATAAAAGTGACACACCATATTCAATTTACTCATAAGAACATGCAAAAACACCATTTAATTTTGCAAAAGAAATGACACATAGTAGTACACATAAATCACACAACAAAACAAGACAGAGGTACACAATGACTATTCACTTAGGTGACATCGCACCCAACTTCATACAAGACTCAAATGAAGGCCCAATTGATTTTTATGAATTTTTAGGCGACAGCTGGGGCATTTTATTTTCGCATCCTGCCGACTACACTCCTGTCTGCACCACCGAGCTAGGCTATACTGCAAAACTGAAAGATGAATTCAGTAAACGTAATGTTAAAGCAATTGCTCTTTCTGTAGATGATGCTGAATCTCACAAAGGCTGGATTCAAGATATTAACGAAACTCAAAATACAACAGTTAATTTTCCAATTCTTGCTGACAAAGATCGTAAAGTATCTACCCTGTACGATTTTATTCACCCGAATGCCAGCGAAACACTAACTGTTCGCTCACTGATCATTATTGATCCGAATAAAAAAGTACGCTTGATCATCACATATCCTGCATCTACAGGGCGTAATTTCAATGAAATTTTACGTGTGATTGACTCATTGCAACTGACTGACAATTACAAAGTTGCAACACCTGCCAACTGGCAAGATGGTGAAGATGTGGTAATTGTACCGTCCATTCAAGACGAAGCAGAGCTTAAACAACGCTTCCCAAATGGATATCAAGCCATCAAGCCTTATTTACGTTTAACCAAACAGCCGAATCGCACTTAATTGAATATTGCGTGAGCAAGCCTATCTTTGGATAGGCTTTTTACAATCAAAGCATTTGAAACCACACCTAAATTCAATCAATCAGCATGAACAACGGATTTAACCCGAAAGATTAAATCCTTTGTTAATACACATCTTAGTCGGATGATCTAGTCACGTTTATCTAATGGCACCCAGTCAATCACCCATGCAGATTTCATATTCAAACTTTGGTCTGCAGTAATTTTCTTGCGGGTTGCATCTGCAGCATCACGGTCTTTAGATGGTCCAACCATAATTCGAACCCCTTTAGACGTTGGACTTTGGGTGACTTTATAGCCTTTGGCTTTCAATTTTGCCGCCAAAGCATCTGCATTGGCTTGATTAGCCGCCAAAGCCACCTGTACCATCCACTGCTTATCACCTTCTTCCAATAACTTACGTGCTTTTTCAGCCTCAGCCTTTTTCTTGGCAGCTTCTTCAGCTTTGCGTTTTTCCTCAGCTTTACGCTTTTCTTCGGCAGCCTTACGTTCTGCTTCTTTTTTCGCTTCAACTGCTTTACGCTCTTGCTCTGCTTTACGTTTCGCATCGGCTTGGCGTTGTTCTTCCGCTTTGCGCTTCTCTTCTGCAATGCGTTGTTCTTGCGCTAAACGCTTTTCATCTGCTGTTTTTTTCTCTTCAGCACTACGCTCTTGCGCAGCTTTTAACTCAGCAGCTTTCTTGGCATCTACTGCCTTTTGCTGCTCTAACTTCTTTTGTTGAGCAACTTTTTCTTCAGCTAAGCGCTTTTGCTTGACTTGTTCATCTTCGACCAATTCAGGCGGAATATTGTCAGAACTTTGCTGCTGACCAGAACGTAATGCATTTAAGGCAGCATATTCTTCTGCAGCTTTACGTGCTGCTTCTGCTTCTGCCTGTTGCTGCGTCGCTAAAAACTCAGCTGCACGCGCTTCTTGCTCTGCCACTGCTTTTTCACGCGCACGACGTTGTTCTTCAAGCAGACGCTGCTCGGTTTGCACATCGACAGTTAAAGGTTGCAATTGCACCATTTCTGCCTGATTGGCATTCTTATGTTGAACTTGTTCGGCTTGACTTGGGGTTTTCACATTATTTTGATGTATTTCTTCTTGCCCTTTTAAAAGCAATGCTGCCAATAAAACACCACCACCTAATAAAACAACGCCACCCATCCAGCGTTGTTTGTTATTCATTGACATTCTTCCAAATACTCCCATACCGCTTCTAAGGTATGAAATGATCCACATACCAAAATCAGCTGATTATTTTTAGTTTCATCCAGTGCTGATTTAAAAGCCAATTGTATACTGTCGAAGTGTTGTATTGTTTCGCCTTGCAAAGCCTGATCCAAAACCGTGATCTCTGCCGCACGAGGCACATTTAATGTGGCAATTTTCCACATTACGACACTATCTTTCAATAACTCAACCACAGAATTTATATCTTTATCTGCAAGCATTGAAAAAACACTGACCACTTCAGTGTACTGTTTATTGTAATTTAAGAAATTGCGCAATTGCTTTAACAAAAATTCAACGCCATGCGGGTTATGTCCTGCATCAAAAATCACAGTTTTGCCCTGAATTTGACGAATTTCAAAACGCCCTGACAATTTAGCTGTTTGAATACCTTGTGCAATCGCATCTTGGGTGATTTCTAAACCGCTACGCAAGACTGCTGCCACCGCAGTTGAAATATTATCGAGTGCCAAGCTGCCTGTTGGAAGTTTTAAAGTGCAGCCCGATGCAGCAAACATCCACGACTCACCATCTTGCATGTCCCGATAAAAATAATCACGATTCAAAACAAATAAGGAGGCATTGTAGGCTACAGCCTTATCTTGAATAGCTTGAGGCAAATCTTGCTGACCTGCAAAAATAACAGGAATGTGAGGACGAATAATACCTGCTTTTTCATAGGCAATTTTTTCGATGCTATCGCCCAACCAATCGACATGGTCTAAACCAATATTGGTAATAACCGCGACATCTGGATTGACAACATTGACCACATCTAAGCGCCCACCTAAACCAACTTCAAGCACCCACACATCGCAGTCACGTGCTTTAAAAATCACAAAGGCCGCCAAAGTCGTAGCTTCAAAGAAAGATAAACTCAGATCGCAATCACGTCGCGCTTGATCGACTTGTACAAAAGCATCAATCAAACTTTGGTCATCAACCTCAACGCCTGCTAATTTGACCCGTTCATTAAAACGGTAAATATGTGGCGATTGGTACAACCCAACCCGATAGCCCTGCGCATTTAAAATGGCCGCTAAAGTGGTTGTGGTAGAGCCTTTGCCATTGGTTCCCGCAACCGTAATAACTTTGGCTTTAGGATGGGTTACCCCCAATTTTTCTGCAACGGGAATGACCCGCTCCAAACCTAAATCAATACCCGTAACGTGAACATGGCTCCAATAATTGAGCCATGTGTTTAGATCATCGGTTGCAAGAGGTGCTGTGTTCAAGGCAAGTTCATCAGTTTCGCAAGAATACGATAAACTGTATCACGTAATGCATGACGATGGACAATTTGATCGACCACACCATGATCAAGTAAGTATTCTGCACGTTGGAACGGCTCTTCGAGTTTTTCTCGTACAGTTTGCTCAATCACACGTTTACCTGCAAAACCAATCATTGCTTTAGGTTCTGCAATGTGTACATCACCCAACATCGCCAATGATGCAGTTACCCCCCCGTATACAGGATGAGTTAATACCACGATGTACGGCAAGCCTGCTTCTTTCATGCGTTGAATTGCAGCAGAAGTACGCGCCATTTGCATTAAAGACAACATGCCTTCTTGCATACGCGCACCGCCCGAAGCTGCGAAGCAAATTAATGGTTGTTTTTGCTGAATCGCACGTTCAGCGGCTTGGACAAAACGGTCACCAACGACAGTACCCATTGAGCCACCCATAAAATCAAACTCAAATGCGCAAGCAATGACTGGCATATTTTTTAATAAGCCCTGCATCACCACTAAAGCTTCGGTTTCACCTGTTTTCTTTTGCGCTTCAGTCATACGCTCAGGATAAGGTTTACTATCTACAAATTTAAGTGGGTCTTTGGCAGAGAATTCTTGACCTAATTCATTTTGCACTTGGTCAAAGAACCAAGTTAAACGCTCACGCGCTTTCATGCGTAAATGTTCATCACATTGTGGGCATACATAAGCATTGAACGACATTGCCGTACGTGTCACCAAGGCATGACATTCTGGACATTCAATCGTTGGTTCAGTGAAGATCGCTTTTAATGATTGTTGCTCATCTGGTGTTTGAATACCAGGTACACCTCGTGCAGTCCACGGCGTCGATGGGCTTAGAATTTTCCCTGTTTTCACTTCTTGACTCATACTAACTCATCGAGCGCAGCTCGAAGCTCCTTCACTTTATTAACCGTTGCAATGACGGCTTGTTCTGGTGCTAAGCTCGCAAATTGTTTTACAAAAGCACTTCCGACAATAACTGCATCGGCAGCCGCGCCCATTGCTTTGGCAGATGCAGCATCACTGATGCCAAAACCCACACCTACAGGCACGTTGGTTACCGCTTTAATCTGTTGGATGCGGGCCGCTGCTTCTGCAACATCAAGTGTTGCTGCACCCGTCACGCCTTTCAAAGAAACATAGTAAATAAAGCCACTGGCTTGGTTTGCCACAAATTGAATACGCTCTGGTGTAGAGGTTGGCGCTAACAAGAAAATTTGATTCATCCCGTATTTATTCAGGACTTCATCAAACTCTCGGGCTTCTTCAGGCGGTAAATCGACCAGAAGTACACCATCAACACCACAGTCATGTGCATATTCAACAAACTTTTCATAACCAATGACTTCTACAGGGTTTAAATATCCCATCAACACCACAGGAGTTTCCTGATCTCTTTGACGGAATTCTTTGACCATGTTTAAAGCATCTAGCGTATTGGTTCCACCTGCCAACGCACGCTCTGCAGCGAGGGCAATCACTGGACCATCGGCCATTGGGTCTGAAAACGGCAAACCTAATTCAACGACATCTACCCCTGCCTCGACCATTTGATGTAACAAAGGAACTGTGACTTCTGGATGAGGGTCACCTGCCATAACATAAGAAACCAAAGCCTTACGCTGTTGAGATTCAAGCTGTGCAAATCGTGTGGCTAAACGTGACATAGGGTTGTATTTTCCTTGAATGATTAAAACTGAAACATTTGCTATTGTAGAAATACAAATTGACCCATTGTAACGCTATTTTTTACTCAATGAATAGCGCACAGGCATGGGTTGCTGCATTTCTGTTTGCAAAACGATTTATTCAGAACAACCGCGAGGCTACATTTACTGATATTTGCACTTTTTTCTCAATGATCAAAGATGCCTAATTTTGCCTGCTTATTGGTTATGGAAACTTGCTCAATCGAGCTTTTAAATTTAAAATTATTGATAAAAATAAACAACATAAGTTTTTATCTTAGGCTTTATCAACCTTGCAAAAGCTGTTTCAGTCGTGGCTGCAGACCAATTATCTTCAATTTCTTAACGCGAAATGACCTGTTGATTATGGGCCAATCCAACCAATTTATGGCATAGCTTGCTGTATAGAAAGTGCATCATTCTCTGCTTGCTGCAATTGTTGTTTACGTTTTAGCAGCGTCTGTCCTGTGCAGGCTTTATAAGCACGTGCCAAAGCCGATTGGTCTGAATAACCCAACAACTGTGCAATGTCGCTTAGACTCACATTTTGTCGCAGTAAATGTTCACAGCGCTGCATTCGTTCTATTTCAAGAATCTGTTTAAAACCCGTACCTTCCTGTTTAAGCTGGCGCTGTAGCGTACGCCCTGAACGAAATAAACGCTGTGCCACCCATTCAATATTCGGCACTTGCTGTTCATAACGTAAATAATACGCCACCTGCTCTTGGACTTGTTGCCGCACGGTTTCTAATTGTGGTTTTAGCGCAATCGCATCTTCGGCTTGTTTGGTCAGTAAATGAATTAAAGAGGGATCGGCCTGCTGTGGTTTTAAACTCAGACTTTCTAAATTTAAAACAATTTGATATTCCGTTTGTTTAAATAAAACCTTACAACCATAAAACTTTTCATAATGCAGCATCGCCATACGCGGTGCGTGGGCAAAATGAATTTCCCGTATCGGAGAGTGTTGAAAATTAAAAATTTGCAACGCCAATTGAGTCATACAAGCAAACGTCATTTCATGAACCAGGCTATATTTTTCATCCACCAACGGCCATGATAAATATAAGGCATCCGATTGTTGTTCCAGCCGCATGGGTACTGCTGCCGTACCATCGACCACCAAACGACTAAAACGCATCATATAGTGAATGGCTTCTGCAACACTATTACTACGCGATGCCATATAGCCAAGCACGCCAAAATGTTCAGGCTGAATATAACGTGCCAATTCAAAAACGAGCGTTGGACAGTCCAAAAACTGAATACTGTGTTGGATGATGTCGTTAAAAAACTGATAAGACGATTGGGTATCCATAGGCAATGCCAACACATGCTGTAACTGCTGCAATTGTGCAGGCAAAAATCCAAGCTGCTCAGGAACTCTGCCCTGTGCTGATAAATAGCGTAACCAAAGTTGATAATAGCCATTTGGAATTTGAATTTCGCTCACGTGCTTGCTCATCTTGACATGCATCATTTTCTTTTGTCGTTTAATGTATAAAAACTGGCAAATACTGTCAAAACAAATCTGCCAAAGCCCGACATACTGCAAACAGGATTGACTAGAGTGAAATAAAATAAAATGAATGCACTTGTCCAATATCATGCTACGCCGATAGTACGCAGTAATCTCGATTTTAAATTAGCTGATGTGCCGCGTTACTGGTTTGCGGGTGACCCGTTTCTGACCCGCATGTTTGACGCTTTAAGCCTGACTTTTCCTGATGGTGAGCGTTATTTCATTCAATCGGTACGTTTGTTCCGCGATCAAATTCAAGACCCTGACTTAAAACAGCGTGTTGCCGATTTTATTCGACAAGAAGCCCAGCACGGCATTGCACACGACAAAATGAATCAGATCATGAAAGATCAAGGCATGCCTGTAGATCAGTTTATTCAGCGTCTAAACAAAGTGTTTAAGTTTGAACTGAAATATCGCTCGCCCCAATACAATATCGCCATGACAGCGGCTGCGGAACATTTAACTGCACTCATGGCAGAAACTTTTTATGGCGAAAAAGAAACGCTACAAGATGCACATCCGTATGTCCGCGCCTTATTTGCATGGCATGCGATTGAAGAAATGGAACATCGTGATGTGGCGTTTGATGTGATGCAGCAGGTAGGCAATGTGCATGAAGTGACCCGAAAAATGGCATTGGTACTCACCACAGGCTTAATGTTTGGGTTTACCCTTTACCGCGCCAATGTCATGCTGAAATGCGATGGCTTTAATCGCACCCAACGCCTCAAAATGAATGTACGTGGCTTGCAATGGCTATTTGGCAAACAAGGGAAATTACGCAAAATGCAATCACAATATCGTGATTGGTTTAAACCTGACTTTCACCCTAGCCAACATCCAATTATTGCACAATATGATGTCTGGCTTGACACTTTAGCGCAAACAGGCGACCCAATTCAGGCGGGAGAAGCATTTTGGCAGGCAGGAAAATAAAGCTTTTTATTTTGCTTGGTTTTTAACTAATAAATACCTCAGCATTGCTTAGCTTTATACAAACTTGCCTCTAATATCTCTATATAAAGTAAGGCATAAGGCAATGCTGAGTCATTTCTCATTTATTTTTTATTTATAAATGATCAATACCGTTTTGGCGCAAGAGATCGCTATTACTGTGATAGCGCCATCTCTTACGCAGAAAAAAATTTTAGTCTTAATTCATAATAAAAAAGTACTGGCGATAATATTTCAGCTCAGCAATCGAATCACGAATATCATCCATCGCCAAATGCGACGCATTCTTTTTCAAACCGCTCATAATTTCTGGACGCCAGCGCTTTGCCAACTCTTTCACTGACGATACATCCAGATTACGATAATGGAAATATTGCTCCAATTCAGGCATTAAACGGTGTAAAAAACGGCGGTCTTGGCAAATTGAGTTGCCACACATTGGTGATGTTTTAGGATTGACCCATTTTTTTAGAAACTCAATGGTTTGCTGCTCTGCATCCTGCGCAGTGAGTTTGCTGCGACGCACACGCTCAATTAAGCCCGATTGTCCATGCTGACGTGTATTCCACTCATCCATGGCATTTAAAATACGATCAGGTTGATGCACAGCCAGCACAGGACCTTCTGCCAAAATATTTAAATGATCATCGGTCACAATGGTAGCCACTTCAATAATTTGGTCGTTGTCGGTATCCAAACCTGTCATTTCCAAATCAATCCAAATGAGGCGAGTATCAGGCGTGCTGCTCATAAATGTGCAATCTTATTCGGCTTAAAAATAACATAGTAGCAAATTTCTTGCTTCTTGGCTGTAACTGTGCCCCCGCTTCATGCTATTTTTGCCATCCTGAGTTCATGGTTTTTTAGGATATGAATGGCTTTAATTCGTAAGCGTCGATTGACTGAACAACAGCAACGTCGAATTGAAAAACAACACAAGTCACGTCAGGCAGACATTGACACTTCACATGATTTAGAAGGCTTGGTGGTACAACACTATGGTCGTCAATTAGAAGTGCAGGCTTTATCTGTTCCTGAAATTCATCCTGAAAAACCTGTGGTGCACGCAGGTGAGCCTGAACCGTTTTGGAAACCTATCGAAATAGGCAGCATTTGGCGTTGTCATACTCGCACCAATTTAGAATTATTGGTGACGGGAGATCGGGTCAAATGGCAAGCCGATCCGAATACAGGTTTAGGGATTATTACCGCGATTCATCCACGCCAATCTTTATTGACCCGACCTGATCGTTATCACAAAGTTAAACCTGTTGCCGCCAATATCAGTTTGATTGTGATTGTTTTTGCGCCTTTGCCTGAACCTGCACCGGGCTTGATTGACCGCTATTTGGTTGCTTGTGCCGATGCCGATATTCCCGCCTTATTGGTCTTAAACAAATCTGATTTGCTCAAAGAAAACGACCCGATTTTAGACTTGCTTAAGGAATATCAAGACTTGGGGTATGAAGTCATGCAAACCCAGTCCGATGCGAATTTAGAGCATTTGGCGGCACGTTTGGCAGGTGAAACGGTGGCTTTTGTTGGACAATCGGGTGTGGGGAAAAGCTCGCTGATTAATGCCATCGTGCCTGAAGCGGCGCAAAAGACCAATATCATTTCAGAAAACTCAGCACTTGGACAACACACCACAACCTCTACCCGCTTAATTGGCTTTGGAGATGGTGCAGCCTTAATTGACTCACCGGGGATTCGTGAATTTGGTTTATGGCACTTAAGCCAAGATAAAATTCAAAATGGTTTTCCTGAAATTGAAAACCTGCTGGGGCATTGCCAATTCCGCAACTGTACCCATAAACATGAAAAGCAATGTGCGCTGCGACTGGCTGCTGCAGAAGGTGAAATATTATCGCGTCGTTTAGACAGTTATTTAAGACTGTGTGATGAAATTGCCGAAGCGCAACAAAAAAATTAATTTTATTGTGGCGCTGCCCTTGAAGCGGTGTTTTTGATCGCCATATTTATACGCTATACTCTTGAACAATTTTGACATTGTAATTAGGTGACTTGTG
>ERZ650312.1033-NODE-1033-length-15743-cov-8.770716_pt1 | contig 15743 bp, 16 predicted proteins | sample MGYA00376248_ERZ650312 | MGnify/ENA primary metagenome ERZ650312 (study PRJEB26733, sample SAMN07839316) | wastewater metagenome | biome: urban; feature: wastewater treatment plant; material: waste water | place: USA: North Carolina | collected 2016-07-28 ... | reverse complement strand
AGCGCGCTTTTGCGCTCAAAATCTTACGCACGGATGAAATGTGAACAGACCCTAGTGTTGCAGGCCGTCTGAAACCGCATTTTTCAGACGGCCTGCAATACACGTTCTTTGCCTGCAACACACGCTTTTTTATGATACATTAGGCGCTGTTTATATTTCATTTCGCGGCAATCTTTTGGCGATCAAACGTGCCGGTTGCGCTTTTTGCCTTGCATATACGCTTTTTCGCTCAAAATCTTACCCGCGAATAAATGTAAACAGCCCCGAGCATTTTGTCGACAAAAAAGGCGCGTCGTGTTTCAGACGGCCTGTTTACACCAAAGCCGTTAATGAGCCATTTATCCGATATTATCCGCGCCGACATCCGCGCCATGAGCGCTTATCAAGTGGCCGCGCTGCCCGAAGGCTTCACTAAGCTCGATGCCATGGAAAGCCCGTATCACCCGTTTGCCCACTCGCCCCAATTGCAGGCCGAATGGGCTGCCCGCTTGGCTGAAGCGCCGATTCATCTTTATCCCAATCCTGCCACCAGCGGCCTGCAAGCCGCGCTGCGCCAGGCTTTTGATATTCCGGCCGCTGCCGAAATCGCGCTGGGCAACGGCTCGGATGAATTAATCCAACTCATCACCATGCTGGTGGCCAAGCCCGGTGCTGCGGTGCTGGCGCTGGAGCCGAGCTTTGTGATGTATCGGCACAATGCGCAGGTTTACGGGCTCGATTATATCGGTGTGCCGCTGAACGACGATTTCAGCATGAATCTGCCGGCCGTGCTTGAGGCCATTGCCGCGCATCGGCCGGCGCTGGTGTTTGTGTCGTATCCCAACAACCCCACCGGCGTGGGCTTTTCGCGCGCCCAAGTGCAGGCCATTATCAATGCCGCGCCCGGCGTTGTGGTGGTGGACGAAGCCTATGGCGCATTCAGCGGCGACAGCTTTTTGCCGCAAGCGGGGCAGATTGAAAATTTGGTGCTGATGCGCACCGTGAGCAAAATCGGCTTTGCCGGCATACGCGTGGGCTATGCCGCCGGCTGCGCCGAAATCATCAACGAGCTGGCCAAGATCGTGCCGCCTTATAATATGAACCAGCTGAGCCTGGCCACCGCCAAATTTGCGCTCGAGCATGCCGATGCCATTGCTGCCACCACCGCCAAGCTCAAAGCCGAGCGCGAGCGCATGCTGGCGCAATTGCAGCAAATCGCCGCTATTCAAGCTTTTGAGAGCGAAGCCAATTTCATCACCGTGCGCGTGCCCGATGCAGATCAATTGTTTGACACGCTCAAGCAAAATAAGATTTTAATTAAAAAATTGCACGGCGCGCACCCGCTGCTGGCGCAATGTGTGCGCATCACCATGGGTGCGCCCGGGCAAAACGATGCCGTGTTGGCGCTGATGCGCGCGCTGTATGAAAAATAAAGATAAAATGCAAACAAACCTGAGCGTATTTGCGTTTTGCATTTAAGTGATTGCTTTTATTGATAAAAAAGACCGGATTATGAAAAAAATACAAACCCATCTGCAAAACCTTTATCTGCTGATCGAAGAAGCCGGCTCGCTTGGCGAGCTGGCCCGCCGCAGCGGCTACGACAACCCTTCCGCGCTGTATCAGCTGAAACACCGCCTGGAAAAACAGGCGCAGGATGAAACCGCCAAAGGGCGCGGCATCCAATCGGCCTTGCAGGCCAAGCTAGAAAACGGCATGGGCAAGCCCGCCGGCTGGATGGGCAGAAAGCATCTGTCTAAAGAAGAAAAGGCCGAAAAAGCGGAAAAAGCCGCTGCCGAGGCCGCGCTGGCCATGGCTGCGGAAGCAGCGCAAACGCGCAGCGCCACCGTGAGCCGCCACACCAGCGAAACCCAAATCACCGTGTCCATCAATCTGGATGGCACCGGCCAAAGCCGATTCGACACCGGCGTGCCTTTTCTCGAGCACATGCTCGACCAAATCAGCCGCCACAGCCTGATTGATCTCGACATCACCTGCCGGGGCGATTTGCACATCGACGACCACCACACCGTGGAAGACATCGGCATCACGCTGGGGCAGGCGCTCAAGCAAGCTCTGGGCGACAAAGCCGGCATCTGCCGCTACGGCATGAGCTATGTGCCGCTCGATGAAGCCTTGAGCCGCGTGGTGCTCGATTTGTCCGGCCGCCCGGGCTTGGTGTACAACCTCGAATTCACCCGCGCCATGATCGGCAAATTCGATGTGGATTTATTCAGCGAATTTTTCCACGGCTTGGTCAACCACAGCATGATGACGCTGCATATCGACAACCTGCGCGGCATCAATGCACACCATCAAGCCGAAACCGTGTTTAAAGCGTTTGGCCGCGCGCTGCGCATGGCCGTGGCGCACGATGAGCGCATGGCCGGTCAAATGCCCTCCACCAAAGGCACGCTCACCGCCTGATGCAGCTTGCTGTTTATATCAGGCCGTCTGAAAGTGCAGGGTTTCAGACGGCCTGATTGGCTTTATGCTCGAATGATGTCGGCATTCAGGCATCGGTTAAATCTTGCTAAAGGCCGTCTGAAAGCTTTCAGACGGCCTTTTTCTTGTTATGATAAAAACACTTGAGCCTTGCCGCTCATTCACACAATAACTGCCACAAGGAGAAAATCATGAATAAGCCCAACCCCACGCACGCCCAAGTAATGGAATCGCAAGAGTGCGATGCGGTAATACAAGAGCGCTGCGATGATTACCTGCACCGCGAAGCCGCCCAAGCCGAGCAGGCGCAGGCCGGCAGCGTGGCAGCGGGCGAGCAGGATTTCGATGCCATCAAGCCGCAAGTCGAGCTCAACACCGACCAGATTTCCGAATGCCACGAGCCCACAACCGCCGATGAAATGGAAGCGGAAGAGCGCGAATTGGTAATTGAAGATTCGGTGGACGATGCGATTACCTATGCGCAAAAGCCCCTGAGCGATGAGGAAATCCGCCGCAAAGCGCTCACCCGTCTCGACCAAATCGACCCCAATCCGAAAGACGGCAATCATTGCTGAAGCGCGCCGGATAAATGATTATATGTTCATAAAAAGGCCGTCTGAAACATTCAGACGGCCTTTTGGGTGATGGGGATTAAGATGAATATTGTTTGCAATGTAGTGAAAAGTAGCTTTTTATTGTTAACAATCAAATCGATAGCGGTAAAATATTCTGATTTTATTGATTGAATAATATCAGCCACTTATGATTTGAGTGTGTTAATCGGGTTGTCAAATAAAATAGGTTAAGCTAGGATAAATTCCATCAAGGCGGGGCGGCTTTTTTGCGGCGGCTGCGGGCTTGTGCAGAATAACGACAACAACATAGGAGCAAGAAATGAAATTGACAGCACTCAAACCTTTCAGCCTCGCCTGCTTGGCGGCATTGAGCTTGGCGGCTTGCGGCGGCGAAGCATCGAAACCGGCCGAAAGCAGCGCATCAGGCGCCGCGCCGGCCGCAGCAGGGCAGGGCACTTTGGAGAAAATCAAATCGTCGGGCACCATTGTGTTGGGGCACCGTGATTCTTCCATTCCGTTTTCCTACATTGCCGATCAGCCCAACCAACCGGTAGGCTATGCCCATGATTTACAGCTCAAAGTGGTGGAAGCGGTGAAAAAAGAGCTCAACATGCCCGATTTGAAAGTGCGCTACAACTTGGTTACCTCGCAAAACCGCATCCCGCTGGTGAGCAACGGCACGGTAGATTTGGAATGCGGCTCCACCACCAACAATCTCGAGCGTCAAAAGCAGGTGGATTTTTCCAATGCTTTCTTTGAAATCGGCACCCGCCTGATGGCCGCCAAAGATGCCGGCATCAACGGCTTTGGCGATTTGAAAGGCAAAACTGTAGTCACCACGGCCGGCACCACTTCCGAGCGTTTGTTGAAAGAATATAACGACAAAGAAAAGCTCGGCATGAATATCATTTCCGCCAAAGACCACGGCGAAGCCGCGCTGATGCTGTTTAACGGCCGCGCGCAAGCCTTTATGATGGATGATATTTTGCTGGCGGGCGAGCGCGCCAAAACGCCCAACCCCGATAATTGGGTGATTGTGGGCGAGCCGATGTCGTTTGAGCGCTACGGCTGCATGGTGCGCAAAGGCGATGCGCCGTTTAAAGCGGTGGTGGATGGTGCGCTGGATGCCACGTTTAAAAACACCGCCGAAATCGATGCGCTGTATAAAAAATGGTTTGAAAGCCCGATTCCGCCCAAAGGCGTGAATTTGGAATTTCCGATGTCGGCGCAGGTAAAAGAAATTATCGCCAACCCCACCGATAAAGCCGCAGAGTAAACATTTCAAACAGCCGGCACATCATGTGGCAAAAGGCGGCGGGTTTGAAAAGCCCGCCGCCTTCTTTAGATGGCCGGTGCGAGCCGGATGGTTTTCAGACGGCCTGAGACTTTTGCAAAACCGGATATCTGTCGCATCCGCGCAGGCAGGTGCCCGGTGCAAAGCAGCGCTTTGCTTGCCTCACACATTTCTGAAAATAAAAGATTCTCTATAAAATCAAATATTTGATTTTATGTGTTGATGGTAGCTAGCTGCCCGACAACTGAAGCTGCGCTTCAGGCTGTGCTCCTGCCTACGCAGGAGCGACGGAAAGGGCGTTTGGTGTATATAAAAGCCAATATTCTGTCGTATCAGGGCAGAATCCAAACAACAGAAGGAACGGAATATGGGCTATTCCTGGAACTGGGGCGTGCTGTTTGACAGCACCGGCATCGGCAACGAAACCTATTTGAGCTGGATGCTCTCGGGCCTCGGCTGGCTGTTTTTAATCGGCGGCATCGCTTGGCTTATCGCGCTCACGCTGGGCACGGTGTTGGGCATTATGCGTACGCTGCCCAATAAGCCGCTGCAAACCATCGCTTCGGCCTATGTGAGCCTGTTTCGCAACGTGCCTTTGCTGGTGCAGCTTTTTATCTGGTATTACGTGGTGCCGGGCTTTTTTCCCGAAGGCTTGCGCCAATGGTGGTATTTCGGCCTTGCGCCCAACACCTCGGCCATGCTCTCGGCCAGCGTGGGCTTGGGGCTTTTCACCGCCGCGCGCATTGCCGAGCAGGTGCGCACCGGCATTCAGTCGCTGCCGCAGGGGCAGAGCCACGCCGCTTATGCGCTGGGATTCAGCACTGCTCAAGTTTACCGGCAAGTGCTGCTGCCGCAGGCTTTCCGGGTGATTTTGCCGCCCATGAGCTCGGAATTGACCAACTGCTTTAAAAACGCCTCGGTGGCATCGCTGGTGGGCGTTGCCGAATTAATCAGCCAAACCAAAACCATTGCCGAATACACGCAAAACAATTTTGAAATCTACACCTATGCCACGCTGATTTATTTGGTGATTAATTTGGTTTTGATTATGTTAATGAATTTTCTCGAGCGCAAATACAGAGTGCCGGGCTTGATGGCGGAGGGCAAATAAGATGGCTTTTGGAATTGCAGAATTGCAGGCGGCATCGCCCGGCCTTTTGGCCGGCATCACCACCACGCTGGAAATCGTGGCGATTGCTGTGGCCGGCGGCATGGTCATCGGCACGCTGCTGGCGCTGGCGCGTTTATCGCCTTTTAAAATCTTGTCGCTGCCGGCCAAGCTTTATGTGAATTTTTTCCGCTCGGTGCCTTTGCTTTTGGTGCTGATCTGGTTTTACTTCGCCGTGCCGATGATGTACAACTGGGCCACCGGGCGCTATCTCACCATCAACGTGGCTTTTGCTTCGTGCGCGGTGGCGTTTATGGTGTTTGAGGCGGCTTATTTTGCCGAAGTGGTGCGCGCGGGCATACAGTCGATTTCCAAAGGGCAGGTGAATGCGGCCAAAGCACTGGGCATGACTTACAGCCAAACCATGCGGCTCGTGATTCTGCCGCAGGCTTTCCGCAAAATGCTGCCGCTGATTTTGCAGCAGAGCATTATTCTTTTTCAAGATACCACGCTGGTGTTTGCCATCGGCTTGGTGGATTTCTTCCGCGCCTCTTATGTGCGCGGCGATTTGATGGGCATGCTCACGCCGTATATTCTGTTTGCCGGTGCGGTGTATTTTGCGGTGAGCGCGATTGCCACTTTTGGTGTGAAACGTTTGCAAAAAAGATTGCGGGTGTAAAAATGATTGAAATCAACAATGTGAATAAATGGTATGGCGATTTTCAGGTGCTTACCGATTGCAGCACCCGCATCGCCAAAGGCGATGTGGTGGTGGTGTGCGGCCCTTCGGGCAGCGGCAAATCCACGCTGATTAAATGTGTAAACGGGTTGGAGCCTTTCCAAAAAGGCGAAATCGTGATCGACGGCACGTCGGTGGGCCATCCGCAAACCGATTTACCCAAGCTGCGCAGCCGCGTGGGCATGGTGTTTCAGCATTTCGAGCTGTTTCCGCATCTGAGCATCACCGACAACCTCACCGTGGCGCAAATCAAGGTGCTTGGCCGCAGCAAGCAAGAAGCGCTTAAAAAAGGACTGGCCTATCTCGACCGCGTGGGCTTAAGCGCGCAGGCGCATAAATATCCGGCCGAATTGTCGGGCGGCCAGCAGCAGCGGGTGGCGATTGCGCGTGCGCTGGCCATGGATCCGGTGGCCATGCTGTTTGACGAGCCCACTTCCGCGCTTGATCCGGAAATGATTCAGGAAGTGCTCGATGTGATGGTGGGCTTGGCCAAAGAGGGCATGACTATGATGTGTGTTACCCACGAAATGGGCTTTGCCAAGCAAGTGGCCAATAAAGTGGTGTTTATGGATGCCGGCCAGATTGTGGAAGATTGCAGTACCGAAGAATTCTTCGGCAGCCCGCGCAGCGAGCGGGCGCAGCAATTTTTGTCGAAAATTTTGAACCATTAAATCGAAAAGGAAGCGGCCGAAGAATCGGCGCTTTCTTCAGGAAACACTTGGCAATCAGGCCGTCTGAAACATACAATCGCTTTTCAGACGGCCTGCCGGTTTTCGCAGGCTGCATCCAACCTGATGAGAGGCTGCCATGTTTATCACCTTGCTGTTGGTTACATTTGTGCTGGCGCTGGCGGTGTCGGCCTTAGTGGCGCGTTTGTTTGCGCAGCCGCTGCACAATATCCTCACCCGCATTATCGACGACCCCATCAGCGAAGCCTGGGTGCGCTATATGAAGTTTGCCATTTTGGTGGTGGGCGTGTCGGCCGGCGTGCGTATCGGCGAGCTGGAAAAATACATCACGCCGTGGCGCTGGGATGAAAAAGCCCAAATCGTGCCGCTTACCGGCGAGCGCTGGGTGCTCGAAGTGTATCGCACCATTATCGAATCGCTGCAAGGCATCGCTTGGATGCTGCTGGTGTTTTTCGTGGTGGCGCTGATGGCTTATGTGGTGGTGCGCTTGGGCGAGCTCAAACGCCGCCGTGCGGATACGCAAAATCAAACCCTTAACTGAACCGATTATGTTGCCTAGTGTGTTGTTGTTGATTTTTGGAAAATTGCAGGATTATGTGGGCCGCAACGGCCCGGTTTGGCCGTGGGCGCTATCCTACGGCTTGTGTTTGGGCGTGGCGGGCTTTGTGGTGGTGGGCGGCGAGATGTCGCCGATTGCCGCAGCCGCTTTCGGCTTTTATTGTTGGGCTTATCTGGTGCTGCTGCGCCAATGGCGCAGCGAGCGGGTCCGCTGGCTCTCGCTTTATTGGTTTGGCGCTTTGTTGCCGCTGGTGATTGTGTTGGTGTCGTTTTCGGTGATGCAGCGCAGCCTGTAGGGTATCCTGACATTTCGATTTATGGGTGTATTTCGTCCCTGAAAACGCATCTGCTGCGTTAAAAAGCCTCGCAAGGTGTCCAACCTTGCTGCGTTTTTTGCCTTGCATCTGCGTTTTCAGGAACAAAATCCTCCTCATAAACGAATTGTCAGGACGCCCTAGTGCAAAGCAGCGCTTTGCTTGTCTCACACATTTCTGAAAATAATAAATCCTCTATAAAATCAAATATTTGATTATTTTCGTGTTGATGGCGACTACCTGCCTGACAACTGAAGCTGCGCTTCAGACTGGGCTCCTGCCTGCGCAGGAGCGATGGGAAGGGCGTTTTGCAAAGGTCTCAAGCCGTCTGAAAACCTTTCAGACGGCTTTTGCAACATTTAAGCCCGTTGCACCTGCACAGGCAGGCTTGATTTGGTATTTTTGTTACACCGTTCACACTTTGCCGTGCAGCAGGGTTGTTTTGCATCAAACTTTGAATCTTTTTAAGCAAAAAAGCGCTTTTCCATATTGGTTGCTGCCTTGGTAGCGGCCTATAATTTATTCAGGTTGTAATTTAATAACATTCATTGTAGAGGCATACCATGGATTCGGAGCCGCATGAATTTGAAAGAATTTATGCCGATGATGCGGCCGGTGTGGCGGAAATCGTGGCTTTTTTGCACCGCAACGAGCTCAATATCGATGATTTTATCGAAGTGTTTTTGGCAGCGCGCAATGCCGATGGCGCGATTATCGCCTGCGGCGGCGTGGCGCCGGGGGTGATCAAATGCGTGGCCATTGATGAAGAATATCGCGGCTGCGGCATGGCGCTTTCTTTGTCTTCCGCGTTGATTCAATTGGCCGCCGAGCGCGGCTATCACCGCCTTTTCATTTATACCAAGCCTGAAAACGAGGCGCTTTTTTCCGGCTGCGGTTTTTATCCGATTGCCACGGTGCCCGAGCGGGTGGTGCTGCTGGAAAACAGCCCCGTGCGCCTCAAGCAATACCAGCAGCAGCTTTCCGCCCTGAAAAAGCCGGGAGCGCGCATCGGCTCGATTGTGCTCAACGCCAATCCGTTTACGCTCGGCCACCTTTATCTGATTGAAACAGCCTTACAGCAATGCGATTGGCTGCATGTTTTCGTGGTGGGGGAAGATCGCTCGCAATTTTCCTATGCCGACCGGCTCGCGCTGGTTAAAGCCGGCACGGCTCATCTTTCCCGCCTCAGCATTCACGAGGGATCGCCTTATATCATCTCGCGCGCCACTTTTCCCTGCTATTTCCTGAAGCTCGACGACATTATTTTCAAATGCCATATGGAATTGGATTTGACGATTTTCCGCCGCTATATCGCGCCGCCTTTGGGCATCACCCACCGCTTTGCCGGCAGCGAGCCTTATAGCGTGATCACCAATTATTACAACAAACAAATGCAGGTTTGGCTCGATTCGCCCGAAATCGATGCGCCGCCCATCCAAATGGTGGAAATTCCCCGCAAGCAGTTTCAGGGCGGCTTTATTTCCGCCACCAAAGTGCGCGGCTTTTTGGCCGAAGGCGATTTTGCCGCCATCAAACATTATGTGCCCGAGTGCACTTATCGGTTTTTAATCCATCAATATAAAAAGGTTATCGCATGAGCGCCATCACGAAAGAGAGCGTGGCCGGCACACTGGAATCCAGTGATGCCATGGTTTACGCCAGCCCCAATCCCGGCGGCGGCCGGCTGATCAGCATCAACAGCAGCGTCGGCCAGCAATTTGCCCCGCAAATCAAAGCCAGCGCCGAGGCCGTGTTAAACCGCTTGAATATTGAAGACGTGGCCTTGCAAATCGAAGACAAAGGTGCGCTCGACTGCGTGTTGCAGGCGCGTGTGAAAGCCGCTTTGCTGCGCGCCGGTGCCCAAGCCGGCTGGGAGGATTTGCTATGAAGCTGCGCCGCTCTATGTTGTTTGTGCCCGGTGCCAATGCCGCCATGGTGAGCACTTCGTTTATTTATCAGCCCGACACCATTATGTTTGACCTGGAAGACTCGGTGGCTTTGTCGGAAAAAGACAGCGCCCGCATGCTGGTGGCACATGCTTTGCAACACCCGCTTTACCGCGAAATGGAAACGCTGGTGCGCGTCAACCCGCTCACTTCCGAATACGGCTTGGCAGATTTAAATGCCGCCGTGCGTGCCGGTGCAAGCGGCATCCGCCTGCCCAAAACCGATGGCGCGCAAGACATCACCGATATGGAAACCGAAATCGAGCGCATCGAGCGCGATTGCGGCCGTGAAGTGGGCAGCACGCTGATGCTGGCGGCGATTGAGTCGCCGCAGGGCATTTTGGCGGCCAACGAAATCGCCCAAGCGTCCAAGCGCTTAATCGGCATTGCCCTGGGCGCAGAAGATTATGTGCGCGCCATGAAAACCGAGCGCTCGCCCGAGGGCATCGAATTGCTGTTTGCCCGCTCCACCATTTTGCACGCCGCGCGGGCCAACGGCTTGATGGCGTTTGACACGGTTTATTCCGATGCGCGCAACGAAGAAGGCTTTTTGCGCGAAGCCGCTTTAATCAAACAAATGGGTTTTGACGGCAAATCGCTGATTAATCCGGCGCAAATCGCGCTGATTCACAACCTGTTTGCCCCCACGCAAAAAGAAGTCGATTACGCCGAAAAAGTGATTAAAGCCGCAGAAGATGCCGCCAAAGCAGGCTTCGGCGTGGTGTCGCTCAACGGCAAAATGGTCGATACCCCGATTATCGAGCGCTCGCGCTTAATTGTGCAGCGTGCGCAAACTTCCGGCATACGCGAGGAGTAATCATGAGCAAAAGCAGAGAACAACGCGTTGCCGAAAGCATCGCCCGGAGCAACCGCCGCAGCTTTGAGCCGGTGGTGAAAAAAGTGCAGTTGTCTAACGAATATCTGGCGCGCAAAGTGTGCCCCGATATCGAAGCGGCCGTGCGCGCCTGCAATCTTTCAGACGGCATGACGGTTTCTTTCCACCATGCCTATCGCGGCGGTGATTTTATTTTGAATCAGGTGATGGATGTGCTCGCCGATATGGGCTTTCGCAACCTCACCGTGGCCGCCAGCTCGCTTTCCGGCTGCCACGATCCCTTAATCGGCCACATTCAAAACGGCGTGGTGCGCAAAATCTACACCTCGGGCTTGCGCGGCAAGCTGGGTGAATTTATTTCACAAGGGCATATGCAGGAGCCGGTGGAAATCCATTCGCACGGCGGCCGCGTGCAGCTGATGCAAAGTGGCGAGCTGATTCCGGATGTGGCGTTTTTGGCGGTGGCCAGCTGCGACACCTTCGGCAACGCCAGCGGCAGCCTCGGCAAAAATATCTGCGGCTCGCTGGGCTATGCCAAGGCCGATGCGCAATTCGCCCGCCAAGTGGTGCTGATCACCGAAGCCATCGAGCCTTATCCGCACAACCCCGCGAGCATTCATCAAGACCAAGTAGACTTTATCGTGAAAGTGGATGAAGTGGGTGACTCAAGCAAAATCGGCGCCGGCTCCACCCGCATGACCACCAATCCGCGCGAATTGCTGATTGCGCGCCGTGCCGCCGATGTGATTGATAAATCGGGCTATTTCAACCACGGCTTTTCGCTGCAAACCGGCTCGGGCGGCGCTTCGCTGGCGGTGGCGCGCTTTTTGGAAGACAAAATGCGCCGCCAAAATATCCGCGCTTCGTTTGCGCTGGGCGGCATCACCGCCAGCATGGTGGATTTGCATGAAAAAGGCTTGATCGACAAATTAATCGATGTGCAAAGCTTCGACAGCGCCGCTGCCGCTTCGCTGGCACGCAACCCCAATCACATAGAAGTGAGCGCCAACCAATATGCCAACTTCGGCTCCAAAGGCGCTTCGGTGGAGCGGCTGGACGTGGTGGTGTTGAGCGCGCTGGAAATCGACACCAAATTCAATGTGAACGTAATCACCGGTTCAGACGGCATCATTCGCGGCGCGTCAGGCGGCCACAGCGACACCGCCGCCCATGCGCGGCTGGCCATTATCGTGGCGCCCTTGGTGCGCGGGCGCATTCCCACCGTGGTGAAAGATGTGCTCACCACCGTTACCCCCGGCGAGCACATCGATATTTTGGTGACCGACCACGGCATCGCCGTGAACCCGAAGCGCCCCAAGCTGGCCGAGCGCCTGCATGAAGCCGGCATCGACACCGTGCGCATCGAAGATTTGTATCAACGCGCGGTGATGCTCACCGGCCGGCCCGACGCCATCCGCTTCACCGACCGGCCCGTGGCGGTGATCCGCTATCGCGACGGCAGCGTGATTGATGCGGTTTATCAAATTGCGGCCGACACGGAAGGCTGAGCATGTATTTAGCGCCCGATTTTCCCGTGATGGCCGGTGGCGCGGCGGCTTTGGATGACGTGCTGGCGGCGCGTGATGCGCGGCAGGCGGCGCAACAAGCGCTCTTGGCCGCCGGCGCAAACTGCGTGGTGAGCTTCAGCGTGCTCGCGCCGGGTGCGGTGAAGCGCAGCCCTTTTTTGGATGAAGTGTTTGATATTGGAAAAGGCCGTCTGAAACACGAATTAGGCCGTCTGAACATTTCTATTTATGCCGAGCGGCTGCTCAATCATGCCGGCGGCCAAAGCCTGCTGCTGGCGGCAGACGGTGCGGCCGATGCGCTGAAAGCAGCGCTTATCAGGCTGGAGCAGAGCCACCCGCTCGGGCGGCTGTGGGATATTGATGTGATTGATGGCAGCGGCAAACCTTTGTCGCGCCCGCAAGCCGGCCTGCCGCCGCGCGCTTGTTTGTGCTGCGATGCGCCGGCAAAAGAATGCGCGCGTGTGCGCCGCCACAGCACGGCTCAATTGCACGAGGCCATGCAGCAACATTATCGCGTTTATCTCAACATGGTCGCGCTGGGCGGGGGCATGCGCGATGCGCTGGTTGCCGAAGCCGAGCTCACGCCCAAACCCGGGCTGGTGGATGCCGACAACCAAGGGCCGCACCCCGATATGACGCTGCCGATGTTCCGCCAAAGCGCTGCGGCGCTGGCTCCTTTTTTGGCCGAATGCGCGTTTGGCGGCAGCCGTTTTGCGCATGAAGCGCCGGGCTCTGCCATGCTGGCCGCCATCCGCCCGATCGGGCTGGCGGCGGAAGAGGCGATGTATGCCGCCACCGGCAAGGTCAACACCCATAAAGGCGCTTTATTTGCCTTCGGCATTGCGGCGGCGGCGCTGGGGCGGCGCATAGCGCGGCAGGAGCAGAGCGATTGGCCGGCTTTGTCGGCCGACATCCGCGCCATTTGTGCCGGCCTTGAGCCGGAATTGGGGCAGGGCAACACCGCCGGCGCACGCTTTTACCGCCAACACGGCCTGTCCGGTGCGCGCGGCGAAGCGCTTTCGGGCTTTGCCACGCTTACCGATTTTGCTCTGCCCGCTTATCAACAAGCGTTTGCCGCCACGGCAAACCGCACGCATGCCTTGCGTTATGTGTTTCTCACTTTGCTGGCGCACAACGGCGACACCAATGTGGTGAAGCGCGGCGGCATCGAAGCGCTCGATTGGCTGCAAGGCCGCGCGCGCCATATCTTGGCCGACCCAGCCGCGCTCCGGCAGCCTGAAGCGCTTTATGCCGCATTGAAAACGCTGGATGCGCAATGCACCGAAAAAAACCTCAGCACAGGCGGCAGCGCCGATTTATTGGCCTTAACCATCTGGCTCACCGAATACCCCAACCTTTTAGGAACCTCTTATGAACCAACCTGATAGCGGGCTTGCCGCCCCATCGTTCAGCTGGAAAAAGCATTGGAAACAAATTGTTTTCTTCGCCATTCCGATTCTGATTTTTTATTGCCCGCCGCCCGAAGGCTTATCGCTGGTGGCTTGGCGGCTGTTCGGCTGGTATGTTGCCGCCATTTTCGGTTTGGTGGCCAAGCCTTGGTCGATGCCGGTGGTGTTGCTCGCGGCCGTAACCGGCTCGGCGATTGCCGTGGGCTTCACGCCCAACGAGCAAGGGTTGGACATGAAAAACGTGCTCTCCGGCTATGCCTCCACCACCACTTGGCTCGTGTTTACCGCTTTTGCGCTGAGCACCGCTTTTGTGGTGACCGGCCTCGGGCGGCGCATTGCTTATCTGATGATACGCAGTTTCGGCAGCACCACATTGCGCCTGGGCTACATCAACACCGTTCTTGATTTGCTGATTTCTCCGGGCATGCCCTCGGTTACGGCGCGCGGCGGCGGCATTATGATGCCGATTATGAACAGCGTGGCCGGCGCCATCGGCTCCGACCCGGAAAAAAGCCCCAAGCGCGGCGGCCTTTTTCTGCTGCTCAACACTTATTTCACCGTGAAAAACACCGGCTATATTTTTCTCACCGCCATGGCGCCCAATGCGCTGGCGCTCAGCCTGATTCTGCCGATTCTGCATGTGGAAGTGAGCTGGATGCAGTGGTTTCTCGCCGCTGCCGTGCCCGGCCTGCTGATTACCTTCCTGCCGGCCGCGCTGATGACCGTGATGGGCAGCTTCGGTCTGGCCAACTCCACCTTCGGTGACGCCGACTTCTGCTGGTTCGGTACGATTACCGGCAACATGGCTCACCTCGGTCCTGTCGGTGGCGCCATCTGCCTGCTGATCTTTGCCGCGGTGCTCTTCGCCGCCGCGTGGATCTGGCAGGTCAAGGTCGTCAACACCGGCTGGACTCCGGGTGCCAAGCACGCCGAGTACATCGAGCAGGTGAAGGCCGAGGAGAAGGCCGCCAAGGCCGCTGCTCGCGCCGCCAAGAAGGCCGCTGCGGAAGCGTGATACTGTTCCGCCGCCGCTGAGCGATTATGCGGGAGCGTGAGGGTGCGAGTGCCCTCGCGCTCCCGTTTTTGTGTGTGGGAACGCGTGAGATCGCGGGTGGTTTCGCGGAGTGCGCAGTATTGTGCTCCCGCTAGCGGAAGCTGTTGAGCGCAGCGAGACTGAGGGTGGTTCTGTGCAGTGGCTGGTCAGACCACCCCCAGTCGCTGCGCGGCGGCCCCCGCCAGCGGGGGCGTTGTATTCCTTGCCTCATGCTGACTGGGGACAGCGTCTGCGACAATGGCTCGTATGCCATTGCCCAATCAGCGTCGTCATGCCCGAAAAGCACCCGCGTCCGCCTCAACCGCCGCCGCGTCGACCGTGCTTGAGGTGGACGGCCTGCAATTGCATGTGACGCGCAAGCGCATCGAGAACCTCTATCTGCGTATCAAGCCGCCTCTGGGAACCGTCGAGGTGTCGGCGCCGATGCGCATGAGCCAGCGTCAGATCATTGGTTTCGCTCATGAACGGCACTCGTGGATCGTGCAACAGCAGCGGCGTATGGCCGAGGCCCGACGGATGTCATTGCGGCAGGCCGAGACGTTGACGCCCCTCCCCAGCGCTCCCGCCGGTGATGGAGAGCATGCCGGCGTCGATGGCCGCCGGGGCGGCGATCAGCCGCAGCTCCCCATGTTCGACCGTTCGGCCATGTGGACCGATGAGCGCAAACATGCCGCCGCGGCCGCGATCGATGCCGCGCTTCCGGGGCTGTTGCGCAAGTGGGCGCCCATCGTCGGGCGTTCGCCGAGCCATGTCACCTTGCGGGTCATGACGTCGCGCTGGGGGTCATGCACGCCGAAAACCGGGCGTATCCGGCTGAATCTTCAGCTTGGTCTGATGGAGCCTCGATTTTTGGAGTACGTTCTCGTCCATGAAATGACCCATCTGTGGGCCAATGGTCACGGGGCTGATTTTCAGCGGCGGATGAGCGCTTATCTGCCGAGCTGGCGTGAGCTGCGCCGTGAACTCAACAAGCGCGTACTGCTGTGAAACATATCGTGAAACATGCTGGCCGACATGTCGCGGCAGCAAAACAAATGATGGCGGCGGCTCAGCATTGCCACTGAACCGTCGCCATCATTGATGTGCATCTTTTGCGTCAGACCATGCCGGTGTGCATGGGAGCGGGCATTCCCCCGCCATGCACGCTGCCTGCTGTCTGCCGCGATCTATCGCGTCACGCCAGATGCGAACGCATGAACCACTGGAACTTCTCAAGCTCCTGCACGTGGTCCTGGATGATGTTGGAGCTGATCACATCCAGCTCGTCCAGCT
>ERZ650312.1032-NODE-1032-length-15749-cov-11.546642_pt1 | contig 15749 bp, 19 predicted proteins | sample MGYA00376248_ERZ650312 | MGnify/ENA primary metagenome ERZ650312 (study PRJEB26733, sample SAMN07839316) | wastewater metagenome | biome: urban; feature: wastewater treatment plant; material: waste water | place: USA: North Carolina | collected 2016-07-28 ... | reverse complement strand
CGTTTGAACACGACAACTCACCCAGTTGAATTTGATATGTACTACAGCTTGTAATTCTGAACTGAATTTCACTGCAAAAAACCCGCGCTAGTCGCGGGTTTTTTTGTATCATCTGTTTAACTTGAAAAAAATTGATGAGAGCAATGGCACAGCGTAAGAAGCACACCAGTTTTTATCCTTGGATTGACCCTAAAGATCACGACAAAGGATTTAAGCTAAATTTTTCGATGGTGACTTATATTGAAGTTGGTCGCACCCCTGAAGGCTACAAGCAGGCAGAATTTGTTGCATTGAAAAGCCCAGAGTTAGCACTGGATTATGATTATCCTCAAAGTTTTTACTTGAGTGCTGAAGGTTTTATTTTGGTAAAAACTCCGCAAGGTAAATTTGAAACCATTGCAAAAACAGATAATTGCTAAAGATTGATCTTGCAATTGAATAATACATTCTTCATAACTCAAAAAGCGTTTAAGTGCACAGTAAATCAATGGTACAGGTAAGCTTATGCAGCAGATTCCAGCTGAACTGAAAACATGGTTATATGCTTCAGGTTCACTTACTCAGCAACTGACGGATTTGGCTGATGGGGCGTTTAGGGTTCAACCAACCAAAGAACATTTTCAGCGTCTTCAGTTTATCGATGCAAAATGGATGGGCATGCCGTTTCAGCATACGTCATGGGTACGAGAAAGTTTTTTATATGGCAGTGATGTAGAGCCTTGGGTCAAAGCCAAAAGTATTTTCCCGATTTTAAGTTTGCAAGGCCGTGCACGGCTTTTTAAACATATTGGTAAAAAACCGATTGGTTGGTTCTTGTTTCAGCGCACCAATCCAGCATGTGAACGTCGTGTGATTTGGCTAGAAGATGGCTGGACTAGACAGAGCTGTTATACTTGGCACGGCTGCAAGTTTATTGTTCAAGAAACTTTTTTAGCGAGTTTTGAGCAATTTTTGCAAAAGCAGAATTCAGCATCTGAAGGACAGTCATGACAACTGCGCATCAAATTACTTGGCGTGAACGTTTAGAAGCCTATTATTATTTATGTCGTTTTGATAAGCCTGTTGGCACAGAATTGGTGTTCTGGCCTACCATGTGGGCACTATGGATTGCAGCAGAGGGCATACCGCCAATTGGTATTCTGATTCCGATGGTACTTGGCACGATATTTATGCGTGCGGCTGGGTGTGCAATTAATGATTTTGCTGATCGTAAAGTCGATGCGCATGTAGAGCGCACTAAAACGAGGCCTTTAGCAACAGGGATTATCACGGCCAAAGAAGCCATTTATGTGTTTCTAGCTCTAGTCTTTGCTAGTGCTTGTATGTTGTTGTTTCTACCGATTGAAACGTTTTATTGTGCTTTAGGTGGGCTTTTTCTCGCATTTATATATCCTTTCATGAAGCGCTATACCCATTTGCCTCAGGTTGTTTTAGGCATGGCTTTTTCGTGGGGAATTCCGATGTCATTTACGGCCATGGGTAAACCATTAGATTTAACCTGTTGGTTGCTGTATTTTGGCAATCTAGCTTGGACTGTGGCATACGATACTCAATATGCGATTACCGACCGTGAGTATGATTTAAAAATTGGGGTGAAGTCGACAGCCATTTTGTTTGGTCGTTTTGATATTCAAATCATTGCACTTTTACAGGCGATGAGTGTGGTTTTGATCGGTACGGCGCTTTACCTTGAAAATTTATTGATGCCATTGGGTTTAATCGCATTGCTTGTAGTCGTGGTTGATTTTATTTATCAATGGTCAAAAACCAAAGATAGAGATCCACAGTATTGTTTTTGGGCATTCCGTCACAATCGTTGGGTGGGATTCATTATTTTTACTGGAATCTTTTTAGAATTAATTATTTAAAGTGATTGTTTGGTTGAAAAGCGTCCTATACAGGGCGCTTTTTTTATGTCTTAATAAAACGGCATGTAGTTTCATGCTTAAAAAAACAACGAATAAAAGGATATTTTATGAAACGCTCGAAAATAGCATTAGCCCTTACAGTTGCCGTTTCAATGCTGTCTTTAACTGCTTGTAATGACGATGATGATTCGCCCGCTTCAAACCAACAGCCCACTTATCTGTCGGAAGGAAATTATTCTTTAGATACAGTCGAGAATAGTTCATCGATTAAAGTCATGACTTATAACATGACGAATGTGCAGGGGAAGACAGCGACTGCAACGGCAATGGTTTTATTTCCACAGGTAGCTCGACCTAAAGATGGTTATCGTGTTGTGGTGTGGGAGCATGGAACTGTCGGAGGCGGAGATGATTGTGCACCAAGTAAAAATGTGATTCATCCACGCTTTAAAATTTTAGCAGACAGTCTACTAGCTGCTGGTTATGTGGTTGTTGCGCCAGATTATGAAGGTTTGGGCACGCCAGGGATTCATCCATATTTAAACTTTTCTAGTGCTGCGAAGTCAGCGCTTTCTGCTGTACAAGCGGCAAAAGATCATTATGGTAAGCAGTTGAATGGTGCGTGGATGTCTGTGGGGCAATCTCAAGGGGGTCATGCCTCGTTAGCGACCGCAGAATATGCAAATACAGATGCAACCTATAAAGGTGCTGTGGCGGGTGCACCAGCTTCGAGTTTGGGTAAAATTATTCTTGAAGTTGCGCCTGCTGCATTGGCTGACATCGAAGCACGTGAAACGGCTGCTAATGTCCCTCTAGCATATCGGACATCGGTGGATACTTATGCAACTTTATTGGCTTATGCAGCATTAACAGGGGTGGGTATTAAAGCGTATGAGCCGCGATTTAATTATCAAGATATTTTCCAATCACGTGCCAAATCTTTGGCTGAGTTTGCAGAAGGTTCAACAGGGGATAATGGTCTGTGTTTAGACAATGATAATGACCCAAGTCTAAGTCTAATTAATAAATTTAAAGACGATATTATTCAGTTTATGACAGCAAATCCTGATAAAAAAGTTATGGATTATCCAGGTTTGGATACCAGTGTGTTTGCGACCAATGAGACCGTGAAAAACTTCTTAGTAAGCAGTCAGCCTGGGACTAAACGAATTGATAAACCAGTCTATGTAATACAAGGCACAGCAGATACAAATGTACCCTATCCAATTACCCAAGCTTTGGTTGCAAACTTGAAAACATTGGGTTCGCCAAATATCACGCTTGATCCCGTTATAGGTGCATCTCATACCCAAGCTATAGTTTGTCGGAATGCAGAGGCGGTAGACTTTATTCAGACCTACATGTCTGCGGGTACGGGTATTGTGTTAACTGATGCGCAAAAAGATGCCAGCACCAATGAAAACTGTACAGGTAAAGCACCGACATAAAATGAACCATTTAAACTGAAAACAGAGCCTCATGATTGAGGCTCTTTTTTGTTATAGTATTTGCCCATCAAAATCTAGATATTGGAAATAGGCTGGCTATGACGAAATCAACTCAAAAACTAACGCCGAAAGTGATGTTTTTGGCGAGTCTTGGTATTGTGATTCCATTGCTTATTTTAGGGATTGCTTTTTTAGCGGTAAAAAGCGATGCAAAAAACCAAGCGGAATATCAGCGTATTAAGGAAGAACAACAGCAGCGTATTCAAGAAAAGTTGGCTGCCGAAAAGCAATTCACACAGCAGGAAGCGAGCAGCGCGGTCTCAAAATAATTCAAGCACGCATTGCAGGCGTGATACCAATGTGTTTATGCAGTTGGCGAATGCTTGGAATTTCAGTAAAACGCAGAACGATGTAACCTGCTTCATTGAGCATGGCATCACGTTCTGCATCTTCTTGTTCTTTGCCGATATGGGAAGGATCATCGAGTTCAATAATCACCACGACCGCTAATTGTTCATCTAATAAAACGAAATCGGTGACTTTACGGTTAAATTTGGCCCGTATTTTATAGTGATTACTGGTAATCAGTGAACTAAATGAAACTTGAGCTAGAACATGATGGCGTGGAAAGGCTTCTTTTAAGCGAATAAACATTTTACGTTCAAACGGCGTAATGACGTGTTTGGCATAAAACTTTTGTTTACGGCGAAACAGGTCAGGGTAGACCATCATCACTAACGTAATAGTGGCGAAGCAGCCGATGATAAAAAAGATGATTTGACTCAGATCGAACACAATATTTTCTAGCACAAAGAAAAAACCCACTCGAATGGAGTGGGTTTTTAGAATTTTGGCTCTCCAACCTGGGCTCGAACCAGGGACCTGCGGATTAACAGTCCGTCGCTCTACCGACTGAGCTATTGGAGAATCTGCATGCGATTATAAGGACATTTCATAGTGGGTCAAGTCTAAAATGTCATGTTGCTGTCATTTTTATATTGGATGCTTTTTATTTGAACAAAAAAATCATTTTCAAAAAAAAACGTATTGAAGTGCTTGCAATGTTGAAAAGTCGTTGATAGTCTGATTTTAACAACAGAGCGTTTAAGTGAAAACTTAAACAGTGTGGATTTATAACCAACTTGCCAGCACTAAAATGGCTAAACAGGAGAAAGCGAATGAATACGCTTACCATTTCCGATATTTTTGCAAACCTAGCTGATTATCAAGATCAGTATCTCTCTATTATTTCAAACCCTGAACAATACTATACCCCTGTAGAGTCAGCCTATATTGATGTTTGGCCAGTCGGTTGTACAGACTTGTATTTGGGTGATTTATTACAACTTTGGTTTAGTGAGCGTTGGCTGGTCAACAGTCCTTGTCAGTTGCTTTCCGAACAGTCAACCAGTACTCTTAAAAAGACTGTGCAGCGAGAGCATGATTTGTATTTGTATCAGTTGTCAGGCAGTACTTTATCAGGCAGTAATCATTCAAAAGTCTGGTCTGCTGCTGAAGGCAAAAGCTTAGAGGTGAGTTTAGACAGTGCGTTTAAATACTATTGTATTTATAAAGGGGCTGAACGTCCCGATGCCTCAAAATTGCAGACGCTGAAGACGTTTAAAACCGCAATTTGATCTGTCATGCTGAAGTAAAGTTTACTTTGGCGTGAAAAAGGCACTGAATATTATCAGTGCCTTTCGTTTTTAGGGACGAATAATCATACAGGTGGCTGTTGCATGGGCGTAGAGTTTACCGTCTTCATCTACAATTTTACCTTCAGAAATACCTAAGTTCTTACTGATGTTGATCACGCTGCCGATGGCAAGCAGTTCTTTGTCTCTTGGAATCGGTCGGCACATTTTAATATTCAGATCAATGGTGCCATAGCCAACACCAGCTTCAAGCATAGTATGTACGGCACAACCCGTCACTGAGTCGAGTACTGTTGCTGCAAAGCCACCATGCACGCCACCAAGCGGGTTTAAATGGCGATGATCTGCTTTTGCTTTAAAGCTAATTTTCCCTTCAGAAACTTCAAAAGGCTGCATGGGAATGGTTTCACTGATACTTGCAGGTGGAATTTTTCCTGTACACATGGCTTCTAAGAGTTGTAGTCCTGTCATTTCTTTGGGATTCATCTTGTTCATTCCTATATTTATCTATGAGTTCCTTTTTGGAACCTGTTGTCCAATTAAACAAAATTCAGTCTTTTCGTCAAGATTCAGCATTGGATTGATCAGTACAAAAATCAACGAAATCGTAATCATGGATTGAGCTCATGCTATGAACATATTGTAGGGAAAAGATTTAGGATTATTCATTTTGATAATTTGAGTGTTGATAGAACAGAGCAGCCTAAACGTGAGCATTGTTTTAAAATGGTGCACAAAATTTATACACTCTTTTGTTTTTTATTTATATATAAGATAAACAAGGTTTTAGTCATTTTACACAGTCTTCACATGAAGAAGGAACTCACAATGAACGTGTCCTGTTTATGCGGTAAAACCAAGTTCCAAGCCGCACTCAAAAATCATGATGTGCATGCTTGTCATTGTTCTATGTGCCGCCAGCAGTCGAGCGGGGTGCTCATGAGTATTGATGTCGAACCCAGTAGTTTAAAGTTTGACAATCAAGAATATTTAAAATTATTCAAATCATCAGACTGGGGTGAGCGAGGTTTTTGTAGCGAATGTGGCACGTCGCTTTTTTGGCGAACTCAGGACGGCAGCTATTGCAATATCAATGTATTTGCGATGGAAGAACAGCCAAAAGATTTAAAACTTACAACAGAAATTTATATTGATAATAAGCCTGATTTTTACCAATTCAAGTATTCTACAGAGCAGCTCACTGAAGCGGATGTGATTGCTTTATTTTCACCAGATGATGCTAAATAATAAGGTATTTAGGTTGAATCATCTGAGTTGCACATTGATATTGCTGATAAATTTCATGAGAAAAACTCTCTAGATTTAATAAGATATATTCGATATATCTAAAGCAGGCTGTTGAATAAGGACGCTCAAACATGCTGCTTAAAATTTCCATTGCAATGTTGGCCTTTGCAGCCAATTCGGTGCTATGTCGTTTAGCGTTGGCTGAGCAGCAGATTGATCCGATGAGTTTTAGCTTACTTCGGGTCTGTAGCGGTGCAATGGTGTTATTTCTACTGTATATGCTCTCTACTCATAAGGCCAAAATAGAGTGGAGTGTAAAAAATGGATTTTTTCTTGCCTTATATATTGTGGCTTTTTCACTGGCCTATTTGCATATCGACGCGGGTGTAGGTGCATTACTACTGTTTGGGACAGTGCAGTTAAGTATGGTCAGTTATGGCCTGTGTCATGGTGAAAAAATCAATTTGCGACGCGGGTTGGGGCTGGTGATCGCTATTTTAGGTCTTTTGATTTTATTGCTACCAGGGGCTTCGGCACCTCCTTTGGGTTATGCTGCATTGATGGTGCTTTCAGGCATGGGTTGGGCAATGTATAGCATCGCGGGTAAGAATATGCATAATCCACTGACCAGTAGCTTGGCAAATTTTGTAGTGGCGATTCCTTTTGTTATCTTGGTCTATTTGTTTTTTTACACACAGAGTTTTATCCAGCCAAAAGGTATGCTGTTGGCACTCTTATCTGGTGGTTTGGCATCGAGTGGAGCATATGTACTTTGGTATGCCATAGTGAAAAAAATTGATCGGGTCACGGCCAGTAGCGTGCAATTGTCCGTGCCGTGTTTGGCGATTCTGGGTGGGGCATTGTTTATTGGTGAGCCTTTGAGCTGGCGGATTATTTTGTCTGCAGTTATTGTGCTGGCTGGTATAGGTTTAGTGATTTGGGTGTCGAATAAAAAGGAAATTCCTAATAAAATTGAAAATTAGAAGATGTAAATAATGAAAGAGAATAATGTATTGATTCCTGAAATTTACGCCTCTTATCCTTATGATCATAGGTATCTACACATCTTGATGTACCTAATGCAATTGTTGCGATTTCATTCAGTTCATCTATTGAATATTCTGAGAGCAGTTGAAGAGTGTTCAGTAAAATCGAAAGTCCTGCCAATATTGCAGGTGCACTTTCCAACTTACCTCTCTTCTGCTGTCGGCCTGAAAGACGGGCCAGAAATATACGAATTTTCTGATTTTGTTCATCTTCAGAACGCTGTATTCGCCAAGTCAGTACACACGCCATACTGCTGATCAGGAGCCGTCTTAAAATCGCTGCAGGTGTGGTCTGAAGCCATGATTCAACGTTATGGCCTGCCTGCTTCAGAAGCTTGAAATAGCACTCAATTGTCCAGCGCCAGTAATACCAGGTGGTTAATTCTACCGCATCAATCTCTGAAGAAACATTGCTGATCAGCGACCATCTCGCGACTGTTTTACCTTGAGCATCTTTCACCACAGCAACAATTAATCTGGCTGTAACTGCCTTGCCTGGCTGGGGAGCAACCCGTTGGCCTAAATCATCTTTTCTCTTCGGTTTTGCTGCACGCGTTATCCGAATATCGGTTTCTCCAACATGCAGCATATGCCTGTTTCCTTTATAAGCAATCGGCTTAACTTGCTGAGTTACTACTTTTTCTGCGACTTCTGCAACTTTGTAGGTTTCCCCTTGATGCTCAATCCGATGGCTTTCTTTGGCCCGAATCAACCATTTGAAACCATGGCTGCTGATTTCCCTCAAGTGGGCAATCGAGTCTCCTTCACGGTCAATGATATGGACTTTTGTTTTCTCAATCGGATACTGTTCAATCGTTTTGATTTGTTCTGCGAGTGAGTCCAAATGGGACTTGCGCTCGCTGTATTGTTCACTGAATGTGGAATAACAGCCGGATGCATCTGTTAGCGTCTGAGCTAATGGCGCAATTGGGAGCCCTGATGACGCATCGACAAGTAAACTGCTTTGCAATTCATAGCCTGAATTCGCCTCTGTTCTTTGAAGACGCTGAACCTTATGACTGTGCTTCACATACTGCAGTTGAGACCAGTCATGAACGATTAATGCATACTGATGCGGTGATGTCTTGATCTGTTCGCATGCAAGAAGCTTAATCGGCTGGTTTAATTGACTAAAAGAGATTTTATTATTATTCAGGAATCGCCAAACAGCCTGTGTAGTTGAGAAACTCGACTTTTGGGTAGAGGCCAGGTCTTTGATTGCGGGAGCAAGTGAAGCAAGAGGATTCATATTGAGTTTTACAAGGCTGTTATAACGTTTGACAAGACGCTGATCCAGACCAGAGATGTTAAATTGAAGAGCATGCTCTTCAATTTAACGCAAAGCTCGGAAATTGTGTAGATACCTATGGGCTAAACCCCGAGGTTTTACGCTCCAATGGATAAATAAAACACTACTTCTTCTAAGAAAACGAGAATAACGATGAATGAAGCTTTAGCCCTGTCTCAATTGAGTCAATTTCCACCTTGGCATTTACAAGGTGAAGCCTTTATTTTGAATTATTGGATCAGTCCGCAATTTATCCGACAATATAAAGCGTTTCGTATCGCCCCGTCCCCGATTGGTCGTGTGGTTCAAGTCATGTTGGTGCGTTATCATCAATCCCCTGTTGGACCTTATGATGAACTGCTTTTGCTCGACCACCCTTTACTGAGCAAACGGCGATTAAGCTCGATTCCTAAAATTTATGTGTCTACACAGATTTCAGTTGAACATGGTCAACAACTTTGGGGCATTCCGAAAGAGTTCGCTCAGTTTGACTGGCATACGCAGCACGAAACAACACAATGTCAACTCAGCACTCAAGACCAAACCCTGTGTTTAACACTCACCCAATGCAAAAAGGCACGTCCGTTTTATATTAATAGTCATCACATTCCACGTTCCATGCTCAAAATACAGCAAGCGTGGCAAGGTCAACGTTATGAGTTTTCTCCACAGTTTCGCGCGAAGCTAATGAAACTGAAAAAATTTGAATGGCAAAACCATACCACCCTCTTTCCAGACTTTGGACAGGCCAAGGCTCTACAAAGTTTTTATGTCCCGAGCTTTCAGCTCGTTTTTCCAGAAGCCAAAGTCCGCTCTAAATAAAAAAGAATGTTCCACGTGAAACATTCTTTTTCCAATTCATGCATCTTTATTTAGCATTCTTATCCCAAAATTTTCTAAAATTCTTTGCCATTTCTATGGTGATTTTTTTTGCCCGACGAGAAATGATGGTGAAGTTCACAAACCCATGGGGTTGATCTAGATAATTCTGATAATAAACCTTATTGCCCTGCTGCTTTAATTTGATGGCATAAATTTCACCTTCATCATGCAATAAATCATGACCTGCGGTGATGACAAAAGCGGGTGCGACACTTTTTAATACACCATAAGTCGGCGAAACAATAGGATCATCCAGAGCTACCTGATGTTGTTCAGCATACAACGAGGTCACTCTATCGACATCTTGCCCCGTTAAGGTCAGTCCATCTTTATAAGCAAAGAACGATGGATGGCGACTTTTGAAATCGACCACGGGGTAAATTAACAGTTGTGCACTTGGCGCATAAGCTTTTGCAGCAGTTCGCTGCGCCACCACGGCACTGATATTACCACCTGCACTATCGCCTGCCACCGCAATTCGGTTTTTCAAAATTTTGAACTGACGACGGTTTTGATAGACCCAAGCCAAAGCATCTTCACAAGATTGAATCAATAAATTCGGGCCAACTTCTGGCGCCAAAGGATAATCAATACTGAGCACCTGCACTTTGGCATGGATCGCCAGTAAGCGACAGACTTCATCATGACTGTCGAGACTGCCAACCACAAAGCCGCCGCCATGATAAAACACCAGCATCGGAAGTTTCTTATTCGGTGCAGGATGATAATGCCGCGCAAACACAGTTCCACTTTGTAAAGGTAGACGTAAATCTTCCACTTGTTTTACCGCGCTGGGTTTCGCGGTCAACATTTGAATTTGATGATCAAACAATTTACGCGAACGATGATAGTCTTCAAAAATAAAGCCCGATTTGCCTTGCTTATATTGAGCTGCCATTAAGCATTTAATAAAGGGATCTAATTGCTCAAACTGGTGAGGATAACCCAGCGCTTTAACCAAGCCTTCTTGTGCTACTGTCGGTAAGCGATCAATTACTCGTGCCGCACTGCCTTGGCCTTGTTCCATCCATTGTTGTAAAGTTTGATTCAACACGCCCATGTCAATAATATCCTTTTATCGTTCTTCATATTCTCTACATGATCAGCACTTATGTGACCATTCTCTTATATAAGTCTTCACATCAAGATACATAGCAATACGCCCTATACGCTAATCTTCTTTTAAGAGCTTGTCATTGACAATTTTTATGCCGATTTAGGAGTGTTTTGCTACTCCGTTTTATGAAGGAGACCTGCCATGACTAAAAAAATAATATTCCTCTCGCTCATCAGCACCTTGTTTGTTGGTTGTGTGGCTTTTCCTGAGGATGGCTATTATGACGGACGCTACGACCACCGCTATGATTATGATGATCGACGCTACGACCAGCATGATCGCTATGAACGTGAACGAGACCGCCAACGTTGGGAATACCAACAACGACAAAACCGCATCGAGCGTGAACGTCGCGAGGCAGACCGAAACCGCCAAAGACATGCTGAATGGGAACGCCAAAACCGCGAACAAGAACGGCAACGTATTGAAGCTGAGCGCAAACGGATCGCTAACCAACGTCATCACGACTGGCAACAGAAAAAGCGTGATCAAGAGCGATTAAACCAAGAACGTAAACGTTATGATGCTGAGCGTCAGCAACGACAAAATGCCGAACGCAAACGTCGTGAGCAAGAGCGTCAACGAACTGAAGATCGACGTAAACAATCCAATAACGATCGTAAGCAACGTCCCGATGATCAACGCCGCGATCAAAACAAAGGTTGGGATAACTCACGTCAAGAGCGATAAAATCGTCATCGCACATCAGACTGATGAAATAACACGGCTGAACAGCTTCTAATTATTTACCCTTAAAAAAAAGACCTTCACGGCATCCTGTGAAGGTCTTTAACAAAGCGAATGTAAGAGAAGTTCTCTTTTAAGCTTTATTGTTGTGTTGTCGCAGGTGTAGATTGGATGGGTTCAATCTGAGCCGCAGGATCTGCTTGAACCTCGACTCCAGCACTCCCCTCAACGGTTGCTGTTGCATCCGGTGCAGTGGTCACTTGAGCGGACTCAGGCGCTGTATTGGTTTCATTTGAGCTACAGCCCACAATGGCAAATGCTGAACCTAAAAGCGCTAGAGACAATAATGCAGTTTTCTTATTTAACATTCTTTCATTTCCTTTTACGTCATACAAAATAGCAAAGCCAAACTTTGCCCTGCCTATCTTTGTCAAATCCGAAAACTTTTACACACGTGCTGAGTTGTAGTTTTTGCAGACTCGAGTACAACTTGTGCAATTTTTTATTAATTGGGCGAAAATACCGCCTTAGCACTACATCTCCACAGCAATGCAAGTTAATGTGCTGATTCTTCATTGTTTCTCTCTTCGATGAGCAGCACAAAAGGAAATCTATACTTGGCCCATCAACTCTTCAGCATTGCAGAACTCCTGTATGCTGATACACGATTAAATAATGTTATTTTTAAATTTGAAGCAAAAAAAAGCTTAACCCAAGGTGGATTAAGCTCGAAAAAGCATACAAAAATACAGAAACTACAGCCTTAAAAATCGAATTTTGAGCACAAAGCTCGAAGCATCCTGACAGCATTATACCTTTGCACTGAATAAAGTACTTTTGGGAGACGTACTATTCAAAAACCTAAATCTCTAAATTAGGAGGGTTTCCCCAAGCTATCCAAATAGGTCGCAGTCACCATACTTTGCTCTCTCCACAAAGTATGATCACCGCTGATGAACTCATTATGTGGACAATCGAAAAATTAGTAAAACAGATAAATTTGATTAAAATAATTCAATGTAACGATTAGCCTTTTTCAACATAAAAAAACTAAAGCCAGATTGGAAATGGACCTTCGGACAGAATAAGCACCAAGAAAGCCTGATTTCAGCAATTTTTTACCAAAAATACATGAATTAATCACTGAAGCCGCTTGAATTTTTGGCTGTTGCCCCGACCTTTTGTAGTAATCCTGAATTCAATAACGCATGGCAGTTCAGATTAACCCAGTTAACACTGATGCCTGAAGGACTGTACATGTTTAAGAACCCATTTAAACGGAGTAAATCAATGGCGACTGAGCACAATCAAGAAGCTCAAGATCTAGGGCAAGAGCAAGCGGATTCACAAACAGCGCAAACTCAAGCTGAAACGGAGCAAGCTGAAGTTTCAGTTGAGGATTTACAAGCTCAAATTACCAATCTTGAAGAAAGCTTAAAGCTTGAAAAAGCCCGCACTGCAAATGCTGTATACGAAGCACAAAAAAGTGTAGAGCGTATTCAACGTGAATCAGAGAAGCATAAAGACACCGTTCTCGAAAAATTCGCAAAAGAGTTACTGGACTCAGTGGATAATTTAGAACGTGCCCTTAGCGCATCGGGTGAGGAAAAAACACCAATGTTTGAAGGTGTGGAACTGACGTTGAAATCGTTACTGACTGCACTGGAAAAATTTGGTGTGGTCGCAGTTGATACAGCAAATGGTTTCAATGCGGACTTGCATCAAGCAGTCGGGATTGATCCAAATGCGAAAGCCAACGAGATCGGAACGGTATTACAAAAAGGTTATACCTTAAATGGTCGTTTGCTTCGTCCAGCAATGGTCATGGTTGGCGCATAAACTCTATAAATTCGAGAGTTTGTAAAATTTTTTCTTGATTATCACTTGAAAAAAATTGAACGGCTCTCATATCGAATAACAAGCAAAAACATTGCAAAAATTTTTGAGGAATCATCCAAATGGCTAAAATCATTGGTATTGACTTAGGTACAACAAACTCTTGCGTCGCTGTACTTGAAGGCGACAAAGTTAAAGTGATCGACAACGCTGAAGGTGCACGTACAACACCATCGATTATTGCGTATAAAGATGGCGAAATCTTGGTGGGTCAGTCTGCAAAACGTCAAGCAGTGACTAACCCTAAAAACACATTATTCGCAATCAAACGCTTGATCGGTCGTAAGTATCAAGACCAAGCGGTTCAAAAGGACATCGGTCTTGTCCCTTACAAAATCATCAAAGCTGACAATGGTGATGCTTGGGTTGAAGTAAACGACAAGAAACTTGCACCACAACAAATCTCTGCTGAAATCTTGAAAAAGATGAAGAAAACTGCAGAAGACTACTTGGGTGAAACCGTTACTGAAGCGGTAATTACTGTTCCAGCTTACTTTAACGATGCACAACGTCAAGCTACAAAAGAAGCAGGTGAAATTGCAGGTTTAAAAGTAATGCGTATCATCAATGAGCCTACAGCAGCAGCTTTAGCTTATGGATTAGACAAACAAGGAAAAGACCAAAAAATCGCAGTTTACGATTTAGGTGGAGGTACTTTTGATATTTCTATCTTAGAATTAGATTTCATTGAATTTCTCCACTTCTATTAAGTATCTCAATGCTTCTAATAGATCATCCTCATCTATACCATTAGCAATCAATTTTAATTTTCTCCCCTTTTCAGCACCCAATAACATAAGACCCATTATGCTTTTCCCATTGACTGTCTCATCATTAGTATTAACCTTGATATCAGAAATATATTTTGATGTAATTTCCACAAATTTTGAAGAAGGTCTAGCATGTAATCCAGCCTCATTTTTTATTTCAACAATAAGTTCTTTCATTTCTAACCCTTTCTATAAAACATTAATAATTTATACTTAATAGTTATTATTCATCCAACTTCATTATAGCAAAAAATAATCAATAAAAAATCTCACCTCGGTGGCTGAGCCTGTCGAAGCCACCCTTAGAGAAAAGTTTTTGTGTAATGAAGTTATCCATTATCATCCCATGCTATAACGTAGAAAATTTTGTACAAAACTGTACAGAAAGCATTGTGATGCAACAAGGTTTTGAATTTGAAATGATAATGATAAATGATGGTTCCAAAGACAATACGCAGCAAGTTTTAGAAAATTTAGCAGAAAAAGATTTTAGAATTAAGGTAATCAATCAACAAAACCAAGGACTTTCGGGAGCAAGAAATACAGGAATAGAAAATGCAACAGGAGAGTACATCATGTTTGTAGATGCAGATGATACGCTAGAACCAGAGGCTTTAAAAACCATTGCGGATTTTTTTCAAGAAGAAGACCTTTTTTGCTTTTCTTACAACAGAGTGTTTGGAACCAAAAAACTTCCAAGAAAATTCAATCTTCAAGGGAAATTTCCTGCACGTTTTATCCAAAGAAGAATCGTAGGATTAATAGACGCAGAATTGTCAGACCCTTCTCAAACCGACGCTTTAGTGACTGCTTGGGGAAAAATCTACAAAACAGAAATCATCAGAAAAAACCAAATCCAATTTACAGATACCAAAGAAATAGGAACGGAAGACGCATTATTTAATATTCAGTATTTAGAGCATGCGCTAACCACTCAAGTCTTGGATATGCCTTTGTACAATTATGTAAAAGTCAATGCCGATTCATTGACCAAATTGCACAAACCCAACCTCTTTGGACAATGGAAAAATCTCTACACAAAAATATCAGAAATCATCCATGCTAAAGATGCAGAATTTAGAAAAGCTTTGAACAATAGAATCGCGCTGAGCATCATTGGTTTAGCATTGAATGAAACCTTTTCAGAAAAGCCTTTTTCCTTAAAAAGACAGAAGATTTCAGAAATATTACACGATGATATCTACCAAAAAGCCTATCAAAATCTAGAAATGAAATATTTTCCAATTCATTGGAAATTGTTTTTCTCTTTAGCAAAATCAAAAAATGCTTTAGGAGTTTTATCTTTGTCGTACATCATGAATTTTTTAATCAATAGAAAAGGATGAATGTAGAAAAAAAAATAAAAATTTTGGAGATTTCTGGAGGTCTCTCTACAGAAGGAATCGGTGTTTTTTTACTCAATACGTTTGAAAATATTGATAAAGACAGATTTCAATTAGACTTTGCTTTAGCTACAAAATATGAACAAGTTTTCGAAGAGAGAATTAAACAGCAAGGCGGGAAAATTTATAGAACGTTTGAGATTGGAGAAGGCATAAAAGGAAAAATAAAGCACGCCATTAATTTATATAAACTCCTCAATAGAGAAAAATATGATGGAGTGCATTCTCACATGGATTTTTTTAATGGACTAAATCTCTTAGTTGCATTTCTAGCGAGAGTTCCCATGAGAATTTCTCACGCGCATGTAGCCAATAATAAAGAGATTTCTTTTTCTATAGAACTTTATTATGGTTTGATGAGAAGGCTTATCTCATTATTTTCTACCAAAAAATTGGGATGTTCTCAAGTAGCTAATGAATTTGTAAATGGAAATGGTAGAA